>JACCDQ011851065.1_pt1 | contig 17582 bp, 8 predicted proteins | sample 7446031 | NCBI WGS metagenome assembly JACCDQ01 (sample SAMN15323442, study PRJNA562643) | freshwater metagenome | isolation source: river surface water | place: USA:Blue River Watershed | collected 2017-08-17
CCCGAAATGTCGCGGAAAGTTGTCGTCAGGCGGGCGCCAATCGTCATTCGCTGCGCGTCCCAGCATGCCTTCAGCAGAGACGGCCAGTTCCCGGCCTTTCGCAGCGGGAGCGTCCTTCGGCGGGTGCGCGCGTGCGCGCGCAGCCGGGGCCGCGGCGCGGACGCGCGACGTTGCATGACCGCGGAGGCCAAGCAGGGCGGCGTTTGGCGGTGGCTGGAGCGCGCGGCGGTGGTTGCGGCACTGGCGGCGACCGTGTGGTTCTACCACTGGACGGTGGCGGCGAACGACGGGTTCGAGGACTGGGGCGACGTCGACTATTTCCGGCTGATGGTGCGCGGGTGGAAGAAAGGACACCTGCACCTCGACACGGAGCCGCGGCCGGAGCTGCTGGCATTGGCGGATCCCTATGATCCGGCGCAGAACGCCGGGTTGAAGCTGGGGGACGCGTCGCTCTACAAGGGCAAATACTACATCTATTTCGGCCCGGTGCCGGCCCTGACCCTGATGTGGCCGTGGGGCGCGATCACCGGGCAGGAACTCAAGATGGGGACGGCGGCCCTCGTGTTCGCGACCGTGGCCTTCCTTGCGGCGAGCGCGTTGTGGCTCGCGCTGCGGCGGCGGTATTTTCCCGCCAGTTCGTGGCTGACGGCTCCGTTGGGCGTGTTGGCACTCGGATTCGGCACGCACCTGCTGGCCGTCGCGCAGCGTCCGTCGATCTGGGAACTGCCGATCGCGGCGGGCGTCGCGTGGACGACGCTGGCGGTGCTGTGCGCGTATGCGGCGATCCACGGGCGACGTCCCTTGCTGGCGATGGCCGGCGCGGGCCTGTGTCTCGGCCTGGCGGTCGGCTCGCGTCCGTCGTGCCTGCTGGCGGCGCCGGTGCTGCTCGCTCCCGTCTGGATCGCGTGGCGGCGCCGGCAGGCGGGCCGCGACTGGTGGCGGCTGGGCCTCGCGGCGGCCGGACCGCTGGCGGCGTGCGGGCTCGCGCTGATGGCCTACAATTACGCGCGCTTCGAGAATCCGCTCGAGTTCGGGCAGCGCTACCAGCTGTCGGGCGCCTACGAGGGCAAGCTGGTGCATTTCAGCCTGCGGTTTCTCCTGCACAACCTGTCGGTCTATTTCCTCCAGCCGCTGCAGTGGTCGGGTGACTTTCCGTATGCGCAGGCGCAGGGCATCGAGATCACGCACATCAAGGACTACTTCGGGACGGAGGAGGTGGCGGGGCTGCTGGTGTCGCTGCCGTTCTTCTGGTTCGCGCTGGCGCTGCCGCTGGCATGGTGGCGGCGGGAGGCGGGCGAGCGGGGCGGCCTGACGGCGACGATCGGAGCCCTGGCCGGTTATGCGCTGCCGGTGACGCTGGTCATCAACTGCTATTTCTCGACGTGCGCGCGCTACCAGACCGATTTCGCGACGATGCTCGGCGTGATGGCGCTCACGGGGCTGCTGGCCCTGGAACGATGGGCGCAGGCGAGGCCGTGGACGCGCGGGGCGACGGGGTGCCTCGCGGTCGCGGCGGTGGCGACGACGGTGGTGCTGGGATGCCTGATGGCGTTCGACTACCACGGTCGGCTGCTGCGGCGGACGTCGCCGGAGATCTGGACCAAACTCGATCGCGGCACCCATGACTGGGTGCGGCGCATCGGCGGTTTGGTGTCCGAGCCGCGCGGGCCGCGGGTGTTGAAGGTGCGTTTTCGGGGCCGGCCGGTCGGCACGGTGGAAACGATCTGGCAGGGAGCGGACCGGCAGGTCGACGAGCGCGTGCTGGTCGAGCACATCGGCGAGCAGAAGATCCGCTTCGGCTATCGGCGCGGGACGGGCGCGGAGCGGTGGAGCGTGCCGTTGGCCTGGAAACCCGGACACACCCACACGGTGGAACTGCAGGTGCCGTCGCTCTACGGACCGGTGCGGGCCGGTTGGTGGGGGCGGGTCGAGGCGCGGCTGGCTTTCCGCGAACGCACGGCGGTGGCGATCTGGTTCAGCGGGGGCCGGGCGCTGAGCGCGATCGTGGAGCCGCTGGGGCCGGCGGTGGCGACGGGCGGGGCGGTGGGGGCGGACTTTTCCGGCGAGGTGCGCAACAGCTACACCCGTTGGTTCCGCTTCGACGAAGTGCAGACCGGCGCGTTTGCGGAACCCCACGCGCCCCGCGGCGGCACACTGCGGATGGAGGTCTGGCCGGCGCCCGGCATGGACGAACTCGGCGAGCCGCTCTTCGCCGCGGGCGCTCACTACCGCTCCACCATCGTGGTGCTGCGGGAGGTCGACGGCGGTTACCGGATCAACTACGACAACTACGGGGTGAGCATCACGCAGTCGGACTTGGTGCCGAAGAAAGCGGGCGGATATCTGATCGAACTGGAATTGCCCAATTTCCGTCCGGAAAAATACGGCGTCGAACACACCGGGGACGTGGTGATCCGCGTCGACGGGCGGGAGGTGCTGCGCACGCGGCAAGTGGCCTTCGATTTTCCCTGGGGCGAGGAATCGATCGCGAGCAATCCCTTCGGGACGACGTGCGGCCCGGAGTTTCGCGGCTGGGTGCGCGACGTCCGGTTCGTGCGGCCCGCCGCGGCGACCGTGCCGTCGGCACCGTGATTCGGTGAACGAGGGCGGGCCGGCCGGTCGTCGGCCAGGACCGCGGCGGGGCGTGTGGCCTCGGTCCGCCGCTGAAGCCGTGCCGGCGAGCTCCGGCCTACTTGGCGAGCGCGGCGGCGGCGGCGCGCTGAAAGGCGAGGCGGACGTCGCTGCCGTCGCTGTTGGGGAAATTCGACCGCTGCACGAAAAGCAGATAGGCGACGCCCTTGACCGGATCGATCCACGCCTGGGTGCCCCAGGCGCCCCCGTGTCCGAAAGAGCCGGCCGAGAGCATCTCGGCGTGGCCCGGATGCGGGGTGCGCAGAACACAGGTGCCGACGCCCCAGCCGTAGTTGGCGCCGCGCCGGCCCCACTGCTCGGTCTGGAAGAATCCCGTGGGGATTTCGCCGGTATGGACGGCGGCGAGCGATTTCACGGCGGACGGGCTGAGGAGGCGTTTGCCGGCGTAGGTGCCCTGACCGAGCAGGAGCTGGCAGAAGCGGGCGTAGTCGTTCGGCGTGGAGAAGAGGCCGCCGTTGCCCTGCGGCGGGCGGGTGCGTTGCCCGAAGTCGGTGCGGGCGGGGACGGGGTCGAGCCGGCCGGTGTCCTTGTTTTTCGCATACGCGGTGACGAGGCGGGCGCGCTGGGCCTCGGTCGGATAAAAGGTCGTGTCCTTCATGCCGAGCGGGTCGAAGAGCCGCTGCTGGAGAAAGGCATCGAACGACCGGCCGCTCACGACCTCGACGATCCGGCCGGCGAGGTTGATGCCGGATTGGCAGTATTTCCATTGGGCGCCGGGCTCGAACTGCATCTTGGCGGCGAGCCAGACGGGCACGAGGTCGGCCAGGGTGCGGGCGGACTGGGCGGCGGGGCCCGAGGCTTCGCCGAGGCCGGAGGTGTGGGTGAGAATCTGGGTGATCGTGAGATTGGCGGGTTGGCCGGAGGGTGTTTTCAGGGCGGCAAACTCGGGGATGTATTTCGCGACGGGGTCGGCGATGTTCAGTTTGCCCTCGTCCTGCAGCATCATGATCGCGGCGCCGGTGACGGGCTTGGTCATCGAGGCGATCCAAAACAACGTGTCCGGCGTGATCGCGCGTCCCGCGGCGACGTCGGCGTGGCCGGTGGATTCAAGGTGAAGCGTGCGGTCCGCGGTGACGACGACGGTCACGGCACCCGCGACCTCCTGTTTGGCGATCATGTCCCGCATCGCGGCGCCGACGCCGGGGAGGAGCGGCGCGGCCGGAGCGGCGAAGAGGGAGGCGGAGAGAAAGGCAGCGGTCGGGAAAATGCGGGTAAGCATGGGCGGGGCGGGGGAGGTCGGGGAGGAGGAGTTCGTTAGCGGGATGCGGATCGCGGGTAAAGCGAGACTTGGCGGCGGGGCGCCGACCGGTCGGTGCCGGCCGGGGGGAAGGCTCCGGCGCCGACCGGAGCGAACGCGGGTTTTGACGCCTCCCGGGGATTCGCCCACGGATCGAGGGATGACGAACGTGCGCCGGTTTTTTTGGCTCTTGGGCTGGATGGTCGGCGGACTGGCGACGGGAGCGGAGCCGCGGACCAACGTGCTGTTCATCGCGGTCGACGATCTGGGCAATGTCCTCGGTTCCGCGGGCGACGCCCGGGCGGCGACCCCGCACCTCGACCGGCTGGCGGCGACGGGCGTGCGGTTCGACCGCGCGTATTGCCAGATCCCGCTGTGCAACCCGAGCCGGGCGTCGGTGCTGACGGGGCTGCGGCCGGACGCGACGTCGGTCTACGACCTCGCGCGGCATTTCCGCACGCAGCGCCCGGACGTGAAAACGTTGCCGCAACTGTTCCGCGACGCGGGCTGGTTCACCGCGCGGGTCGGCAAACTCTACCATTACGACGTGCCGCGCGGCATCGGCACCGACGGCCTCGACGACGCGCCCTCGTGGCAGCAGGTGGTGAATCCGAAGGGGCGCGACGTCGCGGAGGAGGCGTTGATCGTCAACCCGACGCCCGGCCGGCCGGTCAGCGCGGCCCTCAGCTGGCTCGCCGCCGAGGGGACGGACGAGGAGCAGACGGACGGAATGGTCGCGACCGAGGCGATCCGGCTGCTCGAGGCGCGGCGGGGCGAGGCGTTTTTTCTCGGCGTCGGTTTTTTCCGGCCGCATACGCCGTTCGTGGCGCCGAAGCGCTATTTCGACCGGCATCCCCTGGAATCGATGCGACTGCCGGAGTCGCCGGCGGACGACCGCGCCGACCTGCCGGCGGCGGCGCTCGCGCACAACAACGTGGTGCCGCACTACGGACTCGACGAGCCGACCCGCCGCCGGGCCCTCCAGGCCTACTATGCGAGCGTCGCGTTCGTGGATGCGCAGATCGGACGTGTGCTGGACGCGCTCGAGCGGCTCGGTTTGGCGGACCGGACGCTCGTCGTCCTGTGGAGCGACCACGGCTACCATCTCGGCGAGCACGGCGGCATCTGGCAGAAGCGGTGTCTTTTCGAGGAATCGGCGCGGGCGCCGCTGATCGTGCGCGACCCGCGGGCGCGGGGCAACGGCCGGGCCAGCGCGCGGGTGGTCGAGTTCGTGGATATTTATCCGACCGTAGCGGAGCGGTGCGGGCTGCAGGTGCCGGCGGGTCTGGCCGGGCGCAGCCTGCGGCCGCTGCTCGCCGATCCGGCGGCGCCGTGGGACGGCGCGGCGGTGACGCAGATCCTGCGGCCGGCCGACGCGCGGTTGCCGGGGCCGACGATGGGCCGGTCGATCCGGACCGAGCGCTGGCGCTACACCGAATGGAACGAAGGCGCCGCCGGCCGGGAGCTTTACGACCATGACGCCGATCCGCGGGAGCACCGCAATCTCGCGGCGCTGCCCGCGCATGCCGAGGTGATCCGGGAACTCCGGGCCAGATTGGCGGAGCGGGCCCGCGGCACGCCGCCGCCGACCCCGTTCGATCCGGCGCGGCTGTGAGGCGCGCCGCGGCGACGGAGACAGGCCCGGCACGCCCCGCCGCACGGGCTGTGAACAACTCGCCGGTTTTTCCATTGCGGGGTCCCGGGGCCGCCGTTGAATCGCGCGTTCCTCCCACATGTATCTCAAGGCGCTCAAGCTGCATGGCTTCAAATCATTCGCCGATCCGACCACGCTCCGCTTCGAGCCGGGCGTCACGGCGATCGTGGGGCCGAACGGCTGCGGCAAATCGAACGTCGCGGACTCGATCCGCTGGGTGCTCGGCGAGCAGAGCGCGAAGGCGCTGCGCGGCGGCAAGATGCAGGACGTCATTTTCGAGGGCGCGGACACGCGCAAACCGGCGCAGCTGTGCGAGGTCTCGCTGCTCCTGACGGACTGCGAAAAGCAGCTCGGCACGGAATTCCACGAGGTGGAGATCATGCGGCGCGTCCATCGCGACGGTCAGAGCGAGTATGCGTTCAACGGGCAGCCGTGCCGGTTGAAGGACATCCAGAAGCTTTTCATGGACACCGGCATCGGCCGGACGAGCTACTCGATCATGGCGCAGGGCCAGATCGACCAGATCCTGTCGTCGAAGCCCGAAGAGCGGCGCGCGGTGTTCGAAGAGGCGGCGGGCATCACGAAATACAAATCGCAGCGCCGCGAGGCCCTGCAAAAGCTGGCGCTGACGGACCAGAACATGGCCCGCGTGGCCGACGTGATCGGCGAGGTCGGGCGCCAGATCGGCAGCTTGCGCCGCCAGGCGTCGAAGGCGATGCGCTACAAGCGGCTCAACCACCGCCTGCGCCACTTGGCGCTCGCGTGGAGCGGGTTCCACTACGCGCAGCTGGCGGCGACGCTCGCCGAGCTCGAATCCAAGGTCGGCATGCTCCGGGCGGCGGCCGAGGAGCGGCGGTCGAATTTCGAGCAGCAGGAATCGGCGCTGGCGGAGAAGCGGGCGGCGCGCGGCCGGCTCAACCAGCGGGTGCAGGACGCGCAGCAGGCCGTGTTCGATCTGCGCTCGCAGCGTGAGGCGGCCGAAAACGCGGCCAATCTCGCCCAGATCAAACGCAGCGGCCTCGAGGATCGTCTCGCGTCGTCGCGCGACAATCTTTCCGAGGTGGAAATGCAGCTGCGCGAAGTGTCGGCGCAGGTCGACACGGGCGCGCAGGACAAGCAGCAGCAGCTCGAATTGCTCGGCGGCAGCGACGCGGTCTTCCAGCAGCGGAACCGTGAACTGGCGATCGTCGAGGGCGAGTTGAGCCGGCTCGAGCAGGAGCTCAACCAGGCCAAGTTCCAGCTGCTGCAGCTCGAGAGCACCGTCGCGCGGTTGCGCACGGACTGCTCGGGCTACGAAGTCGACCAGAAGACCAGCGTGCACAAGCACGAGTCGGTCGCGCAGGAGATCGAGGGCGTCCGCCAGCAGGTTTCCGCGGCCGCGCAGGTGGTCGCCGAAGCCGAGGCGCGGGCCGAGGAGGCGGTGGCCGAAAAGTCGCGCGCCGCGAGCGAGATCGTCACCGCCCAGCAGGCGATCACGGATTTGACGCGGGAATTCCGCGACGCGCAGCGCAAGCTGCAGGAAATCGACCGCACGCTGGCGCAACGCACGGCGCGGCTGCGCTTGCTGCAGCAACTGCAGGAGAAATGGGAAGGCTTCGGCGAAGGCGCCAAGGCGGTGCTGCAGGGCCGGCTCGATGCGGCCCTGGCGGGCGCGAAGGTGACGCCGATCACGCACGGCCTCGCGGTGAAGCCGGAGTTCGGCAAAGCCGTCGAAGCGATTTTGGGTTCGGCGGCGGAAGCGATCAGCGTGAGCGAGCTGTCGACCGCGCAGCGCATTTTGGCGCAGCTCGAGGCCGAGCAGATCGGGTCGGCCGTGCTGCGCGTGACCGAGATCGGGCTGCGCAGCGAAGGCTTCTTCGAATTGCCGCCGGGCCTCGTGCCCGCGGTCGACGCGGTGAGCGACACGGAGCCCGGCCACCCGGCGCTCGGCGTGCTGCGCGAATCGTATGTGGCGGAGGACCTCGGCGCGTTCCTGGATTTCTGGAAGGCCAACCCGGGCTTCGCGTTTTTGGCGGTCGCGACCCGCAAGGGCGATCTCGTGGACCGGCGCGGGCTGGTTTACGGCGGCCATCACAGCAGCAAACGCGCGGCACACAGCATCGTGCAGCGCGAGATCGACCTGCGCGAGACCGCGAAGGCCCTCGCGGACGACCAGAAGGCGCACGACGACCAGAAGCTGGTGATCGACGCGCTGAACCAGCGCCTCGCGGAGGCGGAGCAAACCGTCGAGCAGCGCCGGGCCGACGTGCTCTCGGCGACGCAGACCCTCGCCTCGGTGCAGGCGGAGCAGCGCAACGCCCAGCGCAATCTCGACGACATCTCGAACCGGCTGGCGCGGATGGACAACGAGCTCGGCGCACTCGAGCAGGCCCGCCACGAGGCGCACGCGCGCTGGGAAAAGGCGCAGGCGGGACTCGCCGAAGCCGACGCGACGGCGACCGCGCAGCGCGAACGCATCCAGGGGCTGGAGACGCGCATCGTCGAGGTGCGCACCGACCGCGACGTGAAGCGCGAGACGCTCGCGCAGGCGCGCCTCGAGCTCGCCGAACGCCGCCAGAAGGTCGAAGTGATCGACCGCGGCCTCGGGGAGATGGAGCGCCGCCGGCTGCAGCTGAGCGAATTGCTGGTGCAGCGGCAGACCGAGATCGAGTCGTGGAGCGAGCAGACGGCCGAGCTCGAGCGCACGACCGAAGAGCAGCGGGCCCGCGCGGCGCAGCTGGCCGAGACCTTCGCGGTGGCCCAGGAGCAGGTCGAAAAGGTCCGCCTCGAGCTGACCGACGTGGAACGCGACATCGGCGGCCTCGAATCGGCGCAGCACGCGGTGCGCGACGAGTCGGAGAACGCCCACGAGGAACTCAGCACCCACGAAATCAAGCTGGCGGAGACGCGGCAGCGCGCGCAGTTCCTCGCCGAGGAAGTGCTGCGGGAATTCCAGACCGGCGTCGGCGCCATCGATTGGAAGCGCCAGCTCTGGCAGGCCGACGGCGAGCCGGAAGGCATGAAGCCGCTCGACCTCGACGAAGACGAGGACGAGGGCGGCGCCCCGGCGGAACCGGCCAAGGCCGACGGCGGCGATGCGGCCGCGGGCGGCGAGGCCGGCGCGACCAAGCGCCGGCGCAAAAAGAAGGAGCCCAAGGGCGAACCCACCGAGGCCGATCTGGCCGCGATGGACGCCACCGAGTGGCCCGTCCTCAAGGCCGAGATCGACGCGCTGCGCCAGCGCCTGAACAGCATGGGCGCGGTGAATCTCGTCGCCATCGAGGAATACGCCGAACTCAAGCAGCGGCACGATTTTCTCGCCGGCCAGGTGAACGACCTGACGACCGCGAAGGCGGAGCTGATCAAGGCGATCGACGAGATCAACCAGACCTCGCTGCGCCAATTCCAGGTCACGTTCGAGCAGATCAGGAAGAACTTCGAATACACCTTCCACACGCTGTTCGGCGGCGGGCGCGCGCATCTGGAGTTGATCCAGGCGGAAGACATCCTCGAGAGCGGCATCGAGATCGTCGCGCAGCCCCCGGGCACGAAGCTGAAGGGCATCACGCTGCTCTCCGGCGGCCAGAAGACGCTGACGGCGGTCGCGCTACTCTTCGCCCTCTACATGGTGAAGCCCTCGCCGTTCTGCTTGCTCGACGAACTCGACGCGCCGCTCGACGAATCGAACATCGGGCGGTTCACCGACCTGCTGAAGAAATTCGTCCACGAATCGCAGTTCATCATCATCACGCACAACAAGCGCACCGTCTCGGCGGCGCAGGCGATCTACGGCGTGACGATGGAGGAGCGCGGTGTTTCGAAGACCGTCTCGATGCGCTTCAACCAGGAACGCGGCGAGGCGGAGGCGCACGCGCCCAACATCGCGGAGTCGGTCCGCGGCGCGCGGGTGTCGGCACCGGCGGCGGCCAAGCCGCCCGCCGCGGCCGTTCCGGCGGCGGAGAGTGCGGGCGAAGCGAGCTCCGCATGATCCCGACGAGGCGCGTCAAATTCATCTGGGGTGCCTCGAAAGTCGTGCAGGGTCGGTGGTATCTCGGGCTTTTCGGGTTCTATACCCGCGAGGAAGGCGTGCCCGGCGGCGCGATCGCGGTCAGTGTGCGCGGGCTGCTGGGATGGGGCGGGGTGCTGGTCGCCGCGGGCTACGTGGCGGCGGCCACGGCCCTGTTCTACGTCTGGCTGCGCAATCCCTACTCGACGCTCGGCTACGCCGACGCGCTGCTTTATCCCGTGCGCCGGGCCGAGATCGCGGGCAAACAGGGCCAGGCCTACATCGCCGAAGGGCTCGACGCGCTGCGGGAGAAGCGGTGGCAGCACGGCGTGCTGCGGTTGCAGCAGGGGTTGGCGCGGTTTCCCGCCGATCAGCGGGCGCGCGGGGCGTTGGCCCGGATCCACGTCGCGACCCGGCATGGCGCGCTGGCCGAGAGGGTGCTGCTCGACGGGCTGACCGACGAGTATCCGGGACGCGGTTACATGGTTCACCTGCTGGGCTTGCTGGAGCAGCGGGAGGATTTCGAGGCCGCGGCGGAGACGGCGGCGCGCTACCTGGCGCCGGGCCGACTGGCGGACCAGCCGGCGGAGCGCCGCTGGCTGACCGAGCGCCGGTATGCGGCGTTTGCGGCGGCCGGCCGGCACGCCGAGGCGCTGGCGGTGGCGGAGACGATCCCGGAGGGCGACGCGGGCCTCGAGCGTCGGGTGCTGTCGCTGGTCGGGCTCGGGCGGCACGCGGCGGCGCTGGCTTTGCTGGAGACGTGGCGGGAGCATCCCGGCGCGACGGAGGTCACCGCGGTCCGGCTCCAGGTGCGGGTGTTGCGCGAGCTCGGCCGGCTCGACGAGATGCGGGGCGCGGTGGCGCGCCTGCGGGCACTGTCCCCGGGCGACCCGGTGCCGCCCGTCTACGGGTTGGTCCAGTTGGCAGCGGCCGGGCGCACGGACGAGGCCGCGGCGGCGCTGGACGATTATTTTTTCCGGTTCGGCGGGTCGCTGCAGAATCTGTTGCTCGCGGCGAACCCGCTGGCCGAGATCGGGCAGGCGGAGCTCCTCGAGCGCTGCCGTGCCGCCGCGACCGAGCGCGGCTATCCGCTCTCGCACCTGCGCACGCTGCAGATCGGGGTCCGGGTTCGCCGGGGCGATTGGGCGGAGGCCGCGCGTCTCGTCGCCGAGGGCGAGCGCGAGGCGGCGGGCGCGAAGCCGGATGCGGCGGCGGCATGGCTGACGTGGGCGCGGCGGTTGGTCGATGCCGCGCAGCGGCCGGGTGACGTCAATCTGGCGGCCTTGCTCGAGTGGGTGCGGGCCGCGGACCGGCCGGCGCCGATTTATCGCACCACCGCCGAGGTTCTGCTGCAGGCGGGAGAGCCCGGGGCGGCCGGCGGAGTGCTGGATGCGGCCCGCGATTATTTTCCCCGGAGTCCGTGGCTGGCGCGGCTGACGCAGGAGGCGAATCTGCAACGGATGGCCCGGACGGCGGCGTTGCCGGCGGACGCCGCGAACCGCAGCGCGCCCTCGCTGGGCGAGCGCGCCTTCACGCAACGGCTCGACGATCTGCTCGCCTCGCGGAATTGGGACGACGCGGCCCGCCATATCCAGCAGGCGCTCGGCCTCCGGCCGGTGCCCGGCTGGTTCGACCGGCGGGAACCGGAGATCCGGGTGGCGCAGGTGCGGATCGCGCAGGCGCGGGGCGATGTGCCCGGCCTTTCCGCGGCGGCGCGACTGTATCTGAACGGCGACGAAGCCCGCTCCACCCGGATGCTGGAGCTGGCGGGCGACTATTTCACCGCGGGAGACAGGGCGGCGGCCCTCGTGCTCGTGCGCGAGATCACGCGCCGTTCGCCCGACCATGCGCCCGCGCTGCGTTCGCAACAGGAATGGGCGCCGGCGTCCGGCACGCCCGTGGCGGCGAAACCGGTGCCGGCCGCGGCGCCGGGCGGAGGCGACGATGCGGACCTGCTCGAGCGGATGCGGACCCGGCAGCAGGCCGGGGACGTGCCCGGCTTGGTCAGCGCGACCAAACTATACCTCAACGGCGATCGCATCCGGGCGGAACGCGCGACCGCGGTGGCGCGGGAGTTTCTCGGCCGCGGCGACGTGGATGCGGCGCGGCGCGTGGTGCGGGAGGTGTTGCGGGGGAATCCCGGCTATGTGCCCGCGAGCCGGTTGCTGGCGGAGCTTCCGTAGCACGGAGCGCGGCGGACGACGGGCAAAAGGGCGGGGTCGCGACGGGACTTCCGGCCCGTTTTGGCGGCGGAGACTTGGCATTCTCCTTGCGTCCTACCCGGGCCTAAAATCACCTGACGCACGGCTTTTGCCCTGGCCGCGGCCCCTCCAGTCCGCAGCGAAAGCCGCACCTACACACCTATGAAAAACCGTAATCTACGGATCGCGGCGAGTTGTATCCTCGCCGCCGCGGGCTCGTTGCCCGCCGCGCTCGCGCAGCAACTTGCGCCGGCGCCCGCCGCCCAGACTGCAACGCCTGAGGATTCCGTGAAGCTCGAGCGCTTCATGGTCACGGGCTCGCTGATCAAGCGCGTCGACACCGAGGGCGCGCTGCCGGTCTCGGTCATCACGCCGATCGAACTCGAAGAGCGCGGCATCGTCAGCGCCGAGCAGATGCTGATGGAACTGAACATCAACGGCAACGGCCTCGACAATCTCGCCTCCAACGCCGACGTCGTCGCGGGCCAGCAACGCGGCAACAACGGAGCGACGTCGGCCAATCTGCGCATGCAGGGTGCGGGCGCCACGTTGGTGCTGCTGAACGGCCGCCGCGTCTCGTCGCACGGCCTCAACGGCGGCGTGGTGGACCTGAATTCGATCCCCTTTGCGGCGATCGAGCGCGTCGAGATCCTGAAGGACGGCGCGTCCGCGATCTACGGCACCGACGCCGTCGGCGGCGTGATCAATTTCATCCTCAAGAACAACTACGAGGGAGCGGCGGCCAGCGCGGCGATGGACGTGACCGAGCGCGGCGGCGGCAACATCTACCGCTACAGCTTCGTCGCGGGTTTCGGCAACGTGCAGCGCGACGGCTTCAACATCATGACGTCGTTCGCGTTTTCGGACCACAAGGTCCTGCGCGGCGATCAGCGCGACTTCGTGAACACCTTCCAGGTCAACCGCGGTCTCTCGCCCGACACCCGCGGCACGCCCGTCGCCACGCTCTTCGCGATCAGCACGCTCTACACCGGGCTGAGCCGCGACAACCTCGACAACACGGGACGCAGCACCGGCCCGGCGGATCCGCAGAACCCGGCGTTGCGCGTCAACGGTATCAACTATGTGGATCTGCCCAACGGGCCCGGATACAACGGCCTCGACGGCATGGGGCCCTACAACGAGGTGCTCTGGGCGTCGCCGGCTTCCAAATACGGCGCGGCCTGGGACACCGGCCGGGCGGCGGTCATCCAGCAGCCGGTCAAGAACACCAACCTCGTGACCCGCGGCACCTTCAAGGTGCTCGACCGGCACCGCCTCATCCTTGAAGGCGTCTTCGGCCGCTCCGAGTCGAACAAGAGCTTCTCGCCCAACCAGTGGTCGAGCGGCACCGGCGCGACCGTCACCGCCCTCGACGGCCGCACCACGGTGCCGAACCCGCTGTTCAACATGGCCTACCCGTCCACGGGCGCCAGCTACAACACGGTCTTCAACACCCTCGTCGGCTACTTCCCGGCGCTGGCAGCCAACCGCGGCGCGCCGCTCGCCTTCCGCTGGCGCTCGCTGCCCCTCGGCAACCGCGCGTTCACGACGACCACGGACACCTTCCGCACGATGGCGGGCCTCGAGGGGCCGCTCGGCGTGCTCTCGCAGTGGGACTACCGCATCGGCGCCTCGCGCGCGCAGAGCAAGGGCAAGTCCGTCCTCAGCAGCGGCTACGTCTACACGGTGCCGTTCGTGAACCTCATCAACACCGGCGTCGTCGACATCTTCTCCTACAACCAGACGCCGGCGGCGATGGAGGCGATCAACCGCACGCGGGCCGACGGCGTGCAGCTCTACGGCGGCACCTACCGCACCGACAACTTCGACGCGGCGGCGACCGGTCCCGTCTTCCGGCTCCCGGCCGGCGCGGTGCAGGCGGCGGTCGGCGTCGACTGGCGCGAGGAGACCTTCCTCTTCAACGGCGACCAGCGCGCGAACCTGAATTCGTCCGATTCCCTGATCTTCAACGCGCCCTTCGACAACAGCCTCGCGACCGCGGGCACGCTCAAGCGCACGATCAAGGCGGCGTTCGTCGAACTCCAGATCCCGCTGCTCCGCGGCCTCGATTTCAACGCCGCCGGCCGCATCGACCAATACACCGGCTTCGGCTCGAGCAAGAACCCGAAGTTCACGCTGCGCTGGGCCCCGAGCGACAAGTTCCTCGTGCGCTCCGCCTACAGCACCGGTTTCCGGGTGCCGACCTTCAAGCAGATGTTCGACCCGGTCACGGAGAGCCCGCTCGCGGCGACGGGGCTCATCGATCCCGGCACCGGCAACCTGATCCAACCCAACAGCGCCACGACGCTGTTCGGCGGCAAGAGCGACCTGCAGCCCGAAGACGCCAAGATGTATTCCGCCGGCTTCGTCACGCAGCCGTTCAAGAATGTCAGCGCCAACGTCGACTGGTGGCAGGTCAACCGCACCGGCACCATCCAGAGCTTCGGCACCACGCAGCTGCTCCAGAATTACGCGATCTTCCAGGACCGCTTCCAGCGCCGTGCCGACGGCACGATCCAGCGCATCGACACCCGCTGGGTGAACGCCGGCGCCACGACCACCAAGGGCGTGGAAGTCGGCGTCAAGGGCGACGCCGCCCTCGGCAAGGGCAAGGTCAGCGCCAGCTTCGACCTGTCGTATCTGCTCAACAAGCGCTCGAAGCTGCTGCCGACCGCCCCGTGGAGCCTGAGCGAAATCAACACGTTCACCCGCTCGAGCGACATCGGCCTGAAGTGGAAGCACACCGCGAGCCTCGGCTACCGGCGCGGCAACTGGTCGTTCCTCGTGAACAACCTTTACCGCAACAGCTACCTGGACGCCGTCCTGCCCGGCGTGGCGAACGGCAGCGTGCGCCCGCCCGACTGGCAGGCGCGGGTGAAGCCCTACAGCACCTACGGCCTCAGCGCGACCTACCGCGGCATCAAGAACATGACGATCGTCGCCGGCGTGAAGAACATCTTCGACGAGGATCCGCCGTTCTCCGCCACCTACGACACCAACACGGGTGCGGGCAGCAGCTGGGAGCCCCGGATCGCGGATCCCCGCGGCCGCAGCTTCAGCCTGCGGGTGGACTACCGTTTCAAGTAAGCGCGGCGCAACCGGCGTTCACGCTCGAGGCATCCGGCTGCGGCCGGATGCCTTTTTTTTGGTCCGACGACAGGCTCAGCCGGATTTGGTCGCGGCGCTGCGCCGGGCCACCCAGTCGACGACCGGGCCGAGCGCGGCCTCGTGGCGCCAGACGAGGGAAAGGAACTCGGCGGGCAGAATGCCGTGCTCGCGGAAGAACCGGCGGTCGCCGCCGCAGCAATACATCAGCGAGGGCGGCAGCTCCCCGCGCAGTTTGGCGAGGGCCTTCGGCACCAAGCGCGGCAGCCAGGCGATGCCGCGCACGGCGTCGGTCTTGGCGGGCATCGTGGTGTCGTCGAGGACGATGGCGGAGCGCTGGCCGCCCTGGGCGTTGAGAAAGTAGTCGCGCCGGACCAGTTCGATCGCGAGCGCCTGCTCCGGGCCGGGCTCGCCGTCGTAGCCGAGGTGATCCTCCGCGTAGTCGTAGAAGTTTTGCGGAGTGAGTCCGTTGGCCGCGATCCAGGCGAGATCGGCGCCTTCGAAATAGGTTTCGGGGCCGCGGCGACCTTCGGCATAAAGCCGGACGGAGCGGTCATACAGCGCGCGGAAGCGGCGGGGAAATTCGTAGTGGGACATACGGGGCGCCAATTCGGCCGGCTTAACGCAAAACGCAAAGCGGAAGTGCGCGAGTCCGCCCCGGAACGGGCGTCCGGCGGCGCGTATGATCCGAAGCCGGCGGTGCGGGTGGGTGCCCGGATCGCGCGGCAGGTCGCGGGCGCAGTGCGCGCGGCGCCGCGCGGGAGCCTCACGAGCAGCGCGAATAAATGCGCTGGAGCATCGCGACCGAGGCGGTGGGCGCGCCGGCGGGGGCGCCGGCGGGCCGCGTGCTGGCCAGGCTGCAGCGCAGCAGCAGTTGCTCGTTTTCTTTGTCGAGCTGCAGAATCTGCAAAATGCGCGCGCGGGTCTTCTCGAGCTGGTCGCGGGCGAGCGGGTCGCGGGCGGAGGCGGACGGCAGGGCGCGCAGCGCGGCGAGGATCTCGTCGAGCCGCTGGAGCAGGGCCCGCTTGCGCTCGAGCAGCGGAGCATCGGGGGCGCGCTGCTGCGTGCGGAGAAACCGGTTCTCCTCGAGCACGCACTGGTGGATCTCGTCGCAGAGCTGCTGGTGCTCCTGGAAGGTTTCGCGCTGGGTCATGGCGTGGCGGCGGCGTGCGGGGCGTTCGAGGGAGGCTTGACGGCGGGTGCGGCGGTGGCGGGGGAAGCGGCGGCGAGCGGGGCAGATTGGCCGAGACCGGGATCGTAGAGCGATGAGATTTTCCGGGCGGTCGAGTCGCGCCAGCCGAGGTGTTCGATGCGCCACGCGGCCATGCGGGCCAGTTCCGAGCCTTCGGCCGCGCCGTCTTTCCCGGCGCCCTCGACCACGGTGCGGTAGGCTTCGCGGGCCTTTTCCGCGTCGCCGAGCCGGTCGTAGCAGAGCGCGAGCTGGTAGGTGAGGGGCAGGCGCCAGGCGGGCTCGGGGGCGAGCTCGAGCAGGTTGGCGTAGAGGGTGCTCGCGTTGAGGGTGTCGCCGGTCTCGAAGAAATCGTTGGCGAGCTGGTTGCCGGTGCGCCGCTGCCAGTAGGCCCAGCGCTTGGGGTCGTTGCCGACGCGGGACTTTTCGGTGCGGAGCAGTTCGAGGGTGGCCGCGAAGGCTTCCTGCGGGCGTTTCAGTTCGCGGAGCGAGATCGCGAGCAGGTAGCGCGCTTCGGGGACGTTTTCATCGTCGGGCCACTGGTCGATGAAGCCGCGGAGATTGGTGACGGCGCCCTCGAGGTTGCCCTGGAGCCGCATGGCGTAGCCGGCCTTGAAATGGGCGCGGGCGCGATCGACCGGCGCAAGGTCGAGGAGGCGGAGGCGCGAATAAAACTTGGTGGCTTCGGCGAAGTCGCCGGCGAGAAAGTAGGTTTCGGCGATCTCGAACTGGGCGGTGCGGGCGAGCATCTGGTAGTGGTCGAAGCCCTCGCCGGGCACCTTGAGCGTCGAGTTGATCACGCTGTAGAAGCGGGCGATCGCGAGTTTGTGGACGCCGAGGGAGCGCAGGGTGCGGCCCAGTTCCAGCAGGGCGTCGGGGGTGCGCGAGTCGCCGGTGTAGTCCTTCAGGAATTTTTCGTAGATCGCGGCGGCCTTGGTCTGGGCGCCCTGCCGGCGATACATCTTGGCGAGCGCGAGCAGCGCGGTCTTGAGGGAGTCGTCCGGAGCGCCGGGGGTATCGAGCACCTGGCGATACGCGATCTCGGCCGAGTCGTAGTCCTTGCGGTCGGTGAGCTTGTTGCCGAGCGCGATCATGCCGGCGAGCTCCTCGGTGTTGACCTTGACCTTGCCTTTGCCCTTGGGGGCGGCGGCCGGGGCGGCCTTGGCGGCCGGCGAGGCGGAATGGCCCGGCTCCGGTGCAGCCGCCGGCGCCGCCTTCTCCGGGTGAGCGGAGACGGCGGCGGCCGGCGGGAGCGACGGGGCCCCGTGGTCGCCGTGGTCCTTCGCGACCGTTTTCCCCGGAGCGGGAGCATGCTCCGGCGCCGGGGCCGTGGCCGCCGCGGTGCGCCCGGCCCCGAGCAGGGCGAGCGCGACCAGGGCGGTGCGGGCGGTTGGGACGAAGGTGCGGCGGCGACGGGATCGGATCATCGGGGCGATTGCGTGTAGGTGGCCGAGCTCGGCGGGATCGCGGTAGCGTTGCGAGCCGGGCTGGCCACGTTCGCGGGCGCGCTGACGGACCCCTCGCCGGGCCTACGCCCGGAGCCCGGAATCTGGACGAAC
>JACCDQ011459159.1_pt1 | contig 17579 bp, 17 predicted proteins | sample 7446031 | NCBI WGS metagenome assembly JACCDQ01 (sample SAMN15323442, study PRJNA562643) | freshwater metagenome | isolation source: river surface water | place: USA:Blue River Watershed | collected 2017-08-17
ACTTACGCAGAATGAGTGGCAAAATCCCCATGATAGTAAGTGCTTTGGTTGAATAACTAAGCCACGTCATCAAGGTAGGGGAATTCCACAACTGTGATGTATTTATTTTTGCCCCAAGGGTAAATTTAGTAACAGACATTAAATTAAGTTCTAGTTATGAATACTACTTACCACTGATGCTTGCAAAAGACGACAAATAGTTTGGTGAAAGTGATTTGAGATCTTCGTTGTTATAGCCAATGAAATCTATTCCATTTACCTGAGATGCCTCAAAATCATTGATAGAATCACCTATTAACACTACCTCTTCTGGTGCATAACCATTAGACGAAAGCACATCTTTTACCAATTGCTTTTTGGGCGTAGGCGAGCCGTTTATCGTCTTAAAATAACCATCCAATCCTAGCCCTGCACAGATAGCCCGTAGCTCGTTTCCATCAGAACCAGAAACAATGTGCATTTCATAATTTTGATAATTAGCTTTTATGAACGATACGCTGTCTGTTATTAATAATTTTTCGTCTAATAATAACTCAAACATTATTTTTGAAAACTGTTCAGCCAAATCTAAAACCTGTGCTTCAGTGATTGATTCGCCTCGTATTTTCTCAAAAAAATACCTGAATTTTACATAACGAGATAAGCCTCCATTTAATTCATGAAAAGCCATCAATTCGTCCACTTGTTCTTTGGGATATTCTTTCAATACTTCTTCAAAACCACGCCCTCGAATGGGCATGGAGTCCATGATTACACCATCGTAGTCCCACAAAAGCACTTTATAATCCGTAATATTTTTCATATAGAATTTCTGCTATTTTAAAGTCTTCCTCCCAATCCACATCAAACGACTTGATTTTGTCTGTCGATAACAGATGAGGTTTGCTTCCTACCCGATTCGATTGTTCTTCATAAATCTCACGGCTTGTCATAAATACCGCATGGTTTATTTCGTATAAAGTCTCTAAATCTTGGGTGCGTGGCCATGGAAGACTGGTAGTGTTGTTGACAACTCTGCCTTCTTTATTTAATAGAAAGTTGCGTAACTCATTGACAGTAATTAAAGAGTCATACCCTTCTGTAAGTGCCTTGTGATAAGCTTGTATAGCATTATCGTAATCCGCTCCTCCGAACAAAGGAGTGGTTACGTGTCCCCACAGAATATGGCTACTATCAGTAATAGTAGGCACGTATTTTATCAAATCTTTGAGATTTGTTGTATCTAAACACAGTTCTTCTGGACGCACATCTATGACCAAGTTGGGTATTTTATCTAAAAGCTTCTCTGCGATTTCAATACAAACCTCGTCATTAGTTGATAAAATAATCTTATCAATCAATTTAGCAGAAGACAATTGGAGTAATTTATTTTCCAATAATCCACCTTCATACCAAGCAAAACGTTTAGTATTTTTATTGATAACGCGCTGACTTCCCTTGCGTGTGGGCAAAAAAAACGACACACTATTTCCCATAAATAAACGAATAAACAGAATTGTACTTTAATTTCTTGTAAACACTAGGCGTTAAGGAGATTAGACTTGTGACATTTTCGGTAAACAAGCTGAATAAATATTCGTTTTCATCCGTCAAATCTCGCTCCTTTTGTGTCATGACTACATCTTGGTAGCCATCATAACCTGCTAAATAGACATTCGAAGCCTTCAACGTAAGTGCCGTTTGCAGAGCCAAAGCCGTATGTGAATCTTTATATTTATCAGTAAAATCAACTGATGATAGCTCAAAGCTCTTTTCTCTCACACTGCTTGGTACATAAGTACCCATTTTTCTTGGGAATGGAGGTAATACACATACGCCCTCAAACGAACCCAAGTCTTCAAAAACCTGCTCCATGCGATGGCCTTCGCTACCTACCAAACAGAATATCTGCTTGTTTGCTATATCTTTATAAACCGAAGAGTTTTTCGAGCTTGCATGAATAACGGTTAACTCAGGTTTTGATTTGATGAATTCTAGGATACCTTGCGAATGCTCAACCGAGGCTTTTCCACCACCAATAATCAACACTTCCTCAACTTGTTCTGCTGTTTGTAAAACGGGTAGTCTTTCGTTATCTTTAACTTTGTCCTTCTGATTTTGAAGGGCTTGAATGATACTATTGAACGAATAGAAGCGTGTCGTTACCCAATCCATTACATCTTTTTGTGGTAATGAATTTGAACCAGAAATCATGTATGGTAAATTGGTTCCCCATTGATATTTAGCCAATAATCCTTCAAACGAGTTAACCACATTACCCAAAGCATTGAAATCAACTTCTAAGCCTTCTTTTGCATTAAGAGCTGTCAAAAGCAATTCCGTTTTCAAATTACCAGCCCCTCTACCCATTCCCCAGATAGTAGCATCAATCATATCTACCCCTTGTTCAAGGGCAGTCAAAGAGTTGATGAGGGCTAACTCTAAGTTATTATGTCCGTGGAATCCAAGTTTACAAGAAGTATTAGATTTAACCAAATCCATTGTATCCTTGACATCCTGTGGATATACCCCTCCATAAGAATCCACCATATAGAAATAATCTGCGATACCATCTACATTTTTAAGTTCTTTAATGAAATCGCCATACTGCTTCCACTTCGACATATACATCACGTTGAAGCCTACCTCAAAGCCCATTTTCTTTATTCCTTCGGCCAAAACCAATGCTCTACCTAAATGCTCTGGGTCTATAGCGATACGTACCATATCTACCAGGCCTTTGATAGGAGCTAATACATCGTCTAAATGCTCTACTCGTATATCTTTTTCATTCAATATAATTACCAATTTCTTCGACGAACGAGCACGCAAATCCTCCAATTCATAAATAGGGCTATAGAAGTATTTTCCTAAATAACCTTTCATTGGATAGCTACGATAGCCTATCTCTAGGTAGTCTATCGGTAGTTTATTTGTTGACTCTATGTACTGATTCACTAAACCCTTATCAAAATCCCAGTTCGTGTAATAGCCCCCATCTCGGAGCGTACAATCTAATATTTTTGCCATCGTAATTGAGTATTTTTAATGTTGATACGTTGTTATGCAAATAGAAATCGTTTTGGTCATCCTTTGGTATTGCACCAAGAACTGAGCTATGTTTTTAGGGTTAAAACATCTGGAATAAAGGCCGTTTTAATCACTAAATACTTATTTTTGAAAAACACTCTTTATTTTAGTCCATAGACCTTGTTTGGTCGCCTCTTCATGATAGCCATAGCCATAGCCGTAACCATAACCATAACCATAACCATAGCCGTAGCCATAATCTCTACTATCACGATAATCTACGCCATTAAACACAATATTCAGCGATTTAAAATTACCTGATGCTTTAAGATTTTTCACTGATGTTAAATACGATTTTGGTGTATAGCCGTATCTAACAACATAGAACGAAGCATCCGTATAGTTTGCCAGAATTGAAGCGTCTGTTACTAATCCTACAGGTGGCGTATCCAATACGATATAATCAAAACGTTCCCTTAATTCCTCTATCATTTTCTTAGTCATTTCCCCTGAGAGAAGCTCTGATGGGTTGGGAGGAATAGGTCCACTAGACAACACATACAAGTTAGAATTCAAATTGGTTGTTTTTATCACCTCATCAATATCTACTTCTCCAATAAGATAGTTAGAAATACCAAAGTCACGAGAAACGCCTAAGTATTCCGAGATTTTAGGCTTTCTTAAATCTAGTTCAAGAACGATAACCTTTTTACCTAAAAATGAAATGCTATGAGCCAAGTTTAAGCTGACAAAAGATTTCCCCTCTCCACTCATCGACGACGTAAACAATAGCACTTTACCACCCTTATGTTGTGTCTTATTACTCAGAACATATTGAAGATTGGTACGAAACCCTCTCATTTGCTCTGCAATAAAGCTAACCCCTTGCAAATCAATCAGATTATCTTTCATCAATTTAGGTTTTTTTGCAACTTCTGCAAAAATAGGTAATCCTACTTGCTGTTCCACTTCACTTTTCGAGCGAATGGTGTCATTAAAGGATTCTTTCAATGTGATAATTACTAAAGGTAAGGCAGTCCCTAAAAATATAGCAAATAACATGATTATATTTTTCTTCGGGCTAATAGGTTTTAAATCCATATAGGGTTTATCAACCACTCTACTATCAGTAACCGTAGAAGCAGAAGAGATCGCTGTTTCTTCTTTCTTTTCTAAGAGCATCAAATAAAGGTTTTCTTTGATTTCCTGCTGTCTTTTGATACTGACAAACTCTCTTTCCTTGTATGGAATAGATTTGATAGAAGCCTCAAGGCTATTATTCACCTGCACAAGGCTGTTCTTCTTGATAGTCAGTCCTTTACGTTGGTTTTCTATACTTTCCAGAATAGACTCTTTGAGGTTAGCAATTTGCTCATTGATTGTTTCAAAAATAGGGTTTTTAGTCTGTGTTGATTTTGCATATTTTTCTTTCTGCAATTGTAATTCATTGAGCTTGGTAAGAAGTGAGATTAAAATAGGATCTTCTATCATGAGTACAGATGGGGCTGCACCATAATGACTCCCTTTCAAATATTTATCAACTCCATCTAAAACCCTTAACTGTATATCCGTTTGATTTAGTTTGGTATCATTTTCTTTGGCTTTATCTAAAAAGAGATTTCCTTCCACACTCAAGTCGGTTATTCCTTTAGAACTTTTGTAGCGTTCCATGTCATTTTCAATGGTTCCTAATTCTTGAGAAATAAGCCCTAGTCGCCCATCAATAAATTTGAGGGTATTAGTCACTTCTTGGTTTTTATCTTCTAAGGCGGACAAAGCGTAGGCATCAAGCAATTTTGCAAGGATAGCCTTACCTTTATTTACCTGAGCTATCTCCATAGAGAGTTTCAATACAGAACTCTTATTATTCAATAACTCTACTCTAATTTGGTTTTGAATATTCTCAATCAAAGATTCTTTTCCATAAAACTGCACCTTGTATTGTTCGTTGGGTTGCGTTTGAATAGAATCGACCAAATACACCCTAAAGTTTCCAACATCACTACGCACATGTTGCCCATAGGCATAAGTACCAATAGTCTTTCCTTTATAATTATGGAGCTCGAAGGTTTGCTTGCTGAGTAATTTTATGTATAAATCCTGAAAAGATTCCGTTTCATCTCTTACAATTTTAACGGGTGCCATTTTAAAAACTTCTTCCGTTCTTAAATCCCCTTCTTTGAAATAAGCTACTGTTAAATTAAGGTCGTCCACCACCTTTTCTATGAGTGTTCTCGAACGAAGTATTTCCATTTCGTTCTCTACCAACTTGTTACCTGAAAACAACTCTAGTTCTTTGAGGGCTTCACTTTGTCCAATACCTTTTTTCTCATCTTTAATTAAAATAAGTGCATTGACACGAAATGTAGGTGGTGTGTGACGTATATAAAGATACCCTAGTACGCCAAAGGCAGTTATACTTATTACAAACCAATACCAGTATCGTAAATAGGGTAATATAATTTTTCTTAAGTTGAATGGTTCGCTTTTACTATTTTCCCCCAAGTCTATAAACTGATCTGTCATTTTTTTATATCAATTATATTTATCTTAACAATTTGAGCAAACAAGCAATATATTCACAATAATGCTTTTATTTTATTCAGAGCCTATCCTACCGTCTTATTTAAAGAGAAGGTTTAACAATAACACAAAAGATGTGGTAATACCAGTAACAATTGGAATCATTTGTAGTGTTCTATCCGAAGAAGTTACACGCCCTTGCGTTGCCTCTACATATATCACATCATTATTTTGTATAAAGTAATACGGCGACTCTAATACATTTCTTGATAATAAATCTAAGCGAACAATATGTCTTTCTTTGTTAGCGTCTGTTCTAATGAGCATCACGTTATCTCTCCTTCCGAAAACCGTTAAGTCGCCAGCCGCTCCCAATACTTCTGGAAGCGTCATTGTGTTTGATACTAAGTTGTAAGAACCAGGCCTGTTTACTTCTCCTAAAATAGTAAACTTTTGGTTCATAATTCTAACATTAACAACGGGTGTTTTAATCACTTTCAAGAGTTCCGTTTTGATCACTTCAGAAGCAGCATCAGTTGTTTTGTTTACAACATTTATTTTACCAACCATGGGTAGCTCTATATTACCGTTGGCATCTACCAAGTATCCTAGAGGCTGTGTTCTATTAGCACCAGCAAATCCACCTGGTAAATTAGTCGTATTAATAGGAGTGATGTTTTGAAAATTGAGTAGTACGTTAGATTCTTCACTCATACTGTTGACAATTATAGCTAAGACATCGTCTGGCTGTATTTTTGGTTCATAAGGTACAACCGCTTTAAGTGTAGAAAATCTTACTGTATCTATACCTGAACCTTGAAAATATGTAATATTTTTGGTTGATACACAGGCACTGCATAAAGCTACCAATAAGAAAAAAAGACAACAGTGTTTTGTATTTTTACGCATGATAAAAGATAATAATAACATTATTATGATTAGATAACACTTTTCAATACTAGCAGAAATAAATTTTAGGTTAATAATTGTCAAAATAAATATAAAATGTCTTGTAAGTTATCTAACAAAGCGATTGCTAATTACAAAGACTATACAAAATATCAATTTGAGCAACCAGTTATGACATTAGTTTGATAACATTTTTTCATAATACAGGTCTTTGAGTTCTTGTTTTGTACGCATTGGCATATCTAAAAAAAATCATATAATCAATACTTGTTTTTTTCTTTATTTTAATACCAAAAACGCTAATAAAAATAGACATCATACCAAATAATATAAATAATATGTTATGATATTCCATATATTATTCTGATTATGCTATCAAAGATAGTTGTATTATTTTAATTCTCCTACTCTTACACTGTAAATTTATTAAACGGTATTTCTGTGATTAAATAACTAAAATAAATATAAGATTAGTACAATAAGCCTGATATAATTTGAAAGTCCACTATCAAAAGATTACCAAATACTTAGAGGCTCTTTGTATGTCTATGTGAAGGAAAGATATATTAGAATATTAAAGATATGCTTTTAATGAAAATAGCACACAAAATTAAAACCATTTGTAGTAAAAAATATAAATTCTTTGTAAAAAATTGTCTTTTAGTGTCAAGAGAGCATACTCGCTTGCATTTCTAATATGTTACTATTGCCGTAAATAGTCCCCTCGCTTTGGTTGTGTAAAGACTATCACTTATAACATGACTACCAAGTGAGATTAAATATAAATAAACCCGCATTGCTTTAAATGTAGCTATTTCGTTTTATAGAAAAAATGTCAACAGGCAACAGCTAAACATTCCTTTGGTTGAAGAAGTGGCATCATCAATCTGAGAAAAAGAAAGTAACACAAAAAACGAACAGATAAGCCTCTTACATAAGTTCATTTCTGAACTTAACGACCTCGATAAAGCCCTTATGCTACTGTATGTGTATCAACTAAACCTTATCAACAAAATTGATTTTAGTGAGCCTGTACTGACCATTCAGGAGAAAGTTTCAAAACTTAGCATATCTACACTTAACGCAACCCGACTGCTCTTTTTGCAACTGCCTGTTTGGACAACTTTTTATTGGAATGAGCAAATGTTTGTTGGCGACAATGGATTATTATGGATATTACAAGGCATCGTTACATTGTTGTTTGTCTATCTTGCATACTGGTTGTTTTTCAATATCAAATACGAAAATCGAAATAAAAAATGGTTTAAGTTACTATTTAGAGGCAAAGAATGGCAACCCATTCTTCAATCTATGGAGTTTTTAGCCCAACTCAAACAATACCAAGAATAAGACAAAGGAAATGCCAACAAGCAAAAAAGCGATAAGACAAAATCCTACCGCTTTAGACGAACGAGAACCACTTATTTTATTGCCTAGTTATTAAATATCAATGCTGTATTATAAATTATGCGTTATGTTTTTTATGTTCATAGATTTACTTTAATCAAGAAAAAAAGTACTTCTACATAAATAACTGATTTTTAGTATTTTAAACTACCAATCGCAACCTGTTTTATTGATGATAACTGATATATTGGTTTTGAAAACTTCCATCATCATACAAATCTACTACGGCATAACCTGCCTCGGTGTGCTGGTATTTGCCAAACCACCATCTGCCCGATACCGCACCGTTGCAGCAATACGAAACACCGTTGTAGTCAACTCGGTCGGTCAAGTGAATATGTCCTGAAAGAGCTAATTTTACATTTTTGTGTTTGTAAAATAATTCGGCAATTGCCTTGGCATCAGTGTGCATCCAACTGCCTGGCACTTCCCATTTGCCATTGTTGCTGTTGTCGCCATCAAAAAACACGCAAGCCGATAAAATAGGAATATGCGACGTGATTAAAACAGGCTTATTTTCAGGAATTTGTGCCAATTCTTTTTTGAGCCAATCAAACTGCTCTTCGTCCAAATGAGCGGTGTACCAAGAACCATCTTTTTTCTTTTGTACACTATCGAGCATAATGATATGCCATTGTGGCGTTGCGTAGCTATAGTAACGGCGGTTCATTGCCATTTCGTCCATGGCCCATCTTTTGCCATCTTCAAAAGTCTTTTGGCTATCGCCTTCACAACAAATATCGTGGTTGCCTACACAGTGGATAATAGGAAGACTATTTTCGCTTTTGAGTACTTCGTTAAACAACTTCCATTGTTTATCGGTATTATGAATGGTGCGTTTGTGGGCATCCATTACGCAGTCGCCAGAGTTGATAATCAAATCGGGTTTTACATCTAGCGATTGCAAATGATGCAAACACGTTTCAAAGCCTTTGGCTGCACCAATAAGGGGCTGTATATGTACGTCTGTAATATGTGCTATTCTAAGGACACGCTGTGGCTGTGTGTGTTGTGCGTGCGCCAAGGACGACAACGACACGCCTCCTGCCGTAAGGGCTAAGTGTCGTAGTAAGTCTCTTCTTTGCATAAAATGATATGATAAAATTTAGTGTTGGAATGAGGGATAATGCCTGTGTCACTGCCTTTGTCGATACAAAATTGTACATTTTATATAACTAGATGATTGGCAGAGAATTAAGGAATTGTAAAATAAAAGACGCTATGTAAAGGCTGTGTCAAAAATTTAACATAACTATGTCACAAACATTTTATACTTTTGTCGCCCACAAAAAATACGCAGGGACTTAGGGTAGTATCATGAGTAAAGTTGCACCCATACAAATAAGATGAAAACAGAACCATTACATAAAGCAGATTTTGGAAACGACTTTGTTTGGGGGGTAGCTTTATCGGCTTTCCAAAACGAAGGTGCTTGGAATATCGACGGCAAAGGAGAATCTATTTGGGATAGATTTAGTCACCGAAAAAACAAAATACTCGACGGAGGCAATGCCGACACCGCCACCGATTTTTATCATCGTTACGAGCAAGATATTATCATAGCCAAAAATCTTGGTTTCAAAGTATTTCGATTTTCTTTTGCTTGGACGAGAATTTTGCCTTTAGGCATTGGACCAACCAACTCCCAAGGCATTGCTTTTTATCATCAATTAATAGACACCTGCTTGGCTCATGGCTTAGAGCCTTGGGCAACGATTTATCATTGGGATTTGCCCCAAGTACTCGAAGACCAAGGCGGTTGGACAAACCGAGCCATAGTCGATTGGTTTACGCAATATTGCGAAGTTTTGACCACTGAGTTTGCCGCCAAAATCAAATATTGGATGGTACTCAACGAGCCTGCTGGCTTTACGGGCTTGGGTTATATGACAGGCTATCATGCCCCGGGTCGTCTCGGGATGAGCAATTTTTTGCCTGCGGTGCATCATGCCGCTTTATGCCAAGCCGAAGGCGGGCGTATTGTTCGTAAAAATATACCTGATGCCGTGGTAGGTACTACCTTTTCGTGTTCGCATATCGAGCCGCATACCCATCGCTATGCCGATATTCACGCTGCCAAAAGGGTAGATGCTCTATTGAATCGTTTATTTATAGAACCTAGCTTGGGCTTGGGGTATCCTGTTGAAGATTTACCTTTTTTACAAAAAATGATTCAAAAATATGTACAGCCCGAAGACTGGCAAAAATTGGCGTTCGATTTTGATTTTATAGGTTTGCAAAACTATTTCAAACTGGTGATGAAAGGCGTATGGTGGATGCCCTATTTGAAAGCCGTAGAAGTAAAACCCCACAAACGCAAAGTAACCGACCTTACGCATTTGGGATGGGAGGTTTCGCCCGATGGTATGTATCAAATCATCCAGCAGTTTGCCCAATATAAAGGCGTAAAAAAGATTTTTATTACCGAAAACGGAGCGGCTTTTAAAGATGTAGTCAGGCATGGCGAAGTACACGATACGCAACGAGTGGCTTTTTTTGAGGCGTATTTACAAAGTATTCGCCAAGCGATGCACGATGGCATCGACATTGGAGGCTATATGGCTTGGACACTCACCGATAACTTTGAATGGCGAGAAGGCTACGGCCCTCGTTTTGGCTTGGTTTATGTTGATTATGCTACCCAAGCACGCATCATCAAAAATTCGGGTAAATGGTTTCAGCAGTTTTTGGCTTAGGGTATGCTACACGTGTTGTCATACCCTCGGTTTATCTACACTTTTCTTTTGTTCTTCTACAAACCCTTACTTTCACCCCACGCTTTCAGTCAAACCGAAGTCTTATCAAGTAAAATCAAACAGGATTTAATAATAATTTAATAATTGCTTAACTTGTAAACAACGAAAGTCACCAAAAACAAGTCTTGTTTAATAAAGCTAACCTTTAACAACCGTATCACTATGCGTATTTTGCCTTGCCTCGTATTGCTTTTTGTAGGCACTTCTGTTATTGCTCAGAGTAAAAAAGACATCCGAAAAAACAAAATCAAAGCCATTACCGAACAAGTCACCGACTATGTGGGAGGAAAAGAAATAACCAAGACCGATTCCTACAAAAAATATAACAAAGAAGGGCAAGTCATAGAAGAAGTAGAATACGATAAAAATGGTAAATTCAAACGCAAAATTGTATCTAAATACAACGAGTTTGACGACAAAACCGAAGAGGCTGTATATGATGCCGAAAATAAGCTCGTAGAGCGAGAGGTCTATAAATACGATTCGTACAAAGAAAAATCGGAAGTATTGCATTACAACGAACGCAACGAACTCGACAGCAAAGCGGTGTATGTGGTCAATAGTAATGGGCTAAAAACCGAACGCCGCTTGTACGATGCCAAAGGAAAACTTTTACAAGTAAAAAAATACATATATGCCTTCTAGCATGATTTTCAGAGCTATAGCCAATCAAATTACCGATTTTACGCCCATTTCATTGACCGAAATGGACGGCGTAAAGCTCATGGATAGGGTTGATGTAAAATACCTGATTCCGTTGGCTTTGATGCCCGAATTGCTCCAACAACTACAAGACTCGTATCGTGTGCTCGAAGTAGAAGAATGCCGATTGTGTCCGTACAAGACGCTTTATTACGATACGCCCGACTTAGATTTGTACAAAGCTCACCAAAATGGAGCAAGAAATCGCTATAAAATACGGGCAAGAGATTATGTACAATCAGCCCTTTCGTTTTTTGAAATTAAATTCAAAAATAACAAAGGAAGAACTAAAAAAACACGCATCCGCCAAAGTCAAATCTTTCCAACTTTAGGAGAAGCACAAGCCGATTTTCTCAAAAAAACAACCGAAAAAGTTTGTCCAGACGGCTTAAAAGGCGTGATTTGGGTCAATTATCATCGCATTACCTTGGTCAATAAAACCTCGGCCGAACGCCTTACAATCGACTTAAATCTTACCTTCCAGCAAGGCACACAACTCAAGCAATACCCCGAACTGGTGATTGCGGAGGTAAAACAAGAAAAAGCCAATGCTTCTCCTTTTATCGAATTGATGCGTCAATACCGACTAAAAGAAGGAGGTATCAGCAAATATTGCTTTGGCATGATTAGCCTGTACCACAATATCAAACAAAACACATTCAAACAACATTTAAGAAAAGTAACCAAAATCATTGCACAACATGAGCATCTTAGAGCAAATCACCTCACAACCTCTTATGGAGAGTTTTCAGTTAATCGACAAGCTGTCGGCTAAATTTTTCATGCGTTTGGGCATTGATTTACTGGCGGTGTTGGTGCTGATTCGCTTGATTTACTACCGCAATTATCGCCGTGCCGATTTGTTTTTAACCTTTTTTATTTTCAACCTTATCATCTTTCTACTCACCTATATGCTCAACAAAGTGGTGATGTCGATGGGGGCAGCGTTTGGGTTGTTTGCGGTGTTTTCGATGTTGCGTTACCGCACAGAAGGCATTTCTACCAAAGACATGACTTACCTGTTTATGGTGATTGCCATTGGACTCATTTCGGCGGTGAGCAAAGGTGGTTGGGACGAGCTTTCGGTTTTGAATGGCATTATACTATTGGTTACGTGGGTGATGGAAAGTGGTTTTTTGTTGAAAAAAGAATTTTCCAAACAAGTGTATTATGAAAAAATAGAACTCATTACGCCCGAACACCGTACCGAACTGCTGCAAGATTTACGCCAACGTACAGGCTTGGAGGTCCACAGGGTTGAAATTCATGAAATAGATTTTTTGAAAGATGCCACCCGCATGACCATTTTTTACCATTGATACCAACACTTGCTTACAACAGACAAAACTTATCTGAATATGAAAAAATTCTTTGGCTTTCTTATGATGCTCTTGCCCTTGACCACATTGGCACAAACAACCGATACCGAAAATAGGGTTTGGACAGGCTTTACGGTTGAGAAAAAACTCTCCAATCATTTCAAAGTACAACTCAATGGGCAAGTGCGTGTAGAAGAAGATGTACAAACGCTCACTACCTATTTAGGTGAATTAGGCGTAGCCTATAAGCTCAACAAACACCTAGAAGTATCAGGTTTTTACCGCTTTTCGGGCAGGAGAAAATGGGATAAAGAAACAGCAGCGTATGAATATCGCCCTTATCATCGTTACTATCTTAATGCTTCTTATGGGACAAAAATCTCGTTGTTTAAGTTTTCGTATCGTTTGCGTTACCAAAATCAATTCAAAGATACCGATACGGGCATCGAATTTACGAAGAGCTATTTACGCAATAAATTTGAACTAGCGTATCCCAATAAATCGAAATTTACGCCTTCTATTTCGGCAGATATATTCTACCAAATTGGCGACCAATTCGACCAAATTCGGTATAAAGTTGGCGTTGATTACGACATCAATAAGCGTCATTCTATCGAATTATCGGGCTTTAGGGATTTTTCTTTAGTGCCATCCAATACCGATGTTTATACCTTGAGCATCAGTTATAAACTAAAATTATAGCTTAACATTAAACACCTGATTCATAAGCGTTTCCTTTTTTTTATAATAAACAAAAACGAAATATAACAGCAGAGGCTTTTTTAGGACTATTCTAAAAAAGCCTCTGCTGACCCTAAAATCTAAAATCAAATATATCTCAAAAGTACAACACACTTAAAGATGAGTGCTTAGTTTTGAATTTAAAATAAGTATCAATGTAAAATCACGAGTCATCAATCAGCATTTTGATTTTCAGGAATTTACACGCTATTTTAATCTAAAATAATTTGATATGCTGAATTTTAGATTCACAACTCCGCACTCACAATTAAGCATTCGTACTTATTTGCTTACACATACTCTACCACTGGTTCTGTTTCAAATAATTTGGCATCTTTGATGTCGTCCCAAGTAACGTGGAAGAAGGTTTTATGAATGTTGAAAGCTTCTTTTCCATGTGATTCAGGTGACTCACAACGCTTGTAAGAACCGTCTTGTTGCATTTCGTAAGCATTTACATTGTCCATCATATTCCATTTGAGAATATGAATGGCCTGTTGCTTTACTTTTGGCCCAACAATTTCAAAAAGCGACTCGATGCGTCGGTCGAAACTGCGTACCATCACATCGGCAGAGCCTCCATATACTTTCGGATTGCCATTGTTGTGGAAATAGTAAATACGGGTATGTTCCAAAAACTCGCCAATGATAGAACGCACCCGAATGTTGTCGGATAAACCTTTGCGTTGCGGACGAATACAGCAAATGCCTCGTACAATCAAGTTGATAGGCACGCCTGCTTGCGACGCTTTGTAGAGTTCGTCAATGGTGATTTTATCTTGCAAAGAGTTGATTTTGATACAAATACCACTCGGCAAGCCTGCCACTGCATTTTTGGCTTCCTGCCGAATCATTTCTACCAACTTATTACGCATTTCTCTTGGTGCTGTAATGAGGTGCTTGTAATGATGTGGCTGCGAATGTCCCGTAATTACGTTGAAAAACTCCGAAATATCACGTGTCAAGACTTCATCGGTAGTCAATAGCCCGATGTCGGTATAAAGCTTGGCGGTGTCTTCGTTATAATTCCCCGACGACAAATGGGCGTAGCTCATCACTCGGTTGCCTTCGTTGCGAATTACCTGTAGCAATTTGGTATGGGTTTTTAGCCCTGGAATACCATAAATGACGAAGCAACCAGCATTTTGCAAACGCAGGGCTTCTCTGATATTATTTTCTTCGTCGAAGCGAGCTTTTACCTCAAACAAAACCGATACGTGTTTGCCATTTTCGGCGGCGTGTAGCAAGGCTTCGGCAATACGAGAGTTTTTAGAAATACGATACAGCGTTATCTTAATAGCCAATACTTGTGGGTCTTCGGCGGCCTGTTCGAGGAGTTGCAACACCAGTTCAAAGTTGTTGTAAGGATGATGCAACAAGATGTCGCCTTTTTTCATGGTTTCAAAAATATCATCCTGTTTGAGGCTAATCAAACCCATCGGAGGCACTGGCGGCGGTGCTGGCTCAAGCCTAGATTTGAAATCGGGATGCTTGATAATTTGCCAGAAAGCCGTAAAATCGAGCAAGTTATGTGTTTTGAACACGCTGTCTTTTTCTAATTTCCAGCGTTTCATCATCATTTCGAGCATCCACTCCGAGCAGTTTTCTTCAATTTCAACCCTCGTTACCCGACCCAAACGGCGGTCTTTGATTTTTTTCTTAATTTCGTCGATAAAATCCGTTTCCGAATCTTCATGCTCTACCATATCGAAGTCGCCATTACGGGTAATTCTAAACAAAGCTGTCGATTCAATTTCAACGTTTTTATATAATTTCCAAATCTCATGGCGGATGATTTCTTCGATAGGAAAGAAAATTACTTCATCTTCTCTATCGAATACAAAAAAGCGTTTGAGGTTTTGAGGAATTTGTACAAAACTAATTTTTTGATTTTCGCCTTTGCGGTCGCTCGTAATAAAATCGGCGTGGTCACGGGATACTCTGGTGACAACGCCAAAAATCAAGGTTTTGGCCAACAAGCTCGGAAAAGTATGCGTTTGGTCAAATACCATAGGCGTAAGCATAGGGTAAATGGTGCGGTTGAAGTAATCGGTGACAAGCTCCAATTCTTCGGCATACAAATCGCCAATTTTTACAATCCTAAAGCCATTTTCGGCAAATAATGGCTCAACTTCTTCGGCATACAGGCGTTGCTTTTCTTGTTCAAATGCCTGACTAGCAGCCATGAGTGTTTTTTTGAAAGGAATTTCTCTCAAGCCAGAATAATCCCAACGTTCTTTACCAAAGTCGATGTAATTGTACAACGAACCAATCCGAATGGTAAAAAACTCGTCTAAATTAGAAGCCGTAATAGCCAAAAATTTCAGACGGTCAAAGATATTTCGGTGGGTATCACGTGCTTGGTCTAATACCCTTTCATCAAATTTGAGCCAGCTTAAATCCCTGCTGATATAGTCAGATTTTTCGATAACGTCGTAAGAACGGTTAATAACTTTTTCAAGACGACGCTTTTCTTCTGGCGTTTGTTTCGCATTCATAAAATTTCCTAAAAATGAAAATAGATTCTCAACCAGAGAACCCATTTCACTGCGTTTTCGATATTTTCTTTTAAGCCCTTGCATACATTCCAGAGATTACAATTCTGCTAAACTCTAACGAAAACAAGCTAACGTTTAGTCTTCTTGTGTACCTCCTTTGATAGCCTCGTAGTCAGATTTCAACCGCCCCATTTCTTTCACCAGAAAGGTCTGGAGTTGTTCGTTGAATAACGCTTGTTCTGCTGCTGGAAGAGAAGCGTACAAATCTTTTAATTCTTGGTTGAGCGCCGCTCTTTCTTCGGCAGAAGCAGCATTCATCGAACGAATGTGGTAGCTTTTAAAATTAAAGTCAGACATGACTACGCTGATAACAAAATTAAGGTTTACAAAAAGAATAATGATTAACAAACTGTTAAATTAACAGATACAGACGCTTTTAAAAAATTTATTCTTGAAAACTTGAACGGCTTGCCCCAAAAATTTGCTAATACACCATAGTTTGGTACAATAGCCTAGCAAAAACCACCGCAAGCTAGTGCGTTGTATCGGGTAAAACCTGTGTGCTATCGCCTCCCCAAGCCCTCACCATTTGCTTTTTTTTGTTCCAAGGAGCAGTGGTATTGCGAGCCATATCAATGGCTAAAATCACCACTACGGTTGTGAAAATTACAAATATCCAGCGTAATATTTTTTGGTTTTTGTTCATAGATTCGTGAAGTTTTATTTCAACTTTAAACCCTGTTTTTTGCAAGTAATCCAATATGTTTTCTATAAATGTACAGGCGTTTTGTACAAAAAGTATTCGCCCGAACGCTTAGAAATCTCTGCCCAGCTCGAAAGGTCGAATCGAATGCCTACCACACCGCAGGTGGGCATACCGCCCAAATCGTAATTGCTCAGATACTCAGCGAAATAACTAATGGTAGGGTTATGGGCTACCAACATGGCTACTTCTACCTCGGCAGGAATGACCGTAATGGCATTGAGATAGTACATCAAAGCACTTTCATACAAACTCGGCTCTATATGAATAATACCTTCATCGAGGCTTAATTGTTCACAAAAAATGCGTGTAGTTTGTTGGGTTCTTTCGGCATTGGAAGTAATGATATAAGCAACCTGACGCAACTCGTTGGCAAGTTGTTTGCTCATGCGGGCAGCATCAAAAATGCCTGTCGAAGTAAGCGGACGATAAATGTCGGGACGAACATCAGCAGCCGCTTCGGCGTGACGAACTAAAAACAAGGTTTTGCTCATATTATGTTTACTAAATTTTTTGATTCGATAGATATAAGTTATGAGTCTAATGCGTTATTTTTTAGGTATTTACATTTGATTAAAAAACATAACTCATAATTTTGTAGTAACACTTACTTAACGTGCCACGACTGTACCTAATTCTTTGGCAATTTGCTTTTCTAGGTTTTTGGCTTCCATCAAAGCCATCAAGATTTGGGTTTGTTCATCGGCATTTTTACTGGTGCTCAACTGCGTCATCAAGGTTTTGATATGCTCATCGTTAAAGGCTTTTTTCAAACGTAAAATATTGGTATAAGCCATTTGGTGCAATTTTTCGATTTCGGTTGGCACGATGATTTCGTGTTTTGATAACCACAATTCCGAAACGCTGTATTTTTCTGCTACCAAATGTATCGCTTCTTGTTGAATTTCAGGAATAGGATGGTTGATAAAATAGTGTGTATCAACCACAACTC
>JACCDQ012216201.1_pt1 | contig 17569 bp, 14 predicted proteins | sample 7446031 | NCBI WGS metagenome assembly JACCDQ01 (sample SAMN15323442, study PRJNA562643) | freshwater metagenome | isolation source: river surface water | place: USA:Blue River Watershed | collected 2017-08-17
CATTTCAGAGAAGCACATCACATGTCACGCACCGTTCAATGCATCAAACTCGGCACCGAAGCAGAGGGCCTCGATTTGCCACCTTACCCAGGCGAGTTGGGCAAGCGCATTTGGGAAAGCGTCAGCAAGCAAGCTTGGGCTGATTGGATCAAACAACAAACCATGTTGGTCAACGAAAACCGTTTGAACTTAGCCGACCAGCGCGCCCGTGAATATTTGAAGCGCCAAATGGAAAAACATTTCTTTGGCGACGGCGCAGATGTGGTTCAAGGCTATGTTCCTCCCAGTGCCTAATCGCGATTAACCCTGCGTGGCGGGTCAGATCAAATGGCACGGCTACAGCAGCTGGTGCCACACCCAAGCCAGCTTTGACGAGCTGGCTTTTCTTCGTCTGTGGCACGACTGGACAGTTGATGCTGCACGCCCTACCCACTTGCATGTGGTGGCACACACGGCACAACCACTGCAAGTTGAAGCGCTCCTGAGCGCTGCTGCCTCTCACCCTGAACTCATTCCCCACGCTCAACAACTGGCTGAGCAATGTTGGGGCTTGCTGCCTGGCATGCACCGCTTGCGGTTTGCTTTACAAGGCGACTACCGTGTGGTGCTCACCCTCTGCGTAGGCTCGCATGCTGACTGGCCGGAGTTTGCCGACGTATTGTGTGCGCACACCACAGGTCCGTGCGTCACGCCGAGTGATGCACCTGCTTTGGATGCGCGCACCGTCACCATCATTGGTTCAGGCATTGCAGGCGCAGGTACGGCACGTGCACTCGCAGAACGCGGGTGGCAAGTGACGGTGCTCGAAGCCGGAAACGAACCGGCATCGGGCGCTTCAGGCTTGCCCGTGGGCGTGGTCGCGCCACACACCTCACATGACGACAGCGGGGTGTCGCGCCTCTCTCGCGCAGGCTTGCGCTACATGGAACAAACCATGCGCCTGTTATTGACCGAAGGTGTGGACTGGGGTTGCACCGGCGTGCGCGAGCGCCGTCTGCCTGGCAAAACACGGCGAGGTGGCGTACCACTGAGTTGGATGAACGAACACACCCACACCGCGAGCGACTGGACACGCAAAGCACCACCGCCTGCACCAGATGACGCCTACTGGCACCCACGCGGCGCATGGCTACGGCCGGTGCAATTGATACGTGCATTGCTCAAACACCCCAATATTTGTTGGCAAGGCAACGCAAAAGTCGATGCGCTGAAATGCATCACACACGCTGAACAAGCAAACGCTTCAACATGGCAAGCACTTCAAGATGGCAAGGTGCTGGCTGAATCATCACGCGTCGTGTTAGCCGCAGGCCCCGGCTCTGCAGCACTCATCGGCACCGCCACAGAAGACGGCAGCGCCCCGCGCATCAACCCGCTTCGTGGGCAAATCTCTTGGGGCTTGATGGCCGATGTGCCTGCGGGCGCGCACATGCCTACGACACCCGTGAACGGCAATGGCAGCTTTGTGCACAACATCACCTCACCCGACGGCCCCGCTTGGTACACAGGCGCAACCTATGACCGCATCAACGGCGATGCCCGTTTGCTCGATGCCGACCACGCTGAAAACTTAGAACGCTTGAAGGCCTTGGAGCCAGACACCGCTCATGCGCTCGCGCCGCTGTTTGCCACTGTAGACACAGACGCACCACGCGTACACGGCTGGGCCGGTGTGCGCTGCGGCGTGCATGACCGCTTGCCCATGACGGGCCGCGTGCCCAACGCACCCGAGGGCTTGTACATGAACGCTGCCATGGGTTCGCGTGGCTTGACGCTGGGCTTGCTTTGCGGCGAATTGTTGGCGGCGCAGTGGCATGGCGAGCCACTGCCCATTGAGGCACGATTGGCTAAGTTTTTAGATGCCACGCGGTTCAAGCCCAAGTCTTGAACATAGGCCACACACATGCCACAGAACCCCAACAGCCCCGCACGCACTGAAGCAACGGAGCTGCAAGCGCCCGCCCCTGTGAGCTTGGCCACCGCATTTTGGTTTTGGCTCAAGCTTGGCTTCATCAGCTTTGGCGGACCTGCGGGGCAAATTGCTATCCTGCATCAAGAGCTGGTCGAGCGCCGTCGTTGGTTGTCAGAACGACGCTTTTTGCACGCGCTCAACTATTGCATGGTGTTGCCTGGGCCTGAAGCTCAACAGTTGGTCACGTACATCGGCTGGCTCATGCACAAGCGTTGGGGTGGTGTGGTGGCTGGGGCACTGTTTGTGCTGCCCTCATTGGTCATCCTCATCGCACTGTCATGGGTATACATCGCATTCGGTGATGTACCGTGGATTGCTGGTTTGTTCTTTGGCATCAAGCCAGCAGTCACGGCCATCGTGGTGCAAGCGGCACATCGCATTGGCTCGCGTGCATTGAAGAACAACACGTTATGGGCGATTGCCGCGGCATCGTTTGTGGCCATCTTTGCAATCGATGTGCCCTTCCCGCTCATCGTAGGGGTTGCGGCTGCGGCGGGCTATGTGGGTGGCCGCGTATCGCCTCACACTTTCCAAACCGGCGGTGGGCATGGCGCATCCAATACCTCGTATGGCCCCGCTTTGATTGACGACCACACACCTCCACCTCCGCACGCACATTTCAGCTTTACAGGTTTGGCACAAGTGTTGTTGGCAGGCGCAGTGTTGTGGACCGTGCCGATGGGCGTGTTGTATGTGGTGTTTGGCTGGGAACACAGCTTCACACAAATGGGTTGGTTCTTCACCAAAGCGGCCTTGCTCACCTTTGGCGGCGCATACGCCGTGCTGCCCTATGTGTACCAAGGCGCGGTGGGTCAGTTTGGCTGGGTCACACCCACACAGATGATGGATGGCTTGGCCTTGGGCGAGACCACACCCGGCCCACTCATCATGGTGGTGGCCTTTGTGGCGTTCATCGGCGGCTATGTCAAAGCGCTGCTAGGGCCTGAGAGTTTGTTCGCAGCAGGCGCATTGGCTGCGTGCTTGGTGACGTGGTTCACCTTCCTCCCCTCATTCATCTTCATCTTGGCAGGTGGTCCCTTGGTTGAGAGCACGCACCGCAACCTCAAATTCACAGCGCCACTCACCGCTATCACTGCAGCAGTGGTGGGCGTGGTGCTCAACCTCGCTTTGTTCTTTGGCTACCACCTATTGTGGCCAGAGGGCTTGGATGGTGCGCTGGATGCACGTTCAGCAGTCATTGCCATTGGCGCAGCCGTAGCTTTGTTTAAATACAAGCGCGGCGTGATGGAAGTTATCGCGCTCTGTGCCTTGGTCGGATTGGCCATCAAGCTCATTCCACTTTGATACTGAAATCTCATATTCAGAACTGAAACATGCATACGCTTGAACAACTACGCAACGGCGAACTAGCTGATATTCAACGCCTCCAACTGCGCTGTGGACTGACCGAATTTCCCCGCGAGATTTATGATCTCGCCGATTCGCTGGAAATCTTAGATTTATCAGGCAATCAACTGAGCGCCCTGCCTGACGACCTGCCACGCTTGCACAAACTGCGTGTGATTTTTTGCTCGGACAACCCATTCACCGAGCTCCCTGAAGTGCTGGGCCAATGCAGCCAACTCAGCATGGTGGGGTTCAAAGCCAATCGCATTGCGCATGTATCGCCCAAGGCTTTGCCACCGCTGCTGCGTTGGCTCATCCTCACCGACAACGCACTCACCGAACTTCCTGCAGAAATTGGGAATTGCGAACACATGCAAAAGCTCATGCTGGCGGGCAACCAACTGCACCGCTTGCCATCTGAGTTAGCAAACTGCACACGACTCGAACTGCTTCGCATCTCGGCCAATCAACTAATGGCGTTACCGGAGTGGTTGCTGCACATGCCGCGTCTCACTTGGTTGGCATTTGCTGGCAATCCATTCACGCAAGCGTTAGAAGCACAAGCCTTGACCAACGCACCAACACCTCAGATTGCATGGCCCCGCTTGCAGATGCAACACCAACTCGGCGAAGGTGCATCAGGTGTGATTCATCAAGCGGTACTTCGCACAGGCACTGACGAAGAAGCCGTGGCCGTCAAACTATTCAAAGGCGAAGTCACTAGCGATGGCCTGCCCGACTGCGAAATGGCAGCTTGCATGCATGCAGGCGCGCACCCACATTTGGTATCGGCCATGGCGCGAGTCATCGAACATCCGAACCACCAGCAAGCACTGGTCATGCCACTGGTTGCGCCTGAGTTTGGCAACCTCGCGGGACCACCCAGCCTTGAAAGCTGCACACGAGATGTGTATGCGCCAAGCCAACGCTTCACTTGGACCTCAACCTTGCGCATGGCCAAAGGCATTGCATCAGCTGCACAGCACTTGCATGCGCGTGGCATCTTGCACGGCGACTTGTACGCGCACAACATTTTGCACACAGCTGAGGGCGATGCCCTGCTGAGCGACTTTGGCGCAGCCGCCTTCTTCGATGTAAACGATACGGCCATCTCACAAGGCCTAGAAAAACTCGAAGTGCGCGCTTTGGGCTGCTTGCTGGAAGAGCTGGCGATGCAGTGTGATGCCACGCTCAGTGAAGCTTTACAGCATCAAGCTTTGGCACTGCTCTCGCAACAGTGTCTGCAAGAGACGCCACTCAATCGCCCTAGCTTGGCGCAGATCTGCACCAAACTAGAAACTCTTAGCAAGTAGGCGTCTAAACGACTAAGCGCACACCACACCACCATCACGGCGTGAGATGGCAATGATGGATGAACGCGGCACCGCATCGCCACCTTGCGGAAAGTGCGAGGGTGCCAACTTTTCACCTGGGTGCTGAATGCCTACAAACATCGTTTTTTGATCCGGTGTGAAAGCAACTCCTGTGATTTCACACGCCACCGGCCCCACCAAGAAACGCTTGATCTCTCCCGTCACCGGGTTGGCACACAACATTTGGTTGTTGCCCATGCCTGCAAACTCTTTGGCGTTGCTGTAGTCGCCATCCGTTTGAATCCACAAACGGCCATCACGGTCAAACGCCAAACCATCGGGACTGTTGAACATGTTGTCGGGCGTGATATTGGATGAGCCTGCATAAGCATCTTTGTGAAGCATTGGGTTACCTGCCAAGGCAAAGATGTCCCAAGTGAATTGGCTCGAAGTGTGGTCATTGCCTTGGGGTATCCAACGCACGATTTGGCCATAGACGTTCTTAGCGCGGGGATTGGGGCCATTCACCGCTTGATTGGGCTTTGCACCTCGGTCGCTGTTGTTGGTCAGGGTCACATACACCTGTGCTTGTGTGGGGTGCACGGCCACCCACTCAGGGCGATCCATGGTGGTCGCACCCGCCACAGTAGCCGCCAAACGTGTGTTCACCAAGATTTCTGCTTGGTCTTTAAAGCCAGCCTCTGCCGTCAATCCGTTTTTGCCGTGGGTCAGCTCCAACCATTCACCCTCGCCTTGTGCTTTGCCGTCTACCGTGTTGAAACGCGCCACGAACAAAGTGCCAACATCAAGCAAATCGCGATTGGCTTTGAGGTTCTTCGCATCAAACTTTTTAGCCGACACAAATTTGTAAATGTGTTCGCCCTTTTCATCGTCCCCCATGTAGACCACCACATGGCCGTCGGCGTTCACCACAACTTCAGCGTTTTCATGCTTAAAGCGGCCCAGCGCTGTGCGCTTGATCGGCGTGCTAGTTGGATCCATCGGATCAATTTCGACGACCCAGCCAAAACGGTTGGGTTCGTTGGGGTTCTTCGCTAGATCAAATCGGCCATCAAAAGGGAACCAATTGTGTCCAGCACCTTTGGCGCTGATGCCGTAGCGTTTGAAGGCCGCGTTGTCAGGCAAGCCATCGGCACTTCCAAAGTAGCCGTTGAAGTTTTCTTCGCATGTCAGGTAGGTGCCCCAAGGGGTGCGGCCATTGGCGCAGTTGTTGAACGTGCCCAAGGCCACAGTGCCTGTTGGGTCTGCTTGGGTTTTCAGCAAAGCGCTGCCTGAGGCGGGGCCGCTCAAGCGCATTTCGGTATTGGCCGTGATGCGACGGTTCAAGCGTGCTTGGGGTTGGAGCTTCCACACACCACCGATACGGCGCACTTCAAACACACTGACGCCATGGGCGGCTTGGGCTTTGCGGGTGTCTTCAATACTGCTGCATCGGCCGTTGGCAAACAGGTATTCGTAATTGGCGTATTCGTTGTTGACGGCAATCACGCCGTGGTCGGCACTGAAGCCGAAAAAACTCATGCCGTCGTTGTTGTCGCCGATCGACAAACTTTGGCTAATGGCTGTGCCACGCGTCACTGGGTCAAACCCAGTGCCACCGGGCAAGATGGCATCCCCCCACGAGGCCAACACCCGCCACTGGTAGCCCGCTGGCACAGTGATGGTGTCGAAAGAGTTGGCAGCAATGGGCTTAAAACCTATACGTGGGCCGACTTGAGCGCCCGAATTGGCCGCTTGCGCCACACCCTGACCGCCTAAAAACAAGCCCACCCCCGCCCCTACCGCACCCAACATCTGGCGGCGACTCAGCAAGGTATTCACCATGCGGCTGAAATCGGTCTCCTCAGGGCGTGGATGGTTGCGTTGGTCGTTTTCGTCAAAGGTATTCATGCGAGGCCTTTCGGGTAAAAGTTTCGCGAACTTTAATGTTGATCCATGACAAGGCCGTGACACATATTCGTCACAAATAAACAGTAATATTGTTTCTATGAAACACGGCACACTCCTCGCAGCCATTGATTTGGGTTCTAACAGCTTTCGGCTAGAGATTGGCCGCTACGACCATGGGCAAATTCAACGTGTGGCTTACCTCAAAGAAACGGTACGCCAAGGCAATGGCCTCGACGAAGACCGAAACCTCACCGATGAAGCCATGCAGCGCGGCTGGGACTGTTTGGCTCGGTTTGCTGAACGGTTGTCGGGCTTCAAAAAATCACAGGTGCGCGCCGTAGCCACCCAAACCCTGCGTGAAGCCAAGAACCGTGAAGCCTTTTTAAAAAAAGGCTGCGAGGTGTTGGGCTTTCCCATCGAAGTCATTGCCGGCACGGAAGAAGCCCGCTTGATTTACCAAGGCGTGGCTCACATGTTGCCCAGCAACCAAGACCGCCGCTTGGTAATTGACATTGGTGGGCGTTCGACCGAGTTGGTGCTTGGTCATGGTTTAGAAGCCACCGAAACTGCCTCGTTCCGTGTGGGCAGCGTGGCTTGGTCAATGAAGTATTTCCCCACCGGCGAATTTACCGAACAGGCGTTTTACAAAGCCGAAATCGCCGCGCAAGCCGTTCTGGAAGAAGCACTCTCCACCTACCCTCGCCACTTGTGGACCAAAGCCTATGGCGCATCGGGCACAGTTGGCGCGGTGGCTGACATCTTGGCTCTGTCTGGTTTCCCTGAGGGAGAAATCAGCATGGACGGCTTGAATTGGTTGGTGAAATGTTTGGTGCGTGCAGGACAAGCCAATAAGGTGTTGCTCGAAGGTTTGAAAGACGACCGACGCGCAGTGATTGGTGGCGGCGTGAGTGTGTTGCGCGCACTCATGACACTACTGGAAGTCAGCACCTTGCATGTCGCGCACGGTGCGCTGCGTCACGGCGTATTGTTTGACATGGTGGATAGAGAAGACCACGACACCGACACGCGCGATCTGTCTATCCAACGATTGGCTGTCAAGTTTGCGGTGGACGCAGCCCAGGGGCAGCGCGTGGGCCGCGTGGCCGTGCATTTGTTACAGCACATGTACGACAAGCCCAGCCGTGACGAAACCGCCACGCTAGAGCGCTTGAGCCGAAAACTCAGCTGGGCTTCGCAGCTGCATGAGGTGGGCGTTGCCATATCGCACAGCGACTATCACAAGCATGGCGCGTACATCTTGGACAACGCAGACATGCTGGGCTTTGGCATGCCTGAGCTGCACCGTTTAGGCCTACTGGTCTTGGGTCAACGTGGCAAGCTCAAAAAACTCGAAGCCGAATTGCAAGACGCTGACTTCGCCAAGATGCTCATGGCTTTGCGTATCAGCCTGATCTTGTGCCACGCCCGCAAAGACCCAGCTTACGAAGATTTGCAACTGAGCTGCGACGATCACAAGCAACGCATTAGCCTATTGGCCCCCGAATCGTGGCTTGAAGATTTCCCTCAATCGGCCCACTTACTCAAACAAGAATGCACATCATGGGCCAAAGCTGATTGGACATTTGAGTTTGTGACGAAACCATGACATATATGACACTAGGTGTTTTAAATTAAACGATATAAACTGTTTATTCTCTTGATTTACAAAGGAACAAACAATGAGCACCACCGCACAAAAAACCATCGTCCAAGCAGCCGTCAAATCTCGCGCCGCTAAAACTGCACCCGCCAAAGCCCCTGCTAAAGCACCTGCGGCAAAAAAACCTGCCGTTAAGAAACCAGCTACCAAGCAAGCAACGGCAACCAAGCGCCCAGCAGCTAAAAAGCCTGTGGTCAAAAAAGCTGCCGCCAAGCCAGCCACCACCAAAACTGCTGTTAAAAAAGCAGCCGCTAAACCTGTCAAAGCCGTGAAGCCCGCCAAAGTCAAAAAGCCAAAATTGGTGCGCGACAGCTTCACCATTCCTAAAGACGAATACATCGTCATCGATGGTCTCAAAATCCGCGCTGGCAAGCTTGGTCAATCTGTCAAGAAAAGTGAATTACTGCGCGCAGGCGTCAAAGCCCTCGCCGCCATGAGCGACATTCAGTTCAAAGCTGCGCTCAGCAACGTGCCGACCATCAAGACCGGTCGTCCCACCAAGAACTCGAAGTAAGTTCTGGACACGCGACGGTCAGCAACACAGTTTGCAACTGTCCGTCGCGTACACGGGTGCGCAGCCACCACACCCCGCCCTTACGCACAGGGCAGTTGTGTTCTTGCATCCCCAATAGACGGGCTACCAATTGCCCCAAATACGGCTGATGCCCTACCAGCAAAACGGGGCCTTTCAATTGCGGCCCTGTCGCAGCGTCCCACTTGAGCAAAGCTAACACATCGTCCACCGATGTCTCTGGTACTAATTCATCACGTAATTTAAATTTGCGCCCGAGCGGCGCTGCGGTTTGCTGTGTGCGTGCCGATGGGCTGACCAGCACTCGCGTACCTTCGGGCAAATGCCGGTCCAGCCAATCCGCCATGCGTGCAGCTTGTCGCTCGCCTTTTTTGGTGAGCTTGCGCGACAAATCATCCGCGCCCTCTGCAGCCACTTCAGCTTCGGCATGACGCCACAAAATCAAGTCCATGGTCAGTCCTTCTGTTCAGCGGGACAAAAGCATCACAACTTATCGGCGTAAAGCGCCATCAAGGCCGCCTGAGCGCCGTGCTGTTTCACAACTTCGGGGGCATTGACTGCAGCTTTGCTTGATGCACGTTTAGGCTTGACTGCTTGCACGCGGGTGTAATGACCATCGGCATTGAGAGCCCAAGCATCGACGTTGTCGTGCAGATAAGCCACCAAGCACTCATCAATCACACGCTGGCGGATAGCTGCGTCTTCCACTGGCCACGCCAGCTCCACGCGGCGCAACATGTTGCGGTTCATCCAATCGGCGCTAGACAGATAGAGCGATTCATCTTGACCGCTACGGAAATAAAACACGCGTGAGTGTTCTAGGAATCGACCAATAATGGAGCGCACGCGGATGTTGTCCGTCAGCCCCGGACGCTGCGCGGGCAACATGCAAGCACCTCGGATGATCAAATCAATTTGCACACCGGCTTGGCCTGCGTGCACCAAGGCCTCCATCAGCTTCTCATCGGTGAGCGTGTTCATCTTCAAGATGATGCGCCCCGCCACGCCTTTGGCAGCAGCTTGCGCCGTCTTTTCTACCTTGTCGATCAAACTTTTTTGCAAATGAAACGGCGCAATCATCAACTTGTTGAGGCGCGGAATTTTGCTTTGATTGGCCAGTAGGTTGAACACACTTTCCACATCTTGCGTCAGCTTTGGATCGCAGGTGATGTGACTCAAATCGGTGTAGAGCTTGGCTGTGCGTGGGTTGTAGTTGCCCGTGGACAAATGCGCATAACGGCGAATACTTCGCCCTTCTCGGCGCGTGACCAGCAGCATCTTGGCGTGGGTCTTCAGGCCCACGACGCCGTACACCACTTGGGCACCGATGTATTCAAGCTTCTCCGCCCAGTTGATGTTGGCCTCCTCGTCAAAGCGCGCTTTGAGTTCCACCACCACCGTCACTTCTTTGCCACGTTGCACAGCCTCACGCAGCAGCTCCATCAATACCGAGTCAGCACCTGTGCGGTAGATGGTTTGCTTAATAGCCAACACATCGGGGTCGCGCACGGCCTCACGCAAGAAAGACAACACACCGTCAAAGCTTTCGTAGGGCTGATGAATCATCACGTCACCCGACTTCAAGCGATCAAAAATAGACTCGTTGCTTACCATCTGTTGTGGGAAGCTGGCGTTGTACCGAGGGAATAACCACTTGGGGTTGTCCACCAAATCAATCAGTTGATTTAAGCGGACCAAATTCACCGGTCCATGTACGCGATACAGCGCAGACACGGGTAGCTCAAATTGCTTCAACAAGAACTCTGACAAATACTCAGAGCAACCCGAAGACACCTCTAGACGCACAGCCTGCCCATAGTGGCGATGCACCAAGCCTTGACGCAAGGCGGTACGCAAGTTCTTCACATCCTCTTCGTCAACCGACAAATCGGAATGACGCGTAACCCGAAACTGAGAGAACTGCTGCACATCGCGGCCCGGGAACAAATCCTTCAGATGCGCGCGGACCACACTAGAAATAGAGACAAACAACTGACGCTTACCAGAGATCTTTTCTGGCAGCTGGATCAAGCGCGGCAAGCTGCGCGGCACTTTGACAATTGCAATTTCGTTGTCACGACCAAAAGCATCTTTGCCTGACAAGCGCACAATGAAATTAAGCGACTTGTTGGCAACTTGCGGAAACGGATGAGCAGGATCCAACCCGACCGGCAAAAGCATGGGGCGCACTTCTCGCTCGAAGAAAGACTTCACCCATTGCTGCTGCGCCAAGTTGCGCTCTCCATGCGATAACAAGCGCACGCCCTCTTTGGAAAATGCGGGCATCAGCACATCGTTGAATAACGCATATTGCTCTTGCACCAGCTGATGTGCCGCTTGGCTCAGTTCGTTTTGTGCCTGCGCATCGACAGCATCAAGCGGTGCGATGGGGCTTTCAAGGCTGGTGTAAAGCGCAGCGCGTACTTCGAAAAACTCATCTAAGTTTGACGAGACGATGCACAGGTATCGCAACCGCTCAAGCAAAGGCACATCGGGGCGTTTGGCCCAATCGAGCACGCGCTCATTAAAGGCCAGCAGGCTTAAATCACGGTTCAACCAAGCAATCTTGTGGGCATTAACTGGCTTTTTATCTTTAACTATTGAAGCGGTGCTCATCTCTGTTCCTCACTGGCATAACCGCAGTGTGCTCTTCTATCGTGACAGAGGTGTGACGAAAGTTCAGTTCGCCACACCACACAAAATCAAACACCTAAAAAATGCTTGCGATAACGCGCTGGCATGTCATTGATTTTCATCAGCATAGGTAAATCAGCGGTATTGAAATCTGGATCCCAAGCAGGCGCACCCAGCACCTTGGCACCTAAACGCAAGTAGCCTTTGATGAGCGCAGGCGGCTCAAAGGCGGTGTTCACATCCCACTGCTCAACAGGCAACGCCAAGCGGGGCGTTACTTGGTTCTCAACGCCCGCCAAATGTGTTTGCTTGAGCTGATGCCAAATGCTGGCGGCTACTTCACCGCTCACCACACCCTGATGCAACATCGGAATACTGGCGCAGCCAATCATCACATCGAGTTGGTTGCGCACCATGAACTCAGCCAATGCCCCCCACAAAGCCATGATGACGCCGCCATGGCGATGCTCTGCATGCACGCAACTGCGGCCCAGCTCGACCATGCGCTCGCGATAGGGCCGCAGGCGTGTCAAATCAAATTCAAGATCAGAGTAGGTGCTGCCAATGCGTTTGGCCTGTGCTGGCGTAAGCACACGGTAGGTGCCAATGACTTCACGCGTGATCTCATCACGAATGAGTAAATGCTCACAAAAGTCATCAAACAAGTCGATGTCGTGGCTAGGAATACTTTCTTTCAAACGCGCGCCCATCTCTGTGGCAAACACATTGAAACGAAGCTGCTGTGCTTCGCGGACCTCATCTTGGTGCTTGGCCCACTGAACGATCAGGCTTGAGCGGTCTTCAGTTTTTTGGGACGCATGAGAAATTGGCTGAGCATGATGATCGCTTGGATGAAGTGACCCCCGTGGCACGTCGATGAACGACAGCGGCATGGTTGGGTTGGGCAGTTCTTTCATGGTCGCTCCTTGGTTGGTTGACGCCATGAATTCTTATGAATGCACATGACAACACCAAGGCAGTGATATGAATTTTTCGTGACACGTCGCGTCACCAAGATGTCACACAGCCTCACTAAGCTTTGTGCTCATCATGCTGATCAAGTACCTTCGCTTATTCGCCGCATTTGCCAATGCATTCGCCATTTTGTGGTTCAAATTTCCACGAGCTTCTCGTGAGCAAAAGCTCTCTCATATCAAAGAATGGTCTACGCATGTACTGGGTGTCATGGGCGTGCGATTGAACATTGCGCCCTCCTCCACATTCATCTGGCCGAACAAGACACAGTTGCTCGTCGCCAACCATGTGTCGTGGCTTGACGTACTGGTGATTCAAGCTTTGCACCCTTGTGTGTTTGTCGCCAAGTCAGAAGTTCGCCAATGGCCTTTGGTGGGCAGCATGGCGCAAGCCTGTGGCGTGGTGTTTGTCGACCGCAGCTCATCTAGCTCTGCACGCAAGATGGTGGACGATGTGGCCAGTGCGTTACACCACGGCTATTGCGTAGCTGGCTTCCCAGAAGGTACCAGCAGCGAAGGACATGATGTGAGCTTGTTCCACGCCAATTTGTTTGAAGCGGCTATTCACCGTGAAGTAGAAGTACTGCCACTGGCCCTTCGTTACACCGACCCAAGCACAGGCCAACTGTGCATGAAAGCCGCCTTTGTAGGCGACATCGGCTTCATCGAATCATTGCACCAAGTGATGTGCACGCCACGCCTGAGCGTGGACGTGCAAATTGGTAAAACTGTATCGCCTCAAGGTCACTCACGCCGGACATTGGCGCATTTGTCACACCGTTGTGTGGTGGCGCAACTTGAAGCTTTATCGGTTTAGTGGGCGGGTGTCCAACGCGTGGCGGGAAACACCAACTTAAAGCACGAGCCATGACCTAGCTCACTCGTGATCTGCAAGCTGCCACCATGGCGTTGCATCACGTGCTTCACAATGGCCAAACCTAAGCCTGTGCCACCTGACTCACGAGAACGGCTTCGATCCACGCGATAAAAACGCTCCGTCAAGCGTGGCAAATGCTCAGCTGAAATACCTGTACCGCTGTCGCGCACTTCAATCAAAAGACTGCCATCAATGCCTTGGTCCACAGACACATGTACATCGCCACCCGCTGGGGTGTAGCGCACAGCATTGCTGACCAAGTTTGACAAAGCACTTTGAAGTTCACGTGACTCACCCAACAAGGCAGCCTCCGCCAATGCGGGATTCATCGCAAATTGGATGTGGTGCGAGACCTGACCTTGAGCCATAGAGGCCGACAACCCATTGGCCTCTTGCTCGCAAGCCTGAAGCAAACCAGCCAAAGGTAAGCGCTGGTGCGTACCTGGCACTGGACTGCCTTCTAGGCGAGACAGTGTGAGCAAGTCCTCGACGAGAACCTGCATACGATGGGCTTGTGTCGCCATGAGTGACAAGTAATGTTTTTTCTCATCCTCACTCAGCGGCAATGTCTGAATGGTTTCTACAAAGCCCGACAAAACGGTGAGCGGTGTGCGAATTTCATGCGACACATTGGCCACAAAATCTCGGCGCATGGCTTCTGCTTGTTCCACCATGGTGACATCGCGTGTCAACAGCAACTGCTTGCCCTCACCATAGCGGTGACGCTGCACAGAAATGCGCATAGGTCGGTCCACCCGATGACCGCGACCTTCGATCACAACGGGCTCTGTCGGCTGCTCTAGCGCCATGTATTCATTGAAAACGGGATCGCGCAGCAAATTACCGACGCGCTGCATGACATCACGTTCAGCGTGAATGCCCAATTGCGTGGCTGCCGTTTGGTTACACCATTCAATTTGTGAAGCCGCGTCCAGCATGACCACGCCATTGGGCGAGCTTTGAATAGCAGATAGAAAATCTTTCAAACGCTGCTCGCTGGCATCCAGATTACGTTCACGATCACGCAACTGCTTACGAGCGCGTTCGGTCAACACGCCCCACCAACCGCTCATATTCGGAGACATGGTCAAGTCGCCCTGACGTAACCAAGAGCGTACGCGGTAACCTCGCCATGCGTCTCTCAGTAGCCATAACAACCCAGCCAACACCGCGCCAGTCAACACGTATAGCATGGGTTCTGGCTTGTCACGCAAGATCGCCCATGAATAACCTAGGGCACCGCCCAAGGCCAATGCTGTGGCATATGAAGTGAAACGCGTGATCACGGCTGCCCCGTCATTCTGTAACCCACACCGCGCACAGTTTCAACCATGTTGCCGGCTTCACCCAATGCTTCTCGCAAACGCTTGACGTGGACATCCACCGTGCGCTCCTCAATGAACACATGGTCACCCCACACACGGTCTAGCAACTGGCTGCGGCTGTGCACACGCTCTGCGTGGTGCATCAAATAGTTCAACAACTTAAATTCAGTGGGGCCGAGCTTGATGGCTTGGTCATTGAAACTCACACGGTGTGTTGAGCCATCCAATTGCAAGCCGCCAATGCGCACCACATCACTGGCTTGCTCTGGCGCACGTCGGCGCAACACTGCACGAATGCGGGCCAGCAGCTCTTGGGTAGAAAACGGTTTGGTGATGTAGTCGTCAGCGCCTGCATCCAAACCCGCAATTTTGTCGGGCTCATCACCGCGGGCGGTGAGCATCAAAATAGGTGTGCTCTTGGTCCGAGGATCAGCACGCCAACGACGTGCCAATTCAATGCCGCTTTGACCAGGCAGCATCCAGTCGAGCAAGATAACGTCGGGCAGCACTTCATCAATGTGTTTTTGTGCAGCCACGCCATCGGCAGCCATCAAGGGCAACATACCGTTGTGCCGCAAATTGATGGCGATGAGTTCGGCGATGGCCGACTCATCCTCAACCACTAAAACGCGTGCAATTTTCATCTTGTGATGCTTCTCAGTTGCTCATCGATGATTCAACATCGGCCAATGGGGTGTGACGAACGTCTTCGCCCTTGACGATGTAGATGATGAATTCCGCAATGTTTTTGGAGTGATCGCCAATGCGCTCAATCGCTTTGGCAATGAACAACAGGTCCAAGCTGGCCGAGATGGTGCGTGGATCTTCCATCATGTAGGTGATGAGTTTGCGCACGAAGCCGTCAAACTCTTTGTCAATCTCGTTGTCTTCACGCATGATGCTCACGGCCATAGACACATCCAAACGTGCAAACGCATCTAAGGCTTTGCGCAGCAAGCCAGCGGCCAAGTCAGCGGACACACGCAAATCGCTCGATGGCAATGAGCGAGGTGCAGAACCTTGGATGATGGACTTGACCATGCGCGCAATCTTGGCTGCCTCGTCACCAACACGCTCAAGGTTGGCGGTGGTCTTGGACATGGCCATGAGCAAGCGCAAATCACGCGCCGTGGGTTGACGGCGGCCGATGACGGATGCGATTTCGCGGTCGATCTCAACCTCAAGGCTGTTGACCTTGTTTTCAATCACCAACACATCGTCAGCCGCTTCTGGGCTGAACTGCGACAGCGCAAGAATGGCTTGTTTGATTTGAGACTCCACCAAACCGCCCAACGCCATCACATGTGAAGAGATGTTGTTGAGGTCAGAGTCAAATTGTGAGGACAGGTGTTTTTCTGGCATGGTGTTCTCCTAATTAGCCGAAGCGGCCTGTGATGTAGTCTTCTGTGGCGGTCTTGTTGGGTTTGAAGAAGATTTGCTCGGTCTCACCGAACTCCACCAACTCACCCAAATACATGTAAGCCGTGTAGTCGCTGCAACGCGCGGCTTGCTGCATGTTGTGGGTCACGATGGCAATGGTGTAGTCGGCTTTCAGCTCATGCACCAACTCTTCCACCTTGCCTGTAGAAATGGGGTCGAGCGCCGAAGTGGGCTCGTCCAACAACAACACCGAAGGTTTGACAGCCACACTGCGTGCAATGCACAAACGCTGCTGCTGACCACCTGAGAGTGACAAGCCGTTTTGACCGAGTTTGTCTTTGACTTCCGTCCACAAAGCCGCCTTGGTGAGGGCCCATTCGACACGCTCATCCATTTCGGTGCGGCTGAGGTTTTCGTACAAACGCACACCAAACGCGATGTTGTCGTAAATCGTCATCGGGAAAGGCGTGGGTTTTTGAAACACCATGCCAATGCGGGCACGCAGCAAGTTCAAATCTTGCTTGGGGTCCAAAATATTTTGGCCGTAGAAATTAATTTCACCTTCAGCACGTTGACCTGGGTACAAGCTGTACATGCGGTTCAATGTGCGCAACAAGGTGGACTTGCCGCAACCGGAGGGGCCGATGAAGGCCGTGACTTTGCGCTCGGCAATGTCCATGGTGACATTGCGCAAGCCTTGAAACTTGCCGTAGAAAAAGTTCAAGTCGCGAACTTCGATGGCGTTTTTGGGTGCTGGTTTGATTTCAGACATTTTTGAATCCAATTGAAATTACGAGCTAACTTTGTCGCGGAAGAACACACGTGCCAAGATGTTGAGCACGAGCACAGTCAAGGTGATGAGCAGCGCACCGGCCCATGCCAAGCGCACCCAGTTGTCATAGGGACTCATGGCGAACTGGAAAATCACCACTGGCAAGTTGGCCATCGGTGCGCCCATATTGGTACTGAAGAATTGGTTGTTCAGAGCGGTGAACAGCAAAGGCGCTGTCTCACCGCTGATCCGGGCCACGGCCAACAACAAGCCTGTCATCACGCCGCTCTTGGCTGCGCGCAAGGTGATGAAGGTGGACACTTTCCAACGTGGCGCACCCAAAGCAAATGCGGCCTCGCGTAAGCTGCCAGGTACCAAGCGCAACATGTTTTCAGTGGTACGCATGACCACGGGCACGGCAATGAGCGACAAGGCCAAGCTACCCGCATAGCCCGAAAAGTTGCCCACCGTGGCCACTGCAATCGCATACACAAACAGGCCCAACACAATAGAAGGTGCAGACAACATGATGTCGGTCACAAAGCGAGTCAGCTCGGCGGTTTTGCTTTCGTCACCGTACTCGGTGAGGTAGATGCCAGCCAAGATGCCCACGGGCGTAGAGACCAACACGGTCAAGCCCACAATCATCAAGCTGCCCACAATGGCGTTGCGCAATCCGCCACCATCGGTGCCAGGTGCTGGCGTGTCGCTGGTGAGCAAATTACCATCCAGGGCTGACAAGCCGTTAGAAAAAAGCACATACAAAATCCACAACAACACAGCCAAGCCCACAGCCATGGCGGTCATTGAAAACGCCAAGCCCAGCAAGCTGGTGATGCGGCGTTTTGTATAAAGTCGATTGTTCATTTCCA
>JACCDQ010872658.1_pt1 | contig 17564 bp, 17 predicted proteins | sample 7446031 | NCBI WGS metagenome assembly JACCDQ01 (sample SAMN15323442, study PRJNA562643) | freshwater metagenome | isolation source: river surface water | place: USA:Blue River Watershed | collected 2017-08-17
AGAGATAATATCAATACGGCTTTAGCAGCAATGACCATTACCATGGGAGTCACAAAAACAGCTGCTAGGATTAACATTTCAGCAACACAATACGATTCAAGTTATTATTACAATGCCACTAATCAACATTTTTATCGGTATTATTCCTCTGCAGGAGTATCCTATGCTACAGCCAAAGCGAACGCTTCAACTTTGTCTTGGAAAGGGAAAACAGGGTATTTATTGACAATTACCTCTCAAAGTGAGAATGATTTTGTAAATAATAATGTAACTGGAGGGAATATTTGGTTGGCTTGTACAGATGCTGCTAATGAAGGAATATGGAAAATAGATGCAGGTCCAGAAAACGGAACTACTGTTTGGACATCCACAACCGCCTACACAAATGCTATGACTTCATCATATAGTGGGGGGAGTACAGCTTCTGGTCAATATACGAGTTGGTGTTCTGGAGAGCCAAATAATGCTGATGGCACAAATGCGGGAGAAGATTATGCTGTGAGTAAATGGAATAGTGGAACTTGTTGGAATGACATCGCAGCTGCAAATTCCTCAAGTATTCAAGGGTACATCGTGGAGTTTAGCAAAGATTTTCCGTCTCTTTCAGAATATACAGGAGTGTATTCTACGTATGTAATTCATAATAGTGATATGGCTTACACCTTGAATTCTACCAATACACTGAATGCTGCAACAGTTTCTAATGTTTCTAATTTATTTGGTGGTTTACAGGTTAACAACGGTCATACGGTAACATTACCTTCAGCAACTACATTGAATAGTAATAAAATGGTTTTTTCAGGTACAGGAAAAGTTGTGTTTACAGACGCTACAAGCAAATGGACTCCGGGCTCTTCTAGTACTACAAATACACTAACACATAGCCCTTCAACAAATGACACGCCGCCGTATTGGTCTGTTTCTTCTGTATGGGTAAATGACACGTTTAATGGAGGGGGTAGTTATCCTCATTACACACCTTGGATAAATTCTTATCAAGCTTGGTCTGCAGGAACGAATGATGTAAATCAATATATTACATTAAGTTATGGGACCCCTGCTTATATTACAGGTATTGTGACTCAAGGGAGACAAAATAACGCGCAATGGGTAAGGGCTGCTACCATTGAGGTGAGTTTAGATGGTACAACTTGGACAACAGTACTTACGAATACAACATTGAACGTAGACCAAACTACACTAAAAACGGTTTTGTTTCCTAATGTAGTGTATGCACAATATGTTCGAGTGAGACCTACGGATTGGTATGGTCATATTTCTATGCGCTTAGGATTGCTAGTAAAACAATGATAACTCTTTAATTAATGTTTTTATTCGGTCACCAAATGCTATCTTTGTAATTAATCAATAGTTAAGGCATGTTGACAGTATTGTATTCTAAAAATAAAAGAAGGGTATTTGGACTAGTGATTTTCTTTGTTTTTTCCTCAATTTTTGCTCAGGAAAATTTAAACACAACACTTCTTCCAGGTAGTAAGATCGATTCGTTGTACCGCGAAGACCAATTCTACATTATAGGAGCTTATAATCTTTTGAAGAATACTCCTATTGGGTTTTCTAATGATAAATTCTCTACCGGTTTTTCAGCAGGATTTTTACGAGATATGCCTGTCAACAAGAATAGAAATTTAGCAATTGCACCGGGTTTGGGTTTGACATTTAATAATTATAGTCAGAATATAGGAATTACTTCTTCAAACGGTTCGCCTGTTTACGCGGTGTTAACCGATGCAACAAGCTACTCAAAAAATAAATTTTCGCAATTACTTCTAGATCTTCCATTGGAGTTGAGATGGAGAGGATCTACGTTTGAAAATCATAATTTTTTTCGCATCCACGGAGGAATTAAGTTGAGTTATTTGTTGTATGATCGCTCTGTGTATCGAAGTGGTTTAGGAGATAGTATCATTACAGGCAATGCCGATTTTAATAAACTCTTGTACGGAACCTACGTGTCGGCAGGTTATGGCGGAGTCAATTTGTATGTCTATTATGGGTTAAACCCAATATTCAAAACAGCACAAATAGCAGGAACAAAAGTCGATATGAAGTCTTTAAATATTGGACTTATCTTTTATATTTTGTAGTTCGAAAGCCTGAATTCGAAAAGAAGTGCTATTTTTGATAAACAAAATTATAAAATGAGCTTGCTCGCTTTTTGAATTCATGAACATACCCATCCAAAAAACCATTACCTTATTAGAAGCTGAATTTGTTGGCAATCCAAAAGAAGCCATCATTGATGCGGTAGCCATTGATAGCCGCTCGTTGCAAAACAGTTCGAACACCTTGTTCTTTGCTTTGGTTGGACCTAATAATGATGCACATTCGTACATCAAAGAGGTTGTTGAGAAAGGGGTTCAGTATTTTGTGGTAACTCATATTCCTGAAGGTTGTCAAAGTAAGGCTAATTTCTTGATAGTCAAAGACACGCTATTGGCGCTGCAACAATTGGCTGCGTATTATAGATCTTCATTTGATTTTCCAATTATTGGGATTACAGGGAGTAATGGTAAAACTATCGTAAAAGAATGGCTGAATTTTTTGCTAAGTCCAGAGTATACTATCATTCGAAGTCCTAAAAGTTATAACTCCCAAGTGGGTGTTCCTTTATCAGTAATGGGAATCAATGAACAACACAATTTCGGGATTTTTGAAGCTGGAATTTCTACTGTTGCCGAAATGGAAAAATTGGAACCGATTATTCGTCCAACCATTGGAGTTTTTACCAATATTGGTTCGGCACACGATGAAGGATTTTCGTCTTCAATCGAAAAAATAAAAGAAAAATTTCGCCTTTTTGATCGTTCTAACATCCTGATTTACCATAAAAACGATACAGTTGACGCTTTGATACCGTCAACGATTCCAACTTTTACCTGGAGTTTTTCTGCTCCAGAAGCGGATGTTTTTTTGACCAAAAAGAAAAGTGCTAACAACACTATTTTAGTTGTTCGTAAAGCGAAAGGACAGTTTGAAATTACTATTCCATTTCAAGATGAGGCCTCAATTGAAAATGCGGCTTCTTGTTTATCGGTTTTGCTATACCTGAACTATGATGAAACGACCATTCAAAACAGAATGGAATTGCTATATCCTGTAGAAATGCGATTGAAGGTGAAGAATGGAATCAATAATTGTAGTTTGATAGACGACAGTTATAGCGCCGATTTCCAGTCGTTGAAAATTGCATTAGATTTTTTAGAAAGTCAAAAGCAGTCGGTTACGAAGACCGTAATTTTATCTGATATTTTTCAAAGTGGTTTGACCAATGACGAACTGTATTCGAGAGTAGGGCAATTAATTGTTGCCAATAAAATTAGTCGTGTGATTGGCATTGGAGAAACGATTGCTCAGTTTCAAAATCAATTTGAAAACTGCATCACTTTTACAAATACGGTCGAATTTTTATCGCAATTAGACCAAATGAATTTTGAAAACGAAACCATTTTAATTAAGGGCGCACGAAGTTTTCAGTTTGAAAAAATTGTAGCTGCTTTAGAAGAGAAAACACACGAAACGGTGTTGGAAATTAATTTGAATGCGATTAGTCATAATCTGAATTTTTATAAATCAAAATTGCAACCCGCCACTAAAATGATGGTGATGGTCAAAGCCTTTGGTTATGGGAATGGAGGATTTGAAATTGCCAAATTATTAGAATACCATAAAGTTGATTATTTAGGGGTAGCTTTTGCCGATGAAGGAATTAGTCTTAAAAATGCGGGAATCAAATTGCCAATTATGGTTTTGAATCCAGAATCTACAAGCTTTCCAGCTATTATTCAACATCAGTTAGAGCCTGAAATATACAGTATAAAAGGACTAAAGGCTTTTTTAAAAATAGCAGAGCAAAAGAAATTACAGCAGTTTCCTATTCATATTAAATTAGATACCGGAATGCATCGATTGGGTTTTGAAGCTGATACGATAGAGGAATTAATCTTTACGTTACAAGACAATCAACACGTTCAAGTAAAAAGTATTTTGTCGCACATGGCTACGAGTGATGCCACTGAGCATAATGCTTTTTCGCTTTCGCAAATCCAGTTGTTTGAGGAGTTGTCTAATCGATTAATGAATGAATTAGGTATTCAGCCAATACGTCATATTTTAAACACTTCTGGAATTAGTAATTTCCCACAAGCCCAATTTGATATGGTACGTTTGGGGATTGGACTCTACGGTGTTTCTAACGATAGTGAAGAACAGAAATACTTGGAAAATGTAAGTACTTTGAAGTCGGTAATTTCACAAATTAGAACCATTCCTGCTGGAGATAGCGTGGGGTATGGCCGTCGATTTATGGCTGAAAAGCCTACCCGAGTAGCTACGATTCCAATTGGATATGCTGATGGAATTGCAAGGCTTTGGGGAAATGAGGTGGGTTATATTACAATTAACAAACAAAAAGCCTCTATTTTAGGAAGTGTTTGTATGGATATGTTGATGGTGGATGTCACCGGAATAGCTTGTGCTGAAGGTGATGCAGTGGTTGTTTTTGGCGAAAGCCCAACAGTTATTGAAATAGCACAAAAAACGCACACCATTCCGTATGAGATTTTAACCAGTATTTCACAACGAGTAAAACGAGTATTCTACAGAGAGTAAATACAAATTTAAAAAAAACGAATTATGGGATTTTTTAAAGATTTTAAAGCGTTTTTAATGAAAGGCGAGATTGTCAACTTAGCCACTGCGGTTATTGTTGGAGGAGCCTTTGGGAAAATAGTAACTTCGTTTACTAATGATGTTTTAATGCCTCCTATTGGGTTGCTTTTAGGTAAAGTCGATTTTAAAAATTTAAAATTAGTACTTCAGGAAGGGGTGCCTGCTGTGGTAGAGAATGGCGTACAAAAAACACCTGCAATCGCCGAAGTTACTTTGAACTATGGGGCGTTTATTCAAACCATTTTTGATTTTGTAATTATTGGTTTTTGTATTTTTATTGTGTTGAAAGCCTATGAAAAGGCCCAGCAAAAAATCAAGAAGGAAGATGAGCCCAAACCTGTAAAAGGACCAACGCAAGAACAGTTACTTTCAGAAATTAGAGATTTGTTGAAAAATAAATAGATTTGTTATATATTTAACAATTTGTTATTTTTTGTGAACACCCTTGTTTCCTCTTAAGGATTGGTTACTTTTGTCGAAATAAAAGTAGAATTCAATAATAAAATATACAATGAGAATAGCAGTAGTAGGGGCTACCGGAATGGTAGGCGAAATAATGTTAAAAGTATTAGCTGAAAGAAATTTTCCTGTAACAGAGTTAATTCCTGTTGCGTCTGAAAAATCAGTGGGTAGAGAAATTGATTTTAAAGGGAATAAATACAAGGTAGTAGGATTGCAAACAGCGGTAGATATGAAAGCTGATATTGCTTTGTTTTCTGCTGGAGGAGGAACATCATTAGAATGGGCTCCAAAATTTGCAGCAGCAGGAACTACCGTAATTGATAATTCATCAGCTTGGCGAATGGATCCAACTAAAAAATTAGTAGTTCCTGAAATCAATGCGGGAGAATTAACTAAGGAAGACAAAATCATCGCTAACCCAAACTGTTCGACGATTCAAATGGTATTGGCATTAGCTCCTTTGCACAAAAAATATAATATCAAACGTATCATCGTTTCTACTTACCAATCGATTACTGGTACAGGAGTAAAAGCAGTACAACAATTTGAAAATGAATGTGCTGGTATTGAGGGTGACATGGTATACAAATACAAAATCAACAGAAACTGTATTCCACAGTGTGACAGCTTTGAAGAGAATGGGTACACTAAAGAAGAAATGAAATTAGTGAATGAAACTAAGAAAATTTTAAGCGATAATAGTATTGCAGTTACAGCTACTGCTGTTCGTGTTCCTGTTGTTGGAGGACATAGTGAGGCGGTAAATGTAGAATTTTCTAATGATTTTAATGTGAATGAAGTTAGAACTATTTTGAGTCAAACTGACGGTGTTGTGGTTCAAGATAACTTAGATACATTTACCTACCCAATGCCAAGATATGCAGAAGGTAAAAATGAGGTTTTTGTAGGTAGAATTCGCCGTGACGAAAGCCAGCCTAATACACTAAACATGTGGATAGTAGCTGACAATTTAAGAAAAGGGGCTGCCACTAATACGATTCAAATTGCGGAATATTTAATTGCAGCTCAATTGGTGTAATTAGTGTCATTCCCACGATGGAGGAATCTAACCATCTAAGCAACTGGTAGGATTTTTCGTGGCTCTAAATGATAAAACAAATAACCAACCATTTATAGTTCAGATAATTCTGTACTGTAAATGGTTTTTTATTTCCTTTTATTACCTTTGTGGTTAATGAAACAAAAACAACTCATCATACGGTTTTTCTTTGTAATAGCATTACTAGGTTCTTTAGTAGCGCAGTCGTTTCATGGCTATGAGCATCTTCGTAGACAATTCTCAGAAGAAAAGTGTTTGCATAAACATCTTAATTCTGCCGAATTAACACACCAACACAAAGGTTTTGAACAGTGTTTAGTATGTTCCGTTGTTTTTCAAAATGGACTAGCAGGAGAAAATTTTGATTACGATGTAGCTCCTGTAATTAGTATTTATTCTGATTATTTTTTTAGTTTACCAACCACAATTCCTTTTACAGGAAGTCTATATTCTCTTCGAGGTCCACCTTCAAGTATTATTTAAATTATAGTTTTTGACTGTCTTGTTTAGACAGGGCTTATTTATTAAATAATACAAATTCAATGAAAAAGATATTATATGCTTTGGTAATAGGCTTTACGGCTCTATTGCAAGCACAAAATACCGTTTATGGTACGGTAACTGATACCAATAAAAAACCACTTCAAGGGGTTTCGATTTACATTCAAGAATTGCAAAAAGGAACCCTTTCAGATGAGAATGGGAAATACAAATTAACAAACATACCCAATGGAAAGGTTTCTGTTTCATTTGCGTTGATGGGCTATGAAACACAGACCAAAACTATTGTAAATGTAGAGATTCGAAATTTTTTGGATTTACATTTGGAACCAACTGTTTTTCAAATGGATGAAGTAGTGGTTGCTACAGGATTCAATAAACTTCAATCGCAGAATGTGATGAAAGTAGAACATGAATCCATCAAAAATTTAACCCGTAAAGGTGCCACTACTTTAATCGAAGGATTAGCTACTATACCAGGGGTATCACAGGTGTCAACAGGAGCCTCGATAGGAAAGCCAGTAATTCGAGGTTTGAGTGGCAATAGAGTTCTAGTGTATTCACAAGGAGTTCGATTAGAAAATCAACAATTTGGAGAAGAACATGGCTTAGGTTTAAATGATGCTGGTATTGAAAGTGTTGAAGTCATCAAAGGTCCTGCTTCTTTGTTGTATGGTTCTGATGCTTTGGGGGGTGGTTTGTATTTCAACCCAGAGAAATTTGCCAATCCTAATGTGCTTAAAGTTGATTTTGGTCAAAAACTGTTTGCGAATACCCTGGGGAGTAATTCCTCTTTAGGAGTAAAAACATCAACTGAAAATTGGAAATTTTTAGCACGAGGTTCGATCAGTACCCATTCAGATTATACCACAGGAGGAGGAGAGCGGGTAACTAATACTCGTTACCAAGAGAACGATTTTAAAACAGGCTTAGGATATAGTAATTCTAATTTTTCTTCTATTTTTCGATATAATTTGAATCAAATGAACTTGGGTATTCCCAAAGAGGGAATAGGTTTTCAGACTACTACAAAACAACCCGAATATCCAAAACAAAAGGTATTGAATCATTTGTTGAGTTGGAACTCAACTCTGTTTTTTGAAAGATCAAAACTAGATATGGATTTGGGTTATGTATCAAATAACCGTACAGAGTTTGAAGATAGTGAAATACCTGTTTTAAAGATGCGATTAAATACACTAAATTATAACGTAAAGTACTATTTCCCTAGTTGGAATAGGCTAGAAACTATTTTTGGGATTCAAGGAATGCATCAAGCCAATACTAATTTTGGAGAGGAGCAGTTAATTCCAAATGCAACAACTAATGATTTAGGAGTTTATGGGACAGCAAATTATGAGTGGAAGTCTAATGTCATTCAAGCAGGAATTCGTTACGATTATAGAAAAATTAATACAGTTATTTTATCAAAAGACTATGCAAGTTGTAATGCCTCGATGGGGTATAAGACTAATCTAGTAAAGAATGTTGTTGTTCGATTCAATCTGGCTTCAGGATTCCGAGCGCCAAATTTGGCTGAACTCACCTCAAATGGAGTACATGAAGGAGCTAATAGATATGAAGTAGGCAATGAGAATTTACAGACAGAACAAAATTTTCAGACCGATTTGAATTTAGAATACAAAACAGATCATTTAGAATTTTTTGCCAATGGATTTTACAATCACATCAAAAATTACATTTATCTAGCCCCAACAGGAATTCCTTTTTATACGTCGGGTGCAGTTAATTTTGTACAGGTGTATAATTACGTTCAAAATAATGCTCGCCTTTACGGTGGTGAAATAGGACTGCATTTTCATCCTCATCCTTTAGATTGGTTGCATTTGGAAACAAGTTTTGAAACGGTTACAGGGAAAAATCAAAACAGAGAATATTTACCTTTGATTCCTGCTAACAAATGGAACAACACCCTTCGAGTAGAATTAAAAGATATAAACTGGATAAAGGAAAGCTTTGCTACAATTAATCTTGAGGCTATATTTAATCAGAACAAAGTCAGTCATTTTGAAACCAGAACACCAGGTTATAGTCTGTTAAATATCGGATTTGGAGGGACACTTCATTTGGGGAAAATAAAAGCAGAAGTTACTCTAAACGCTAATAATATTACAGATAAGAAATATATATCTCATTTGTCCCGACTTAAATCAGATGGGATTCTTAACATGGGAAGAAATATTATTTTAGGAGTTAATTTTAGTTTATAATCTCACTAAAAGCTTCTAGTCCTTGAAAGGCTGGAAGCTTTTTTTATTCTTCTACTAGCATAGCTGCCAATCTTTCATCTCGTTGGTATATGTCTTCGTAGAAATTGATTGTTCCGTCTTTAGTTACCCAAGCTGTGAAGTAACCAATATACACCGGAATTTTATGAGGTAATGTGTACCATTTCTCTTTGCCACTATGCATAGCGGCTTCGATTTTTTCAAAAGACCAGTTTTTGTCATTTTTTAAAATGAGATGGGCTAACTCTTTGGGTTTCTCAATTCTAATACAGCCGTGGCTGAAAGCTCTTTTTTCTTGGTTGAACAAACTTTTGGAAGGAGTATCGTGTAGATAAATAGAATTAGAGTTGGGAAACATAAATTTAACTACTCCCAAAGCATTTTTGGGTCCAGGTCTTTGGCGAATACCGCCATCAAACCATTCCATGTCGTTTTGGTATAAATAATTTGAATTCTTTTCAATAGCAGGAAGTACTTCTTTCCGTAAGATATTTTTAGGAATATTCCAGTAGGGACTAAAAACAATGTACTTCATATCGGCACTAAAAACTACCGTTTTATTCATTGCTTTGCCCACTACTACTTTTGATTCTAAGCTGAGTTTTCCATTTTCAAAGTAACGTAATTGGTAGGCCGGAATATTGATAAAAATAAAGGTTTTAGATGTAGTAATAGGTGAAGAAAACCATCGACAACGTTCCATATTTACAATAATTGTTTTAATTCTATCACTCATTGGAATATTCAAATGGGTAATAGTTGATTTAGAAATGATACTATTTTCTCCCAGACCATTTCTTTTTTTATAGTGCAAAATACCTTTGACTAACGTCTTGTCGTAACTGTTTTTTTTAGAATCTAAATCTAAATCCCCTAGTAAGTACAATCGCGTGCGAATTTGTGTAATCGCCTTTGCAGTGTCTCCAATTTGTAGCTGGGTACGTCCAGAATCCAGAGTGATATTATCCCAAGTATTGCGTTCCAATACTCGGTATTTTTCTAAAATTTTTCTCAGGCGATAATATTGGCCAAGTATTTCCCGGTTGTCTTTTTCGATTAAGGAAGGTTTGGTAAGTATGGAGTCGAAATAATTGACAAATGATTGTTTTTTTCTTGGTAAATACCACCCCAATTGAATACTTTTTTCAATATCTAATCCTTTATAAACTTTGTCGGTATAAAAGAAAAAAACACATGAAATTAAAAGTTCAGAATGTATTTCAGGTTCTTGTTTGTTTACTTCTTCTTGGAAAATAATATCTAATTGTGATTGGTATGGGAATTTTGCGAACACTCCCTCGAGCGAGAGATTGTTTATTTTATTATAGAGTAGATAACTGACTTCTTTCAGCCCTTTTTGATCAAACCAAACATAATGGTAATGTTGTTTTTGATACAAGGAGTCAACTTCGTTTTGGTATTTTTTAAGTTCAGGATAAAGTTGAAAAAAAGCGGCTATCTCAGTACTATCAAAAAGAGGTGTAGGTGTTTTGTCAATTTGTAATAAAGGTTTTGTAAAATGAAGATTCTTCTCTTTCTTGCTATTTTGACAGGCAATAATAACTAGTAAGCAACCTAGAATTGTTTTAGTTAATAAACAGAGACTCCTTTTCATAATTTGAATGAAATTATATACTAAATTTACAAAAAAAACTTAGATGAAACATTTTGTATTAATTACTTTTAGTTGGTGTATATTGCATTCTTGTGCTGTTTTCTCTCAGCATTCAGAATCAAAAAAGGCAATAAACACTGTTTTAGACAGTTGGCATAAGGCGGCTTCAAATGCTAATTTTAAAGGGTATTTTGAATTTATGACTGATGATGCCATTTTTATTGGAACAGATGCTCAAGAGAATTGGAATCGACCGGCCTTTGAAGATTTTGCAAGACCCTATTTTGATCAAGGAAAAGCATGGTCTTTTTCGGCATTAGAACGGCATATTTATTTTGATGCAACAGGAAATACCGCTTGGTTTGACGAATTATTATCGACTCACATGAAAATTTGTAGAGGCTCAGGGGTTATGGTAAAAATGGGAAATCAATGGAAAATTAAACAGTATGTTTTATCCATGACCTTCCCAAATGAAAATATAGAGGAAGCTGTTAAAATCAAAGCGCCTATTGAAGACAAAGTAATTCAAGAATTACAGTCTAAATTATAATCTTTTTCTTCTGCAAGTCCACTTGTCTTGTATATTTCTGCTAAATTTGCCGAAATATTTGAATACAAGTGGGAAGCAAAAATAAATTAAAACGATTTAAGGAAAACGAAACATTCAACAATGTTTTTCAGCCAACAAGAGAAGAAGTAGTGGGTGATTTATTTCCGTTAAAAGGAAAGTGGAATTCCGATTTTTTTAAAAATGACAACCCTATTGTTTTAGAATTGGGTTGTGGGAAAGGAGAATACTCTGTTGGATTAGCCGAGAGATATCCCAACAAGAACTTTATCGGAATTGATATTAAAGGCGCTCGTTTTTGGCGTGGAGCCAAAACTGCCGTAGAAACTGGATTGCATAATGTGGCTTTCGTTCGCACACAAATTGAATTAATCAATCATATTTTTACTGACAATGAAGTGGATGAAATCTGGATTACTTTTCCAGATCCACAAATTAAATATAAGCGTACAAAACACAGAATGACCAATTCAGAATTTTTACAATTGTATAAAAAAATCTTGAAAAAAGAAGGGGTGATGAACTTGAAGACTGACAGTGAATTCATGCATGGATACACTCTTGGCTTGTTGCATGGAGAAGGACACGAAGTGTTGTATGCCAATCATAATGTGTATAAAAATGAAGGAAGTCCTGAAGAAGTAACTGCTTTTCAAACGTTTTATGAAAAACAATATTTGGCAATTGATAAAGCAATTACCTACATTCGATTTAAAATAAAATAGTGTCGTTTCAGTTTCGGTAACTGAAGTAAAGCAACACATTAGTACTGAAACAAGCACTATATGACAATAATCACCGCATTGTTTTTTGGATTTATTAGCGCAGTGGTAGGAATTCTTCCTCCTGGATTAATCAATATGACGGCTGCTAAAGTGGATATAAAAGAAGGCAAACGTGCTGCGCTTTGGTTTGTAATTGGAGCCGTTATGATTATTTTTTTTCAGGTATATTTGGCATTATTGTTTGCGCAATTTATTGGCGAACGCCCTCAAGTGGTAGTGTTGTTAAGAGAAATAGGATGTGCTATTTTTTCATTGTTAACCTTTTATTTTTTGGTTATAGCCAAAGCCCCTAAAAAGAAAGAAGGGATTATCAAAAAGCAACGTACTTCGACCCGATTTTTTCTAGGAATGTTGTTGTCAGCACTCAATTTTTTCCCAATTCCCTACTATGTGCTAGTGAGTTTGTCATTGGCTTCTTATGGTTGGTTCACATTTACACCTTTTTCGGAGTTGATTTTTGTAGTAGGTGTTGTATTAGGATCATTTCTCGTGTTTTATGGGTACATTTCTTTCTTTAGTAAAATTGAAAGCAAAACAGATTTCTTTATGCAAAATATGAATAAAATTATAGGAAGTATAACTGGAGTGATTGCATTAATTACCTTGTTTCATATTCTTAAATAGTAGTTGAAAAAAACCACTGTCGATGGCAAATACCAATGATAATTTTTTCGAACGCGTTTATGCTGTTGTAAGGCAAATACCTTACGGCAAAGTGACTTCGTATGGGGCTATTGCCAAAGCGCTAGGAACGGCACGTTCAGCCAGAATGGTGGGCTGGGCAATGAACGCTTCGCATCATTTAGAAGATGTTCCAGCGCATCGAGTAGTTAATAGAAAAGGACTGTTGACAGGTAAATTGCATTTTGACGGAACCAATTTAATGCAACAATTATTGGAAAACGAAGGGATTCAAGTGAGGGACAACCAAATTGTTGATTTTGAAACTCATTTTTGGGAACCAGAAAATCCAAAAATAATTGCCAATTTTTCACTTGTAATCAAATAATGACACTCGATTTGGTTATCAATAAATCCAATCCAAAAGCGCTGAAATAACAATAGAATCTGTTATATTTGCAATTCATATTCAGTTTAAATAAATGGAATTTTTAAACGCGTAATTTTTTTGAACAAACAAAATGAAATTAGATAGAAAAGAGATTCTGAAAGCCTTAGAAACCATTTCGATTGCAGGTGAAGGAAAAAACATGGTGGAGAGCGGAGCAGTTGCAAATGTGATTACTTTTGGAGATGAGGTAGTGGTTGATTTGGTATTGCACACCCCAGCGATGCACATCAAAAAAAGAGCTGAAGACGATATTAAAAAAACAATACACGATTTAGTTTCACCAGAAGCTAAAATCAAAGTAAATGTCAAAGTAGAAGTAGCTGAAAAACCTGAAATTAAAGGAAAAGCTATTCCAGGCATAAAAAATATTATAGCTGTTGCCTCTGGAAAAGGAGGAGTGGGAAAATCTACCACTACAGCCAACTTGGCTGTTTCATTAGCTAGAATGGGATTTTCGGTTGGGGTTTTAGATGCGGATGTTTACGGGCCGTCGATGCCTATAATGTTTGATGTTGAAAATGAAAAACCAATTTCAATTGAAGTTGATGGTAAATCTAAAATGAAACCAATTGAAAGTTATGAGATCAAGATGCTTTCCATCGGATTTTTTACTTCGCCAAGTCAGGCCGTAATTTGGCGTGGACCAATGGCTGCTAAAGCCTTGAATCAAATGATTTTTGATGCTGATTGGGGTGAATTGGATTTTATGTTGATTGATTTACCTCCAGGTACAGGAGATATCCACCTTTCTATCATGCAGTCATTACCTATTACGGGAGCTGTTGTTGTGAGTACACCTCAAGCTGTGGCTTTGGCAGATGCCAAAAAAGGAGTGTCAATGTTCTTGTCAGAGGCTATCAATGTGCCTGTTTTAGGAATTATTGAAAACATGGCGTATTTCACTCCAGAAGAATTACCGAATAACAAATACTACATTTTTGGACAAGAAGGCGCTAAGAATTTAGCTGCTGACTTGAATGTACCTTTTCTTGGAGAGGTGCCAATTGTACAATCCATTCGTGAAGCAGGAGATTATGGTCGTCCAGCAGCCATGCAAGAAGGCTCAGTAATTGAAAGTGTTTTTCAGGAAATTACTCGAAATGTAGTACAACAAACAGTAAATAGAAATGAAAGTTTACCAGCTACCGAAGCTATTAAAATTACCACAATGGCGGGTTGTTCAGCAGTAAAGAAATAATTTGAGAATATGACAACAGAAGAAGTAATGACAAATGTGCTTAAAGCATTAGATGAAATTAGACCTTTTCTGAATTCAGATGGGGGAGATATTTCATTAGTTGAAATTGAAGATGATAAGCATGTAAAAGTCCGTTTAGAAGGAGCTTGTACCAGTTGTAGTGTCAACCAAATGACTTTAAAAGCAGGAGTGGAAACTACAATCAAAAAATATGTACCCCAAATAGAGACAGTAGTTAATGTACTTTAATAAAGCGACTGTTTATACCATAACACACAACTAGAAATAAATACAAATGGACGTTTTAATTAAAATTAAAGACAGAGAAGGAGTGGTACATGAATTACAGGCGCCTACAGACATGGCGATGAATATCATGGAATTGTGCAAGGCTTACGAGCTTCCGGTGGAAGGTACTTGTGGCGGAATGGCGATGTGTGCTTCTTGTCAATGTTATGTTTTGAACGATGTGCCTCTACCTGAAAAAGGAGATGATGAAGAGGCAATGTTATCCGAAGCATTTTATGTAAAATCAAATAGCCGTTTAGGATGTCAAATTCCTATCACTGAAGAACTAGACGGATTAGAGTTAGAATTAGCTCCAGAGAGTTAATAAAAAAGCGAGAAATTTTTCTCGCTTTTTTTATGTTGGTCGTTGCTTGTTAAACCATTTCAGCTTTCATCGAAATGCTTTCTTCAATAGCATCCCAAAGCCCGATACGTTTTTCTAGAGCAAGAACAGAAATAGTTTCCACTTCCTTCCATTTTTGAGCATCGGTTCCGCATAATTCGGTAATCATTTGCATAGCCATGGGTCCGTGTTCATCGGCATCTAGTTCAATATGTCTTTCAAAATAGTAAATCAGTTTTCTCAAATCCGTTTCAGGAAAATTGGACTGAAAATTTCTAAGAATTTCAGTGAACATACTTGGAATTAAGTCTTCTCGTCCAAAGGTAAAGGCAGCTGCAATTTCGTGTGTTTTCCCTTCCTCAATTACTCTAAAAGTAAAATCTAAAAAAGCTTTAATATTTGGGTGCAAATCGCTTGTTTTGATGGCTACAAAAATATTGTTTAGCGATTTGCTATTGGTTAAAAAGCGTTCTACTTCGGCTGTAGAAGCGCCGCAATCTTGCATGGCTTCTAAGTACATTTCGTAATGACTCTGACGGCGACCGTCTAGTGTCAGATCACTTTCTTCGGCAATCACAATTTCATTAATTAAATAGCGTGTTTCGGTATTCACTGTAGGAAACCAAGGTGTTGTTGTACAAGTTAATTTGGACTGCAACGCTTTTAGCAAAGACATAAAATCCCACACAGCATATACATGATTTTCTAGAAATCGATGTAAGTCTTCTATAGTTTGTACTTTTTTGTATAAGGGATGTTGTAATAAAATTTCTTTTTGAGATTGAATACGGGAGTTGATAGTTGCGATATTCATTTTTTATTTTTTTGTAAAAGTATAAAAGAGCATTCTTTTCGCGAAGTTTTTACTATCGATTTTATAAATACTTTAATAGTTGTTTACCGCAATAGAACGGCTTACATTTTTAGATAAAAATCCTTAGTCAGCGCGGTATATTCTGGAGTGTATTCATGACGGCCAATTTCGATAATCAATTCGTCAATAGAGAAGTTGGTAGTTTTATTTCGGCTTAACGCCAATAAACTACGTTTGATTTCACTCGTTGGAGTTCCTTTCATGTGTGTGATTTTTGTGGGGTACAATTCAAATTCATTGGCTATTGCCAAAAATCGTTCTTCTTCTTTAGAAGGAATTATTACGGCTAAGATTCCGTTTTCAGAAAGTAGTAAATCAGCTGCTTCGATGAGGTCTTCAAAAGGGAGTGCGTCTTGAAAACGAGCCAAATCCCGTTGTTCGTCATTCGTCTTATAATCTTCGGAATAGAACGGGGGATTCGATACAATCAAATCGTACTCGTCCTCGGGTTCTTCCATGAATTCGTCTAAGCCAGCGTGAAAACAGAATAATCGTTCGTTCCAAGGGGAATTTTCAAAATTATCTGTGGCCTGTTCATAGGCATTTTCATCTATTTCTAAAGCATCAATTTGTTCCGCTACAGATCGTTGCGCGAGCATTAAAGCAATAATTCCGGTTCCAGTTCCAATATCTAAAATACTGAAAGGATTATGCTCAATAGGGGCCCAAGCACCTAGCAAAACACCGTCGGTGCCAATTTTCATAGCACATCGGTCTTGTTCAACGGTAAATTGTTTGAATTGGAATTTAGACAACTTAGATTTTTTAGAATGGTAGACAATTTGGATTTTTTCTAAAGTCGCAGACGTTTCTAATAATCTAAAAGCGTAGCGAATCTAAAAATCGATTAAAGGTACATTTCAATCAAGCCTTCAGGTAAGTTCATCACTACTTTTTTGTTTTCGCGATCAATTTTTACCAAGAAATGGTCAATCATTGGAATTAATATCTCGACATCACCATTAAGTACTTCAAAGAGTGGTTGTGCGGTGGAATCGTTGATAGATTGAATTTTTCCTACAATACCTAAGCGTTGGTCTTCAACTTCAAATCCAATTACTTCATGAAAATAGAATTTGTTACCGCTTAACTTGGGCAACATGCTTAAAGGAAGATACAGGTCGTTACCTATAAGGGCTTCGGCTTCTTCTTCGGTAGTTACATCTTCAAAACGAATTCTAAGAAAATCATTTTTGTGAAAGGAAGATGTTTCAATAAAAAAAGGAACCAAGTGTTTGTTGCATTCAACAAACACTGATTCCAGATTTTCGTATAACTCGGGTTCGTCTGTGTCTAAATAGGCTAAGACTTCACCCTTGAAACTAAATTTTTTAGCGATTTTACCTAAATAGAAACAATCTTCTTTACGCATTGTCGCTTAAGAGAATTTATGCTTCAGTTGTTTCGTTATTTTCTTCTTCTGCAGCAGGAGTTTCTTCAACAGCAGGAGCTTCTTCAGTTGCAACTTCTTCAGCAGCAGCTTCAACAACTACTTCTTCAGTTTCAGTTACTTCTTCAGGAGCAGCCTCAACAGCTACTTCTTCTTCTACAGCAGGAGTTGCAGCAGCAATTGCTTCAGCTTCAGCTTGAGCCGCTGCAGCGATACGTTTTGCGTTAACTTCTTTTTCTGCTTTCAAAGCTTTTGCTTTAGCATCAGCTTGCGCTTTTGATAAACCATCTTTTTTAGCATCTACTTTACCAGCTTTTGCTTCTAACCAAGCAGCTAATTTTGCATCAGCTTGTTCTTGAGTCAAAGCTCCTTTACGAATACCTCCATCAAGGTGGTGTTTCAATAAAGCCCCTTTGTAAGAAAGAATTGCTTTTGCAGTATCTGTTGGTTGTGCACCATTGTGC
>JACCDQ010852286.1_pt1 | contig 17559 bp, 18 predicted proteins | sample 7446031 | NCBI WGS metagenome assembly JACCDQ01 (sample SAMN15323442, study PRJNA562643) | freshwater metagenome | isolation source: river surface water | place: USA:Blue River Watershed | collected 2017-08-17
ATTCACTCGAGTTAGTTAAATGAAACTCGACGAACTGAGCGCAAAGCTCGGCGTTGACATAGATCGCGATCTATTGAAACTCGCACTAACTCACCGTTCGTACTCTTACGAACACGGCAATACACCCAACAACGAAAGACTCGAATTTCTCGGGGATTCGGTGTTGGGTTTTGTCGTTACGAGCCACATTTATGAAACTCTCACCGACCTTCCCGAAGGTGAGATGACCAAAGTTAAGAACGCCGTCGTCTCTGCCCGCGCGCTCGCGGTTATTGCTGGAGCATTAGGCATCGGCGACTACCTTCTGCTCGGCAAGGGTGAGCTCGCCACCGACGGTCGTAACAAACCGAACTTGCTAGCGGATGCTTTCGAAGCGATTCTCGGTGCAGCGTTTATTTCACTCGGCTACGACGCCGCTCGCGCGCTGGTCGAGAAATTTGTTTTTCCTCTTCTCGATAATCCAGATGATTTGCGCGCCAATAGCGACCCGAAGACCACGCTGCAGGAGCGCGTTCAAGCCCTTGGCCGAGGCACGCCAAATTACAAGACACGATTCGAAGGTCCAGATCACGATCGCGAGTATTACTCCACTTTGCTAATCAACGGCGAGGAGATTAGTCAAGGCGAAGGCCGCACCAAGAAGTCTGCCGAGACCGCAGCCGCTATCAAAGCCCTCGACGTATTGATCGATGCGGTGCCAAAGGCTAAGAAGCCGAGAAAGCGCCGCTAGTGCCTGAGTTACCTGAGGTCGAAACTGTCCGTGCCGGCCTGGCTCCAGCACTCACCAACGCAACCGTCAAGTCGATTGACATCCTCGATGTCCGCAGCCTCAAGCGCCACCTCGCCGGCCCAAAAGATTTCGTGAAGACACTTGTTGGTGCAAAAATTCTTGGCGTGGTTCGTCGCGGCAAGTTTCTCTGGATGCCTCTTGAAATTCCTGGTCAAGATTTGCCTCTTGCTCTGGTTGGACACTTGGGCATGAGTGGGCAAATGCTTCTTCGTAAACCTGGCGCAACCGAGGACAAGTTGACTCGCGTGATAATTCACGCCGAGACTCCGCGCGGTAAGCAGATTGAATTTCGTTTCATCGACCAACGCATTTTTGGATCGCTCGCCATCGATGAGATGGTGCAAACCCCGGATGGGAAGCCAGGTGGATTTAGTGATGGTGTCGGCAAGGGTAAGTGGTGGCTGAACCTCATTCCGAAATCGGCTGCACACATCGCACGTGATCCGCTCGACCTAGATTTCGATTCTGAGTTGGTTCGTGCAAAGTTCAAGAAGAAGGCTTCAGGTGTAAAGCGCGTGCTTCTAGACCAACAGGTGCTTTCGGGAATTGGCAACATTTATGCAGACGAGGCGCTTTGGCAAACAAAACTTCACTACGACCAGCCGGCGAACACAATATCGGGTCCCACATTCGAAAAGCTAATTGCAGCCGTGCAAAGTATTTTGCAGTCAGCCGTGGCCCAGGGCGGCACCTCATTTGACGAGCAATACAAGAACGTCAACGGCGAAAGTGGCTATTTTGACGTCTCGCTCAATGCCTACGGGATGACCGACCAGCCTTGCCCGCGCTGTGGCAGTCCGATCAAGCGCGATTCCTGGATGAACCGAGGCTCGCATTTCTGCCCCAAGTGCCAAAAGGCCCGCGCCAGAGCCTAAGCGGTTGGCAAAAGCGACCCCGTGAATAGGGTATTTTTGACTGGTTAGGCGTGAATTTCGCCGCCGAAAAGACTAAAGGGGTGTCAGCGCTTGTATCTAAAGAGCCTCACCCTCAAGGGATTCAAATCCTTCGCCCAACCGACCACCTTCGAGTTCGAGCCTGGCGTTATCGCCATCATCGGTAAGAACGGTCACGGTAAATCAAACGTCTTCGACGCCATCGCCTGGGTAATGGGTGAGCAGGGCGCCAAATCGCTTCGAGGCGAAAAGATGGAAGACGTCATCTTTAAGGGAAGCGCCACCAAGGGTCCGCTAGGACGTGCCGAGGTTTTGCTAACTATCGACAACTCGGATGGCGCACTCCCGATTGACTACAGCGAAGTCACAATCTCACGCACACTCTTCCGCAACGGTGGTAGCGAATACGCAATCAACGGAGACACCTGTCGTCTGCTCGACGTACAAGAACTGCTTAGCGACTCAGGTCTCGGTCGCGAGATGCACGTCATCGTGGGCCAGGGCAAACTAACCGAAATCTTCACCGCTTCACCGCAAGAACGTCGAGGCTTCATCGAAGAAGCCGCAGGAATTCTTAAACACCGCCGCCGAAAGGAAAAAACCGAGCGCAAGCTCGAGGCGATGCAAATTAACCTGACTCGCCTAAACGACCTCGCCGGTGAAGTGCGTCGCCAGCTCAAGCCGCTTGGGCAGCAGGCTGAAGTTGCACGTCAGGCGCAGGGAATCGCGGCGACCGTGCGCGATGCCAAGGCACGATTGCTTGCTTACGACATCACCGAATTGCACAACGCACTGGAGCACACGGCAAAGAGTGAAACCGACAGCAAGGCCGAACGCAACATCATTCAGCAGCTGATCGAAACCAACACTCAGCGAATTCGCAACATCGAGTCATCGCAGGTTTCTGGCGAGCTAGACAGTGCCCGCAATCTTTCCTATCAGTTCGATGCACTGAGTGAACGACTTCGCTCGTTGCTAACTCTCGCCAACCAGCGCGTTGCGCTTCTAGGCTCGCGTGCTGATGCCGGCGGAGCGCAGGTTGACCTTGCGGCAATCGACACAGAGGCCGAGCTGGCCGAAGCGCAGATCGGTGAATACGAGAACGTTGTCGAACGCCTGAAGGGTGCTCTTCAAGAAGCAGAAGCGGCTCGCACCGAAGCCCGCGATATTCTCGAAAAATACGACAACGAGATTGCCGAGCAGAATTCGCTGCTCTCGAAGTTTGACCTAGAAAAAGCACGACTTGCCAATGAAGTAACCGTGGCCGAGTCTCGTCTCGCCGGATTGCGCAATGAAATGCTGCGCCAGGAAGGCGCACTAGGCGATGCCCAGGATCGACTGAACACCGCTCGCAGCGAGTACCAAACCTTAGAGTCTGAACTTCAGACCCAGCAGGCTGGCGACGGCTCGCTAGAGGCTCGATACGAAGCGGCTCAGCGCGCAGTAAGCGAAGCGCAGGCTCACATCGAAACAGTTCGCGATGCAATCCACCAGGCAGAGCGTGAGCGCGATTCACTCGAAGCAAAGCGAAGCGCGCTCGACCTAACACTCAAGCAAAAAGACGGCGCCACCGAATTGTCTGCTGCCGGTCTTCGAGGTATTCGTGGGCTTGTAGCAAGTCACATCAAGATTGAAGCCGGATTCGAAAACGCGATTGCTGCTGCACTTGGCCCATTGGCTGATGCCCTCGTTGCTGATACTCGCGAAGAGGGTCTCGCTGCAATCGAACACCTCAAGAAGAGTGACGGCGGTCGAGTAGAACTTATCGTCGCAGACGTCGACGCACGCGGAGCAGCCGACAACATTCCAAACATTGCTGGAGCTCGCGCAGCTTCGACTGTGGTTGATGCACCGACCGGAATTCTTTCTCTCCTGGGCAATGTAGTTATCGTTGACGACCTAGCTGCCGCTCGCGAACTTTATGCGCGTGACAAGTCGACTGCAAAACTGACTTTGATCACTCTCGATGGCGATGTACTTTCCGAGTCTGTCATTCGAGGTGGATCGCAAAGCAAGCCTTCTAAGTTGCAGTTGGTCGCTGAACGCGATGCAGCGGAGACTCGTATCGCAGAAGTTAATTCGTCGTTGGAGCGCGCCAAGGGTGAGCTCGCTCAGGCTCGAGCAACCGAAGAGGCTGCGAAGCAGAGCGCCAAGTATGCACTCGCTGAACTTAATCAGCACGATGCTCAGCTCGCCAAAAACGCAGAAGCCCTAGGTCGAGCACGCGTAGCCGTGGAAGCCGCAGAAGCTGAATTCAACCGTTTGAACCAGTCGGCCGAAGGTGCCAAGGCCGGAATCGCAGAGGCGGAAGCCAAGCTCGGTGAAGCCGTTTGGCTGCACGACGAGTTTGCTGCTCAGCAGCGACCTGTGGTTTCTTATGAAGACCGTCAGACACTCGCGGACAACCTCGAGCAGGAGCGCACCCGCGAACTAAACGTACGAGTCGAACTCGGCGCTGCAGTCGAACGACTTCGTGTGGAGCGCGAGCGCGCGGCAACTCTTCGTTCACAGGTCTCTGAGGCTCAGGATGCCATCGAGCGTGCAAAGGCAGCAGCAATTGCACAGGCGGCTCAGCTCGAGTCGGCCCGCAAGGTGCTCGCGTCATTGCCGATTTTGATGGACGCTGTCAACGAGAGTGCCGCCGAGGCTAAGGTCAAGTTGCACGAAGCAGAGCACGAACGCAACAACCAGAACCAGGATCTTGTTCGCCTTCGCGGTGAAACTGCCGAACTGCAGATGAAACACAGTGAGCTGGTTCAGGGCGTACACAACCTCGAGCTTCAGAACCACGACAAGCGCATCAACCTCGCCAACCTCGTAGCGAAGGCGAGCGACGAACTCGGGCTCGAGCAGTCAATCCTGCTTGCCGAATACGGACCGGATCAGCTAATCGACGATGAAGAAGCTGAAGGTGGCAAGAAGCCATTCAACCGCGAAGAGCAGACCAAGCGTTTGCGCGATGCAGAGCGACTATTCGATCGACTTGGAAAAGTTAACCCGCTAGCGCTCGAGGAATTCAATGCTCTCGAGCAGCGCCACAAGTTCCTCACCGAACAGCTTGCCGACCTCACTCAGACTCGTAAGGACTTGCAGACCATTATCGAAGACATCGATGCCAAGATGCAGGACATCTTCATCGCTGCGTTCGACGACACCAAGGCAGCATTCCTCGAAATTCTTCCTCAGCTATTCCCAGGCGGTCAGGGGCAGATGACCCTCACCGAACCAGACGACCTGTTGAATACTGGTATCGAAGTTCGAGTAAAGGCTGCTGGTAAGCAGTGGATGAGCATGAGCTTGCTCTCCGGTGGAGAGAAGTCGCTGGGTGCAATCGCATTCCTAATGGCGATCTTCAAGTCAAGACCATCCCCGTTCTACATCATGGACGAGGTTGAGGCTGCGCTTGACGACGTGAACCTAACTCGCTTGCTCAGCATCCTCGAAACCTTGCGTCAGAACTCTCAGTTGATTCTGGTTACTCACCAGAAGCGCACCATGGAAATCGCTGACGTCGTTTACGGTGTGATGATGCAGGAAGACGGTATCTCTCGCATCGTCGGTCAGCGCCTCGAAGCCCAGGCTTAAATGGCCGGTTTGTTCTTTTGGCGTAAGAAACGCGACGCCTCGGCGTCGCCGGAAGCCGCGGCTGAAGTAGAAGTACCAGTCGTCGAAGAGGCTCCGGTTGAATTAGCAGCCAAAGTTGAGAAACCAAAACTTTTCAAAGCCAAGCCAAAACCAAAACCTGTCGTTGAGCCTGAGCCGGTTGAGGTAGTTGTTGAGCCAGAACCGGAAGCTACAGCGATTGCAGAGCCCGAGGCCCCAGCGATTCCAGAGCCTGAAGTGTCAAGTTATGACACTTCACTGGAATCGGTAGTCGAGACCACGCCAGTTGTCGAGTTACCTGAGACCACCACTGGTGCCGAAGTAGTTTCAGAGCTAGAAGCTCCTGCACCGGTCGCCGAAGTAGAACTCGAAGCAGTCGAACTGCCGAAGCGCAGTTTCAAGAAGAACCTAAAGTCACTCTTTACTCGCATCAAATTTGATGTTGAGAACCTTGATGATCTCGAGGACGTTTTGATTCAGGCCGACTTCGGTTTGGATGCGGCTGTAGACATCGTTGAGAAGGTTAAGCAGCGCGCAAAGAAAACGGGTGCGACGACTGAAAAAGACTTGAAGGAAATTCTCACCGATTTGATTGCCGAGTCACTTGAGCGCGAAGACAAGCAACTGAATCTTGCTGATGGAAAATTGCCATACGTGATTCTGGTTGTTGGTGTGAATGGCGTCGGTAAGACCACGACCATTGGAAAACTTTCTAACTGGCTGAACGAGGGCGGCTGGAGAGTCGTCATTGGAGCAGCGGATACTTTCCGTGCCGCAGCAGTTGAGCAGATTGCTACTTGGGCAGAACGTTCGAACGCGCAGTTGATTCGTCCTAAGACAGAGGGGCAAGACCCTGCATCTGTGGCATTTGAAACTGTTGAGCTTGCGCTTCGCAATGATGCCGATGTTGCAATCATTGATACTGCCGGTCGTTTGCAAAACAAAAAAGACTTGATGGCAGAGCTCGACAAGATCAAGCGCGTAGTCGAGAAGAATGCTCAGATATCGGAAACGCTTTTGGTGATAGATGCCACCACTGGTCAGAACGGTTTGGTTCAGGCCAAGGCATTTGCAGAGGTGGCAAACGTGACCGGAATCGTGCTGACCAAGCTCGATGGCACCGCCAAGGGTGGAATTGTTTATTCGATTCAGCGCGAACTTGGAATTCCGGTTAAATTGGTAGGTGTCGGTGAAGGCATCAAGGACTTCGCGTTTTTCGACGCTAAAGAATTTGCAAGCGGATTGGTTGGGTAGTTGTTCGGCAATCTTTCAGATCGTCTAGTCGAGACGTTCAAGAACCTCAGAAGCAAAGGCAAACTCAGCCCTGCTGACATTGATGCCACGCTTCGTGAGATTCGCCGCGCGCTCCTCGAGGCCGACGTTGCCCTTGATGTGGTCAAGGAATTCACCACCAAGGTCCGCGACCGAGCGCTCGGCGACGAGGTTTCCAAGGCTCTAAACCCTGCGCAGCAGGTCGTCAAGATCGTGAACGATGAGCTTCAGGCGATTCTCGGCGGGGAGCAGCGCAAGCTGAACTTTGCCAAGAAGGCACCGACAGTCATCATGCTTGCCGGTTTGCAGGGTTCGGGTAAAACCACTCTTGCCGGAAAACTTTCTAAGTGGTTGAAAGCTCAGGGGCAAAAGCCGCTATTGGTTGCAGCCGACCTTCAGCGACCAAACGCTGTCAACCAGTTGCAGATTGTCGGTGAGCGCGCCGGTGTAGATGTTTTCGCACCGGAACCAGGGAACGGCGTAGGCGATCCGGTTAAGGTTTCCAAAGAGGCAATCAAGCATGCCGAGAAGAGTAACTACAGTGTCGTAATTGTCGACACCGCTGGTCGTCTCGGCATCGACGAAGAGTTGATGCAGCAGGCGCGCGATATTCGCAAGGCAACCGAGCCTGACGAAGTTCTTTTCGTTGTTGACTCGATGATTGGTCAGGATGCCGTCAATGTAGCCAAAGCTTTCGATGAAGGCGTTGGAATCACCGGTGTCGTGCTCACCAAACTCGACGGCGATGCTCGCGGTGGTGCTGCGCTTTCTGTGGCATCGGTTACCGGCAAGCCAATTATTTTCTCTTCCACCGGTGAAGGCCTCGACGCGTTCGAGCCGTTCTATCCGGACCGCATGGCTTCACGAATTCTCGACATGGGTGACGTGCTCACTCTCATCGAGCGCACGCAGCAGGCGTTCGATGAAGACGAAGCCAAGAAGATGGCCGAGAAGATTGCCAAGGAAGAGTTCACACTCGAGGACTTCTTGGATCAGATGCAGCAGCTTCGCAAAATGGGTTCACTGAAGAGCATGCTCGCCATGATGCCTGGCGCGAATCAGATCAAGCAGCAGCTCGAGAACTTCGATGAAAAGGAAATCGACCGCACCGAAGCGATTATTCGCTCGATGACCCCGGTAGAACGCCGTCAGCCGAAGCTGCTCAATGGCTCTCGTCGACTCAGGATTGCAAACGGTTCCGGTACCACCGTCACAGAGGTCAACTCTTTGGTGAACCGCTTTGAGCAGGCAGCCAAGATGATGAAGACCGTGGCCAGGGGAGGAATGCCGCAGATCCCTGGGGCCAACCCGGGTATGCCAGGCATGGGTGGCGGCTACATCGGTAAGGCCAAGAAGAAGGACAAGGCTAAGAAGGGCTCTAAGTCTGGCAACCCGGCCAAGCGCGCAGCCGAAGAAGCAGCCCGCAATGCTGGGCAGAACCCTTCATCTGGCGGCTCGGCTTTCGGCGTTTAATCGCCTTCAAGTAGCCAAAGCGCCAATTTTCTGGCAGAATATCAAGGTTGTCATCGCTTGACCCTCTAACCAAGCGCTTTCGACAACCCCTAGAGCTTGACTACCGAGTGTGCACCCCACGCTCACGGTTGATTGTTCGCCCCAATACAAATAACAGGAGCATTGTGGCTGTAAAAATCCGCCTAGCGCGTCATGGAAAGAAGCGCACCCCGCACTACCGCATCGTCGTTGCAGATTCAAAGACTCACCGCGACGGTCGTGTAATCGAAGAGATTGGTCGTTACATTCCGACCGAGAACCCTTCATTCATTGAAGTTAACTCAGAGCGTGCACAGTACTGGCTATCAGTCGGTGCACAGCCAACTGAGCAGGTAACCGTTATCTTGAAGCTCACTGGTGACTACCAGGCTTCAAAGGGTGAGGTTGCAAAGAACACCGTACAGACCAAGGCAGCTAAGGCCGAGTTCGTAGTCGACGCAGCTAAGAAGCCAGTGCTTCAGGCTAAGGAAGAACTGCAGAACAAGAAGGCAAAGGCTGCACTAGAGGCACAGCAGGCTGAAGAAGCCGCTAACGCCGCAGCTGCCGCTGCAGAAGCTGCAGCAAACGCATCAGCTGAAGACGCACCTGCTGCTGAAGCAGTTGCAGAAGCAGCAGCTGAAGTTGCCGCTGAGGAAGCAGCAGACGTAGTTGCAGCAGCTGAAGAAGTTGTTGAAGCTGCAGAGGCTGTTGAAGCTGCTGAAGAAGCGGCTGCAGAAACAGCAGAAGAGGCTTAATAAGTGCTTGCCGCTGCGCTCGAACACCTAGTCAAGGGCATCGTCGATGATCCCGACGACGCTAACGTGACTGCACGTTCAACTTCTCGAGGAGAACTTCTCGAAGTTCACGTGCACCCAGATGACCTGGGTCGTGTGATCGGGCGCAACGGCCGCACAGCCAAAGCACTACGCACCATCGTTAACGCACTTGCAGATGGCAAGAAGATTCGCGTTGACGTAGTCGACTCCGATTTCTAAAACCGGCGACTTTTAAAAATGACAACGACGCCGCTCCGCGTTGGCAGACTAGTCAAGGCCCACGGACTCAAAGGCGCATTCAAGCTCGAGCTTTACACCGACAGCCCAAAGCTTCGCTTTGCTCCGGGTAACGTGCTCAATCTTCAGGTACCAGAGACCTCTCCATGGTTCGGCAAGACCGTTACTGTCAACGAACTTCGCTGGTACAACAACTCTCCGGTGCTGTTTCTAAATGAATGCACGGACCGCAATGGAGCCGACACTCTGGTGAAGGCAATTCTGCTTGCCGATGTTGACCTAAACGAAACCACCAACGAAGCCGACACATGGTTTGATCACCAACTAGTTGGTCTGCGTGTTATTCGCGATGCCGTCGAAGTAGGAATCATCGAGCGTGTCGATCACCTGCCTGCCCAGGACCTGCTTGCGGTAAAGACCGACACCGGCGAAGTATTGGTTCCGTTCGTGAAGGCAATAGTTCCCGTTGTCGATATCAAGAACGGCACAGTCACAGTGACTCCACCTAACGGACTATTCGAAGAAATCCCTGAAGCCGTCGAGGAGCAGTAATGAAAATCGATGCAATTTCGATTTTCCCGGATTACTTTCAGGCGCTAGATCTGTCTCTGCTGGGCAAAGCTCGCGACAAATCGATTATCGAATTCCAGGCGCACGACTTGCGTACCTGGACACACGATAAGCACCGCACCGTTGACGACTCACCTTACGGTGGAGGTGCTGGAATGTTGATGAAGCCCGAACCTTGGGGAGAGGCGTTCGACGAAATCCTCACCGAAGAAACCACTGTGATATTCACATCACCTGCTGGCGATGTCTTCAAGCAGGCCACCGCAGAAGAGCTGGCAGAGGAAAAGCACATCGTCTTCGCCTGTGGTCGCTACGAAGGTATTGACCAGCGCGTAGTCGAATACGCAAAAACTCAAAGCAAAGTCCGCATGATCTCGATCGGGGATTACGTGCTCAACGGCGGCGAGGTTGCGGCGATTGCCATGATCGAGGCCATCGTTCGCTTGATTCCTGGAGTCATCGGAAATGCCGAAAGTTTGGTCGAAGAGAGCCACTCGGATGGACTTCTCGAGTACCCGAGTTACACCAAGCCAAGCAGTTGGCGTGGGCTCGAAGTGCCTGAGGTGCTACTGAGTGGTAACCACGCGGCTATCGCGGCCTGGCGCAAAGAGCAGCAAATCGCGAGAACCAAGGCGGTTCGTCCGGACCTGCTTGGCGAATAGTCCTAATCTGTGCCAAAATAGACAGGTTGCCAACCGTAAGGTGCTCTGCCGCAGGGGAGCCTGGCAAAAAGACTAAAAACCTAAACCGTTGTTGACCTGCGCGCAGTGACAGATATGGATTCAAAATGCACATTCTTGACTCAGTAGACGCAGCAAGCCTGAAGTCTGACATCCCAACCTTCCGTGTTGGTGACAACGTCAAGGTTCACGTAAACATCATCGAAGGTAACCGCAGCCGTGTGCAGGTTTTCCAGGGTGTTGTTACCCGCCGGTCAGGCGAAGGTATCCGCGAGACTTTCACAGTCCGTAAGGTAAGTTTCCAGGTTGGTGTTGAGCGTACTTTCCCAGTTCACTCACCAGTAATCGACAAGATCGAAGTAGTTACTAAGGGTGACGTACGTCGCGCTAAGTTGTACTACCTACGCGAGCTTCGCGGTAAGAAGGCGAAGATCAAGGAAAAGCGCGACAACGCATAATTTGGCGTTTAGTCTTTTTCTATGACAGACCAAGGGCCTAGCCCGAGAGCACCACGCAATTTGCGACAGAAACTTCGTCGTGCAAAGAAAAACATTTTTGTTGCGTTCTTTGTAGACCTAGTTGTAATCGTTGCAACTGCGCTGGTGCTTTCTCTTTTGGTCAAGACTTTCTTACTTCGCTCATTCTTCATTCCGAGCGGCTCAATGGAATCAACTCTCATGGTTGATGACCGAATTATCGTGAATGAATTAGTTCCAGATGTGATTCCATTGCAGCGCGGAGACGTCGTGGTGTTCCAAGACCCAGGCAATTGGCTAGGCAGCCCTCAACCCGTGCAGCGTAATCCGATTGAACAAGTTGGCGACTTCTTCTTGTCTTCATTCGGACTTATCGCACCAGACTCTCAGCAGCATCTGGTTAAGCGCGTTATTGGAGTAGCCGGGGATCACATTGTATGTACTGGCCCAGAAGCCAAGTTGCAAATCAATGGTGTAACAGTTACTGAGCCTTATGTGAACAAGGGTGCTCGTGCCTGTGGCATGGCATTTGACATCACCGTGCCGGCGGACTCGATCTGGGCCATGGGCGATAACCGCGACAACAGCACCGACTCGCGCTACCACCAGGACCTCCCGAGCAAGGGCTTCGTCGATCTCAAATATGTGGTCGGACGAGCCTTTGTTGTCTCATTCCCATTCAGTCACTGGGCTTGGCTGGACAACTATCAAAATGTCTACAAAGACATCCCCAAGCCTTAATCTCGAACGCTCACTGTTCGAAGCCGGAGCCAAGTATGTACTCGGCATCGACGAAGTTGGTCGCGGCGCTATCGCCGGTCCGGTCGCGGTGGGAGTCGCAGTAATTGACATCAGTAAGCTCGATGAAGCATGGCCGGCAAAGCTGCGCGACAGCAAACTGATTACCGAGAAAGTGCGCGAGGAACTCTTCGTGCCAACCGGCGAATGGGTTACTCAGTGGGCGGTCGGAATGGCCAGCGCAAAAGAAATTGATACCAACGGTATCGTCTGGTGTCTCGAGGCGGCTGCTAAGCGGGCCGTCGATCAGCTCGAAATCAACTTCAACGAGGTTCACGCCATTCTCGATGGCAGCCACAACTGGTTGGCTGGAGCTCCGTTTCCCGTAAAGGTGCAGACAAAGGCCGACCGCGATTGCGCGAGTGTGGCCGCGGCATCAGTGCTCGCCAAAGTCACCCGCGATCGCCTCATGATCGACCTCGCCAAGGAGGTTGAGGGCTACGGCCTTGATGGGCACAAGGGTTATGCGAGTGCCGGTCACATCGCCGCTATCCGCGAGCTCGGACCGAGTGGGCAACATCGCCTAACCTGGCTAACCCGCATCCTGGCTGACCCGGATTCTGCTGTCACCGGGGAAGGCTAAACTCGCAATATGGACGAGAACGAAATCGAAGAGTATGACCGCGATGCCGAACTTGCTCTCTATAAGGAATACCGAGCCATCGTCGGCACCTTTAAATACGTAATCGAAACCGAACGCCGTTTCTACCTCGCCAACGAGGTTCAGCTAAACCGCGTAGACACCCCAAACGACTTCTACTTCGAACTCAACATGCAAGACGTGTGGGTTTGGGACATCTACCGCACCGACCGATTCGTCAAGAGTGTCCGTGTTCTAACCTTCAAAGACGTCAACGTCGAAGAGCTAAGCGGCAAAGCATACGAACTGCCGAAAGAATTCGCCGTCGGCGAGTAATTCACAGTCAAAGCTCTCCACAGATTCATATTTTCCAAAATTTACCTAGAGCTGATTCCGCATCCTTGATGCGTGAATACAAATAAATCAGTCGGAAAATACGGCGAAGACCGCGCTTCTGAATTCTTGGAGCGCCTTGGGTACCAGGTAATCGAGCGCAACTGGCGCTGCAATGTTGGCGAGATTGACATCGTCGCTCATGATCAGGACTGCCTTGTTTTCGCCGAGGTTAAGACACGCACCAGGGTCGGATTCGGCCACCCGTTCGAAGCGATTACCAGTGCAAAGATGCAGAAGATGCGTCAGCTAGTAGGTGAGTGGTGTCGGGCTCACGACATAGCCAGTGTGCAGGTGCGGCTCGATGCAATCAGCGTGCTTCTCACTGGCGGTCAAGTCCACATCGAACATCTCAAGCAGGTCTTCTGATGGCGCTCGCAAAAAGTTACTGCATAAGCCTCATTGGGCTAACCGGCACGCTAATCGAAGTCGAAGCGGACATCTCTGCCAATCTCCCAGGCTTTGTGCTGGTTGGCCTACCGGACACGTCGCTAAGCGAAGCCACTGCCAGGGTGCGAGCTGCTACCGCTAACAGCAAGGTGTCATTACCTAATCGCAAAGTCACCGTGAATCTGTCACCAGCCTCGGTGCCGAAGTTTGGCTCGTCATTTGATTTGGCAATTGCGGTTGCTGCTCTTGCCGCAGCCGACAAACTTAAAGACCCCGAGATTGCCAATACGGTCTATTTGGGTGAACTTGGCTTGGATGGTTCGGTTCGTCCAATCAACGGTGTGCTTCCAGCCGTCATGGCGGCCAAACGGGAAGGTTTCAAACGAGTAATCGTGCCGAATACCAATCTCGCAGAAGCACAATTGGTCGAGGGTGTTGAAGCCATCGGTGTGGCTCACCTAACTCAAGTGCTCCTCTTACATGGCGCCGAAGTAAACGAAATAAAAGTCACCGAACGAGAGCGCCCTGCAGTGGTTGAGTCGACCTCGACTGCAATAGACATCGCCGATATTCACGGTCAGGACTCTGCCGTTGAGGCACTGATAATTGCTGCAGCTGGAGGGCATCACCTGTTGATGGTTGGCCCGCCAGGTGTTGGCAAAACAATGATGGCCGAGCGGATGACCACTCTGCTCCCTGACCTCACACTCGAGCAGTCACTGGAAACAACTGCCATTCACTCCGTATCGCGAAGTCGCGGAAAGCTTGGAGCAAACCTGATTACTCGTCCGCCTTTCGAGGCTCCTCACCACACAGCTTCGGCTACCGCTTTAGTTGGTGGTGGTTTAGGCATGCCGAGCCCGGGGGTGATTTCCTTGGCGCACAATGGAATTCTTTTTCTCGATGAAGCCCCGGAGTTTCAGAGCCCTGCGCTCGAATCACTAAGGCAGGCACTCGAGAGTGGACAAATCTCCATCGCGCGGTCGATTGGCATTGCTAAATATCCATCTCGCTTTCAGTTGGTACTCGCTGCCAACCCTTGCCCCTGCGGTCAGGCATTGTCTCCCAATCGCAGTTGCGTCTGCACAAGTGTGGCTCGGATGCGATATCTGAATCGCCTGTCTGGGCCGCTCCTTGATCGTGTCGACATACGGTTGCAGGTTCGCTCGGTTAACGCAGCTCAAGTGGAAATTTCTAGGCAACAGCAGTGCCGGATGAATAGTTCTGAAGCAAAGCAGAAGGTGGTAGCGGCGAGGGCGCTAATGGCCGAGCGTCTGTCTCCGCTTGGTTATTCGCTGGTTAGTCACGTGCCGCCCACGGCACTCAGGCGGTCACTACGGCCACCCAAGAATGTCACCAAATTAATCGACGGTGCACTTATGAAAGGACTGCTCAGCATGAGGGGATACGACAGGTGTCTGCGAGTGGCACTGAGCGTGGCCGCGTTAGATGGTCGTGATGAGGTTAGGGCAGAAGATCTGGATCAATCGTTTCTTCTTCGTGGTTCGGACAACTTGATGGCGGCAGCCTGATGAACGCACTCAAACTTTCCCGACTCCAGCTTGAGAAGTTGATGGCCGGTATTACTAAAGACGATGATGATCTAGCCGATTCTTTTGCGCGAGCGGTCTGGTCGCTAATCACCGAACCGGGTGACAGTTTTGCCAACGCACTGATTAGTACTCTTGGGGCGAAAGCCGCTCTCGAAGCAGAACTCAATAGAATCACCGGCAAGCAATACGTGAAGCTCATCAACGATGCAGGTTTCGACGACGCCAGCGGAGAGCGATTCAAGAATCTGGATTCGCTACTAAGTGATGCACGCGAACGCTGGCAGCCAAGGCTGAAACTTACTTCATCTGAAAACATGCTAGCCGTGGCAAGGGCATGCAAAGCCAAATTGATTACCCCCAAAAGTTCAATCTGGCCTGAGCAATTTGACGACCTCAAACTCGGTACGCCTCACTGTATTTGGTTGAGGGGTAATCCAGGTACATTGGCATTCGCAAATCAATCGATGGCTGTGGTTGGTGCGCGACAGGCGACAAGTTACGGGGAGTGGGTCACCACAGAGATTGTTTCAGCAGCGGCGGCTGAAAATATCGCAATCGTTTCGGGTGGTGCTTACGGCATCGATGCTGTTTCGCACAGATCAGCCCTAGCCACCGACACAAAAACCATTGCAATCATGGCTGGTGGAGTGGACCGACTGTACCCGAGTGGCAATGCCGAATTGCTTACTCGAATTATTCAAAACGGAGCGGTGATTTCTGAGCAGGCTCCGGGTAGCAACCCGACTAAATGGAGATTTTTGCAACGCAATCGTTTGATCGCCGCACTATCGTCGGTCACCATTGTGGTCGAGGCGGGCAAGCGCTCCGGTGCAATCAACACCGCACATCATGCGGTTGAATTACATAGGCCGCTCGGAGTTGTGCCAGGGCCAATTAGTTCACCAGCTTCGCTCGGATGCCACAATCTGATTCGCGAGAATCACGACGCTTTGCTGACCTCTGCTCAGGACGCAGTAAATCTGGTTACCGGCAATTGGCAGCCGGAGTTATTTGAGGATCAGCCAATCGGTCCGCTAGAGACGAGGGCGCTGGATGCTATGGGCAAGGTTCAGATTGACGAGCCGGAGATCGCCACCAGGGCGGGACTGACCACTCGCGAGTTGATTACCGCACTTGGCAGACTGCAACTTCTAGGGCTTGTCGCACAGGGCGACAGGGGGTGGTGCAAACTAACCTGAACAGGTGAGTAGTGAACTGAAGTTAGCCAGCCTGGCCTTTGCCGACTATCTTCAGTCTGCTCGCGGTTACTCAAAACACACGGTCAAGGCATACGAGACCGATGTGCTCGACCTTGTCGGCTGGCTGGAGAAGCAAAATAAGACGTCTTTAGTTGACTTCGAATTGGATCTAATTCGGGAATGGCTTTACGAACTTGATCAAAAAGGCCTAACTAAGACCACGCTTGCTCGCAAGAGTGCTGCGATTCGCGCATTCAGCGGCTGGTTGCAAAAGACCGAGCGAATCCAAATCGATGTTGCCGGTCGCCTCAAGTCGCCGAAGACTGGACGTTCACTTCCAAAAGTGGTTTCCCGTGAGACCTTGGGTGAGATTTTTGAAAAACTATCCCTGAATGCAAACCCGGATAATCCAAATGGGCTGCGCGACTTGCTATCTATTGAATTGCTTTACGCGTCTGGCTGTCGCGTGAGCGAATTGGTTGGACTCAATCTTGAAGACGTGGATTACTCGAGAAATATTTTGCGGGTAATGGGTAAGGGCGCAAAGCAGCGAATGGTGCCTTTCGGTTTGCCGGCTCGCGAGGCTTTAGACAATTGGATTCGGGTGGGACGCGCACAAATCGCAAACGACAAAAGCGGGCAAGCGCTATTGATTAACTCACGGGGCCAACGCCTAGGAGTGCGACAGGTTTATGCTTTGGTTGCTTCGTTGCTTGAGGGGACTCCAACAGGCGTTGCTGGACCGCACGCGTTGAGGCATTCAGCCGCCACGCACTTGCTTGATGGTGGAGCAGATCTTCGTGCAGTTCAAGAATTGCTTGGCCATTCGAGCCTGGGCACAACGCAGATTTACACTCATGTTTCTGTAGAGCGACTAAAAGCCGGGTATCAGAAAGCTCATCCGCGAGCCTAGAGAACAGGTAGCAGCACCGATGGTGCCAGTGCTCCGTAGCGAACAATTGGGGATAGGTAGCCGCGTGCAGTTCGAAGTGAAAAATGCAGACAAAGTCCACGCTCACAGTGCTTACGGTATTCGGGCGAAGCTGGGCAAACCTCGGCAATCGAATCGCCAGCCTTGACTTGCTGACCAACGGCAAGCGAACTGCAGGCTGGCTCGAACTCTAGTAAATCTCCGGCTTCGGTTTTGAGCACCAAAACCGCCCTATCAACCAAGTATTGGTTAAAACTGACCGTGGCTTCGGTCGGTGCGTAAATCAGCTGCCCGTCGCTTACCTGGTAGTCGACGCCCCGGTGCCCGGCCGAATAATCGCTGTTGGGCTGTCGGTAGGGGTTGATCAACTGCATTGGTGCTTCAAGCGGCGCCACCCAGGCGGGTCCATTCTCGGCCTTGGCTCCGGTGACTTGCTGCCAGCTCAGCGCCATAGCAAGGGCCAAGGCGAAACCGCCATACATTTTGACTCGTCTGAATTGGTTCATGGACTGAGATTGCTCCCAAAAGTGACGCTTGGGTGAGGCATCTTCAAATCTGTGGATAACTTTGCTGCGAATGTCAGCCGGTCAGGCTAGCGAGAGGCAGGAACCCGCTGTTATGCTTGTGTCTAGCGGCATTCGCTAAATCAAATCCTCTTGGGCCTTGGTTTTGCTGTGTCGACTTCGCGTGTCGAACTACATACGAATCCGTAAGTGGCAAGTAATTGTTGGGATTCGATGCGGCACCAGGATTGCTGAGCAACCGCTTGGCATGCATAACTGAAATAAGGAGAAACTGCTATGGCAGTCGTAACAGTACGCCAGCTCCTCGACTCAGGTGTTCACTTCGGACACCAGACTCGTCGCTGGAACCCAAAGATGCGTCGCTTCATTTTGACCGACCGTTCAGGCATCTACATCATTGACC
>JACCDQ010528388.1_pt1 | contig 17555 bp, 9 predicted proteins | sample 7446031 | NCBI WGS metagenome assembly JACCDQ01 (sample SAMN15323442, study PRJNA562643) | freshwater metagenome | isolation source: river surface water | place: USA:Blue River Watershed | collected 2017-08-17
AAAAAAATAAACCCCCCCCCCCATTTCAAACCCCCCTAAGGGACCACCCCCCCCCCCCCCCTCTCCCCTCCAAGATCTTCATGATTGAATCTTGCATAGTGATAAAATAATGCTGTTGGGTTTATTTATATAAATTATTTATAAATAACAATAATGATCGCGCGAGATTTTATATAACGGTCGGGCAACCAAATAGATTTCCCACTGGTTTAAATTATTGTAAACTTACGTATGTGTTTAGTTATTTATGACTGCCATGATTATCTTCAACGGTATATCGTTGTGTATGAAATAATTTATTAAAGACTTGCTATAAGCAAGTATAGACATTATGCACGACTGTAAAATTTGCAATTTCAGCTTTAAGTGTAATTATGACTTTAATAGACATTTAAAATCTAAAAAACATAAAGAAAAAATTAATAGTACAAATCTATGCCAGGGTTGTTTTAAACAATTTTCAACCAGATCTAATAAAACAAGACACGAAAAAAAATGTAAAGACAATCAATTTTTATGCAATGTTAATATTGAAACTCAGAATAATACAAATATCGGAACTCAAAATAATACAAATATAATTAACCCAACTACTACAAATATAACAAACATTATACTTCCGGATAATCCAGAAGCTATAAAAACATTTGTTATGACATATCATGAGCTATGTAAAAAAAGAACTACTGATTGTATTCAAAAATTTATATTAGATGCTATGTTTTCTAACGACGATGATTTAATGGATTATATAGAAAAATTTGATAAAGAAATTGAATTAAAGCAAGCTGAGATTGTACAAGATCATAACCGTAGTTGCTATTCATACATGAATATAAAAAAAGTTGACGGAAATGGAGAAGAGTATGAAGAAGAAATAAAAATGACTCCACTTACACATCCCGAAAGAAAGTGGAATTGCCGCCACATAGAATCAGAGTTTAAGCTAGAAGAAAACGATGTAAGTAATATTCTAGCAAAAACACTATTAGATAAAAAAGTTGTCGTAACTCACGATAACGACATTCATGGAAAAAGAGATTTATTATTTAAACACCAAAGCAATCTACACGCTGATGATATCCTATTACAATTTATAAGCAAAAGCAATAAGAAAGATTATTTTAATTTATCTGAAGACTTTAAACCAGCTACTCAAATTCAAAAAGATTACCCAGAATACTATGATAAGCTAGAAGAAAAAGCTAAAAATATTATGCAAGCGTTTGGCCGTAAAACAAAGAATAGTAAAAAATAATAGTATATAGAAAATATATAAGTCATTAATAACTTTACATAATCTATTTAGTTATTCTCTTTGCATTACTGCTATTTCTTCTTTCGGAGTCTGAATAGATTGAAAAGAATTATTATCCGAGTTGTCTAAATCATCCACCATCGAGTCTCTCGTAAGCCCCCATCGCAAATCATCTAGTTTATAGATACTATATAAAGGCATATAAATACTGAAGAACGGCAGGTATAGTAGAAATGGTATAAATCTAATCGCGATATCTAGTCTACCGGTTAGTAAAACTATAATCAAATTCATATTAAGAATTGATGTAGTGATTACCACCGGCAGCATGCTAAATCCTTGAACAGTGATACTGATAATAAAGTTAACTAATCCTATAACTATCACAATCGGAAGCAGAAAGACTATGAACATTTCTGTAATTAGTATGATATACATTTTAGTATTTCTATAAACTGATTGAACAGGAGCCTTTAGAAATAATAGAAATAAGCATACGATTAGAGAGTTGCACCATCTTCTTCTTTGGTCTACTAATACTTTTAGAGAAGCAGGCGCATTTGTAAAGCAAAGAGCTTCACTTATATATTTTAAATCCTTATCTACATGCTCTTTCATAATGAGAACAGTTAAATATCTGTCTTCTCCTAAGTCTGATAAATTTTTTTGATAGAGGGAGTCTGCTTCTTTTGTATACTGAGTAATAATATTATTATTAACTAGAACTCCGCTATCATCTCTAAGCTTAAATAGAGTAAAGCATCCAGACAGAACCATAGTTTTATACAACACGCTTTCAAATGTCTTTAGAAGAAGATGAGAGATGAAGTATTCAAAAGATTGTGCAAGAGTAACTAAGTTAGTAGAGTAATTTTTTACTACTGTTTGTCCACATACCGCAGAACAGTTTAAGTTATCTTTCATATAATTCATTAATAGTTTGAGGCCATTCCTCTGTACTTCTGTGTCGCAATCTACAATAAGCATATATTCGTATTCGTAGAAGCTCTGAAATTTAGAATCAATACCGATTTGAATTTTGTCTACTATTTGTTCATAACAACAATAACTACTGTATTCCTCACAGCTAAACATGTAGTTAATAGTTTCGTATATGATAAGAGCAGAATCCTTTTTACCACGGTTTCCTGCCTTTTTACTATTATTTCTTTCGACTTCACTTCCGCATTTTAAGACTACAGAATAATTACAACCTCTATAAATATCATTGTATATCTTAATATAATTATCTTTATACTGAATACAGTCTTCAAATATCGATTCGTCTTCCCAGTCAGCAGTATATTCATCGTTCTTCAGCAAATCATATAATAATACATAGTCTGTTGTTTTGTTATCCGTCTGAGTTATAATACCGTCAACCACAATTAATAATAAAATGTTATCTATCTCATAATTCATATTAACGATAGAATCTAATGTTGCTTTCATACAAAACAAATCTTCATTATACATAGGAACGTGCACTATTATTTTTTCTTTGTTGTTAGATTCATTAGAAGTATTGCTTTCTTCTGTTTTATTGAATTTCTTTAGTTTGAATTGTCTGTAGTGATAATATGCGATTCCGATTACTATGTTCATCAAAAGTATAATTAATAAGAATACAATGTAAATAACTATAATTACATCCATAGAGTTGCAAAAAGCAGACTGTCTATAAAATATTTTGTCAGACTTCCAGTTATCTAAATCTAGTATGTTAGTGCAATAAAGCCAGTTAACATACGTAAATAATATTGTTATCAAAGTATATAGAAACAATATGATTAGTACGACAGCTAACTTTTCGCAGTATATAATGTGTTTCTCGTATTTATCTTCTCTAGTACGCCATTTTAGAAATCTCTGCGGCGTTAATTTATATATGGTTCTTCCCATAGATTGAATCATTCTGTCTCAAAATCTGTCTATTCAACTGATATTATTGTCTATAGACTAATAGCGTTATAGTGTTAAATAAGAGAGAAATATTCAATTTTATTTAATAAGATATATAGCAATAATCTGTTCATATTTATATAAGTCTATAGATAAATAAGTAAAGAATAATTCAAAATGTGGAAGGACTCTGTGGATATGATGGTATTTATGGCAAAAGGCAAAGAAGGTCTAGCCGGAACTTTATTAAAAGAAGCAGCTGAAACCGGATTAAAAGAGTTAACTCAATCTGGTTTAAAAGAGATAACTCAAGCTGGACTAAAAGAAATAAGTCAGGCTGGTTTAAAAGAAGCGAGCCAAGCTCTTGCGAAAGAGTCTGCTCAGTCGTTAGCGAAGGAGTCTGCTCAAGCTTTAGCGAAAGAATCGGCTCAATCTATAGCTAAGGAGTCTGCTCAATCAATAGCGAAAGAAGCGACTCAATCCACTCTATCTCAAGGAGCGAAGTCCTTAGCCAAAAAGACAGCTCTAGGCGCAGCTGCTGCTGGCAGTTTATATGCTTTAAGTAGTATAAGAGCGAGCGATACAAATGGAGACGGTGTGATAGACGACAAAGATGACTCTTTATTAAAACAAGGTTCTAAAGCAGTCGGCGGTGTTGTAGGAGATGTTGCGAGTGGAGCAGCTGGTGCTGTCGGAGAGGCAGTTGACGGGGCTTTAGATGGTGCTGTAGAATCTGGTTTGTTTGACTCTATTTTAGGAATGCTTGGTACTGATTCTGAATCTCTAAAGGAAACATGGGAAAGTGTTAAGTATTGGGCTACTATTATTTTCTATATACTGTTAGTAGTTATCGTTGTTGGTGTCGTTATGAAGTTTAAAGATGTAGTTGTAATGATTAAACGCATGTTTAGTTAGAATAATTGTTAACATATTGGATGTATTGGAAGAATTGTTATTTTTTTAATTCTGTAAATATAGAGCAATTCTTAACAAAATGAATTTTAATTACAGCAAAGACGAGATTGTTAATTGGGATGTTTATTATAATGATTTGACTAAGAATTCTTCTAATTCTTCTATAGACGAAAGATTTACTGAATTCGGAGAATGGTCCGCCTGTAAAGACGAGTGTGGATTTCAAAATCAAGGTAGGAGTAGATTTTTGCTCCCGGCTTTATACGGAGGTAAGTCTATAGAAAATATAAATAGAGATGATATGGAATCATTATTATTCGAAACTAAGCCTTGTTATAAATTCTGTAGAAGCGAAGAAGATGTACTGAGAAAATGGAGAGAGTACACGGGTTGTCCGGCGGTTTCGCTCCCGGAGATAACAAAAAATAAATTTATGAAAGATGTAGATGAAGAAGGCAATGAAGTAGAATTTGAGTCTTCTGTGTTTATAGATAATTTAAGATATTATTCAGATGCTCAGTTGAATACAGTTTTCGGGATATGGAAGCCCGTTGTAAATCCTGATGTTAGTAGAGATTGTTATGGAAATGAATTAGGACAGTCTGTTATTTTACATATAGGAAGTAGAATTTATTCGAAAAACGCAGTCAGCTATTTAGAGTATGGGGCCGATGGTTCTTTATCTTTCTTTAGTCTAAAAGTAGTAGGAGAGGATACTTCGTATAATAAGGTAACTGAATTGAGACCCGCCCCTAACGACCCTTTAAAAAAAGGAAGTTATCTAAAGATAGTTATAGATAAGATAATTGTATTCACTAATGATAATTTAAAATTATACGAAGCTAATTTATCTGGAGGCAGAGGAATTGAGTGTAAGCTGGTTGTCGGAGAAACCGGTTTATTGGTAGTCGAAAGAAATAATAATGTTGTTAATGTGGTTGGTGGTATTCAAAGCGAATATTATGTAAAAGATACTGAGTTCGTATTCAACCCTAAGATGACAGGGGAGTATTCAATACTACAAAATGAAAGTAAATCGGCCTATTTATCTATAAGTAATACAGAAGTTAAACTTGTCAACGGTGGTAAGGTTATCCATCTGCTTGCTTCTAGTACAAACGGATGTAGTGTAGTTTTAAACAAAAATGGGTTAAAGGTTTTGGATAATTCTGGCACTAAATTATTTGAACTATTGGTAAGTAACTGTGCTATTATTTCTTTATACGGAAATAATGTAGAGTTTTATTCAATGTCTGGAGATAAATCTGAGTTGGAATGCTTATGCGGCTATATCGGAACTAATATGAGTTTATTAACTGAAGAATACAAAATAAAGAAACCAAATTCGGCTGATGAAGAAAAGAGTTGTAAATTGGAATGTATAGCCGAGGGCGTAGTTAAAAGCCAACTTGTTTATCAATCAGATGGAGACTTGGTATTTAAAGTTAACGGCAGTGTTGCATGGTCTTCTAATACAAAGTCAAAACCGTCAACTCATATGTTTATTTCTAGAGGAGAACTGTTTATTATGAATAATTCTTCTATAGTCTTCAGAAGTAATAGTAAATTATCCGATGGTTATACATATTCATTTCTTCTTCTCACTGAAATGTTTTTATTAATCCTTACTCAAAAGGAAGAAGACTTAGAATTAGTAAGAATATATCCTAATACTATAAAATTAAACGGACCGGGGTGGAATTCTATTAAATCCATAGGGTCTTTTTATTTGGAGAGTAATTATGAAAAGTATCCTGCGTTTTCAGTAAGAAGTAAAAATAATATTAATAAAGGTCTTGGTATAACTTCTTCTTTGGTTGACATGAGTTCTTATATAAATGTAAACCCTTCTTCTACTTGTAACCCGTTAGATGTTTTTTGTGATAGTACAAAGATAGAAAAAACTAATAGTTCTGGTATTAATGCATATAGTGTAGAGCTAGATGTGAATAATAATAAATGGAAAACGAATGTGAAGAATGTATCATTTACAAATCCTTCTATAATTCTTTCTTTCGACTATAATACCGGTTCTTCTTATTTATATTCTAGTAAACGAATATTGGGATATGATTTATTAGTAGAAGAAGATAATTTAGGAGATTACTCTACACCTATAGTATTTCTTAAGACTAACAGCGGAACTAGTGAAGTTAGAATAATAATGAAAAAGCCTATAGACGAATTTGTAGTAGATGTTATGGACGATATTTCTGCTGGAGAATTTATGAATAATTTGTCTAAAGAAATAATATTTGACTCTGTAATTGCTTCTATGTTTGGAGTAAAAATACACCCGACCTTTAAATTTGAATCAAGCAGTTCTTCTTTTTCTGATAGAGATATTGCAAATCAAATAATGAATACGAGAGTGGATATGTTAGAGACTGCTTGTAAAAATAAAAATATGTTATCAGAAAATTGCCAATCCGCGTTTAACAAACTTAAGTTTTATAGCGAAAGAGCAAAAAAATATTACGACCTTACTATGGAGTTAGAGTGTAGAAAAGATTTTACAAATTCTAACTGCTCTTCCTACATACCTTCCTCTTCTGGCGTTATCAAATTTATAAATAATTATTGTGGTAAGTTAAAAAATACGTTCACTGTTGATTGTTCAAATATCTGTAATTCCAACATGAGTCATTTATTTGAAAGATGCGTCGATAGAAATAATATTTACATATTTGTGCTAATTGTTGTATTAGTCGTTGTATTATCAGTTCGCCGTGTTAGAAGAATGTTTTCTTTTAAATTTCTTAAGACGAATACTAATAATACAGAGGTTATCAACACAAGCACAAAGTAAATAACATTCTTCCATGAAAATTCATATTCTTTTTTATTTTCCATACTTTCCACTCCATCCCCGCCTTCTCCATTTACTAACATGTTTGAATTGTTTTTAATGCTGTTAAATACTTTTTCATAATAGTCAACGCAGTTAGAGTTGAATGGGTTTTCCGTACAATATTTTTTTACATGGTTAGAATAAAGAAGAGTATTAACAGGGTCTTCTGTGTTAAAAAATACGGCCGAATCGCATTCATCTAAACTTCCGGCTTGTATACTTCTTCCGCATTTATTTGCATTCCATTTTTTAACAGAAGCATTATATTTATTGTCTACATCTTCATTTTTATCTTTTTTGTTCAAGATATAGTTATAAACTTCTTTACACTGGGTTTCCACTAATTCGTCTTCCTCGCATATTTCCATCAAAGGAGAAGTAAATACAAATTCATCTTCCAACTTACTACTACCGGAGCTAGTATAATTTATAAAATCAGAAAGCTGCTCCGCATCTTCTCCTTTATAAAATCTGTATATATTTTCTTTAGACGAGAAAACATTTCTATAATAACTGTCTCTATCAGTAATAAGAGTGTTAGTCGTATCCATTTCGCTTTGTTGTTTACAATGATTTAAACCCAACCATTTACCTTCGACATTAGAGCATTTAGAAGATATAAGATAGTTTTGTATTTTTTCATCACCAATTACTCTATTGCACTTATCTTTAGTTGAAGGGCTGTCTAGTTCAAAATTATACTTATCGCCAGTCTTAGACACGCAGTATATGTAATCTCTCCTATCTATAATTTTATCTATTATTGCTTTACTTTCTGTATTCTTCAGAAGAGTTATATCGCTTTCTATAATTTTACAAAACCCGTCTTTATACATATCTGATTCGACATCAGCGCATTTCTGCATTACTTCTGTTCTCAAAATATAATTATGATAAAGAGGAGACATCAAAGGAAGTAGAAATGAAAAAGTAGCTATATCTTCTGTAGACCAATTCATGTTTAAGAACTTTTGAATAAAAATAGATTCTATCTTATCTTTCATAAAACTTGCTGTCTCGTAGTCAACATCGCTTTCGCTGTACAGAAATGTAATTAAATTTTTTAAGTCTAAAGATAAATTAGGAATTGATGCAGATAACTCGTATTCGAATTGTTTTTTTATTTGGTCTGCTAAATCTCTATCCATCCCGTTTGATAATTCATTCATACATTCTATATTTTTATAAAAGTTAGAAGAATTGCATTTATCAGAAGACATTAGATTCTTCTTTTCTTCTTTCAAAATGGTGGTAAGCAATAAAGGGTTTCTTTCATATAAATAGTTTTTACTACTAATTGCGGAAAATGACCCAACGGAACTTGATTTGATAAGTGGAACAACAGCAACGCTATTAACTTCACCTTCGTCTTCTATTATTAATTTATCAGTACTAAATCCGAAGTCTACGAATACAGAATGAACACCTTCTAATAAATTTGTGTTTGTATTTATAAAAGAATCTTTATCATTACCGGCAACTTGAATCACTTTATTATCGACCCATAAAACTACTTGAGTATAAGGAACGTACAGGCCAAAGTTAACTATTTCATCTTTAGATTCTATAAAGAAAATTAATCTTGCTATGTAGAAACCCTCTTCTGCAGTAACTTTAGAAAAATCTACAAACGGGTTTGCTGAATATATAACTTTGTATAAACTCGCGCTGGAAAAGTCTAATGCATTTTTTACTTTTTCGTTATCGCACTTATAGATAATGGTTATACAATTTGTTTCCGATTCAACGACGGCTTGTAGTTTTATTTTGTCCGCTGAAATTAAATTTTTATTTTTAATTTGGTCTACTCTCAATTCATTCTTCTCTATAGAAATTATAGCTCCTCCTTTAGCAACTGCCTTATCTCTATTTTTTCTTAAGACTTGGACTCCTTCTCCGTCTTTACTTTCTACAATCTCCGAATTGTAATCTATCCACACAATATAATCAATATCTGTATCTGTATTAGAAATATACTTACAGTACTCATTTTGGTTACAATATTTTCTTGCTAAGTCTAAAGAAGGAAATACTCTCCTATCCACTGATCTATCCGGATTTATTATAACTGCGGGTTCGTAAAGAAAATTCATATTAGGTAAGCAATATTAGACTGAAGTCTTATAATATATATATACTTATATATTACATTAATTCACCTTATAATAATGGGGCTTAGATTTATTGTTAAACTAATATGTGTTGCTATTATTCTTCTAATAATTTACACTTATGTTTTTGACTATTGGAAGTCAGGGACAGATAATAAGGGAGGCGGTGGAAGTGGCGGATATAAGTCTATAGAAGATAAAATGGAAGACGGGTTTGTAGAAGGTGCGCTAGAGGGGGCGGACGAAACCGGAATTTTAAAGGAAAGAGAGGAAGAAGCAATCGACGACGTATTCGATACTTCTTCAGATAATGAAGGCAAAACTAATACTTCTTTAGACAATAAGAAGAAAAAATTCTATGAAGGAGATATTAATTGGAAGTTTACTGATGTCAACAGCAATTTAGACTGTTGGCAAAATTGGGATTGGGTAAGTAAAGACAGCAATGGGCTAGAAGAAGTTATAAAGGCAGATATCGAAAGAACTACTAAAAGAAATGATGGAAGGACTTGGTGTGCTGTTAGTGAAGCAACTTCGTCAGACATGCGAAAGGATTTAGATAAACCACCGACTATAATGGACACTGTAAACAAATATACAGGAAATGTATGGGGTTTAGCCGGTGCTGTTGGATTAGGTCTTACTGAGGAATTATTAATAAGGGCTCTAAAGAAATCGTCTCAAGAAAGTATGGAGAAGATGGCTAAAAAGGTTAGTTCTGAAAGTGCTGAAAAACTTATGAAGAAGATAGGAAAAGAACTTCAAGAAGAAGGAGTTGAAAAATTGTTTAAAGAAAGTAGCGAAAAGGTAGGAAAAGAAGGGATCGAAAAAGCAAGCAGAGAAACTATGGAAAAGGCAGGTAAAGAGTTAAATGAAAGAGCGCTTAAAGAAATGAATAAGGCAGTTAGCGATAAATTTTCTTCTAAATTCTTGAGAGAAACTAATGAAAAATTGGGAATGGAATTAAAACAAAATGTAATAGGCAAATACGGAAAGAAGACTATAAATTCTATAAAGGACGATATTGTCAAAAAATTGGGCGGAATTATAAAAGGGAAAACTATGAGCGTGAATACTAAGTTAATAGGTAATGTAATAAAAAATAAAGCAGTGTCTTCTTTGAGAAGTATCAGCATAACTTCTTCAGCAAAAGTAATTAGTTCTAGTCTACAGAAGAAGATACTTGCGAAATTAACTATGGAACTCAAACAGGCACTTACTATTTCTATATACAAGAATATCGTAAAGAATGTAGCCGCTGATATTTCTACTATGTTTGCTAAAAAGATGGCAAAGGTTATTCTAGCAAGAACTTTAGTTAAAACTCAATTTATAGTAGTAACTAAAGTATTCTTCAGGACTCAAGCTAAGGCTATCCTCGCTATCACTAAATCTATTTCTAAATCTTCTGACGACTTAGCTAAAATGACAGTAAAACTTACTTCTTTATCTAAAACATTAGGAAAGCAAGCAATCAAAAATGGATTTAAAACCGGATTAAAATCTGCAGCAAAGTTAGCTTCTAAGATGAAACCGGGCCCTCTTGCTATATTTGATATATTAAGTTTTGCTTTAGACGCGGCTGATCCTATGAATTATAACGCATTTATGTCGACTAAAGATTTTAATAAGGCAGTTGAACAATCAAATAAAGACAGAAGACAACTAATGTTAGACGAAATAGCAAAAGATGAAGTATTCAAAACTTCTGGCAAAAGTGTCGACGATATTGCGTATCCTTTTGTACTAGACCCTCTTACAGATATAGATGGAGAACAGATGGAAAAAGAAATATCTGCGAAGATTTCAAAACTGTTTGCTATGGCTAAAATAGGTCAAGTCGATAAATCTATATCTTCTTATCTAGATAAATTAAACAAAGATTTAGCAAGCGGTGTGCTTACTGTGGAAAAAATGGAAGACAGTGCAATTATGGAAACTTATACAAACTTAATAGACACAGAGTCTATTGTTTCTATATACAATATAGATAGTTGTAAGAAAGTAGGGGGCGTGCTTTGGGATACGGATAAATGTACATTTTCTAAAGACAAGTGTGATAAATTATATACATGGCCGCTAGATGTTAAAGGAACTCCTGAAAGAGAAGGAGAGAGATATGCTGAGTTTATAGACGGCAAATGTGTTATGGGAAATCCGGAAATTAGAAGTATGTGCGATACTATGGGTGCTAAGTGGGACTCTGGAAATTATAAATGTAAGCTTGATAAAGACTACTGCACTCTAAAAGGAGGAACTATGGATGATAAAGGAGAATGTTCTATTCCGCTGACTCAGCAAGTATTTGAATTTATATTTGGCACTACAGTTACTAGAATTTCAGCAACCATGGTTAGAGAGTCTGTAGATGCTGTTAAAGGAGTGTTTGATTTCTTCTTTGTCGGATGTGGTTATGACGGAGAATTTAAAATAAGAGATAAATGCATGGATTACAACGACGGTAGAATAGCAATTTGGGATTGTAATAAATCCGGAGCTCAGAAATTTATGTATAATTCTATAGACAATTCAATAAGACCATTATCTGATTCAAAGAAATGCTTAAGTGTAGACACGTCTGGAAATATAATAGTCGAAGATTATACAGGAGCCTCTAAGCAAAAATTCTTATACAACGAAAAAACTAAACAATTAATACATATGGAAAATCAATCTAAATGTATTGATTTGATAGGCGACAGTGATAGTAACGGTACGAAATTTCAACTGCTTCAATGCAAAGACCACAGAGCTCAAAAGTTTGATTTGTCTAGAGAAGTAATTACGGATACCGGGGCTCACTGTTCTATAACCTCTTCTAGAAGCGCAGATTGCCCGGCTGGATATACTAATAATGGTTTAACGTGTGGAAGGGGTGATAAGACTGCTTTTTGGGATAACGGTAGAGCCGCTGATTGTCCAGACGGATATACAAATAACGGAGCTACTTGTGGAAGAGGTGATAAGACTGCTTTTTGGGATAGCGGTGAAGCCGCTGATTGTCCAGACGGATATACAAATAACGGAGCTACTTGTGGGAGAGGCGATAAAACCGCTTTTTGGGACAAAGGCAGAGCAGCTGATTGTCCTTCTGGATATACTAATATGGGGCTAACTTGTTATAGAGAGCCGCAGTCTAAAACATTAGACTTTGGGCTAGGAACGTACGAGTCTGCAGATTGTCCTAAAGATTATACTAACACAGGAACAACTTGTTATTATTCTGGACATTCATTTCAAAGAGAATATTTTTCTAAAGCAGGAAAAAGCATATCGTACGACGTCGAACAATGTGAGAAAAAATTTGGAGCTGGAAATTGCGAAATAAAGGGTGTGTCGGGGTCTAGGCTTGCTAGAGCTAAAAGCTGTGAAAGAGAGGCTAGAGTAAGAGGTCTTGCTTATCCAGAAGATTACGTAGATGATGGAGTGTCTACTATGGGGGCTAGATGTTACAGACATGTTCATACTATGGGAACAATTGGCGACGTTGGAGTTTGTCCGCCTAAGAATGATAACAGAGGAAAGTATACAGATAAAATAGGTGCTTTGTGTTATGTAGATTGCAAAAAGGAATATGGAAGTGATTGGTACAACAATCTTACGAGTTGTTGGAGAGACCCCGATACAAAAGGAGTAGAATCTATGACTTGTAATTCGGATGAATTCTTTAATGAAAAACTAGGAAGATGCTATAAAAAATGTAAAGACGTACACGGGAGTGATTATATTCATGACGGAACTAGATGTTATAGACCTGCAGACACTAAAGGAATGGATTCTATGTCATGCGGTACAGGAAAATGGAAATCAGGAGCTATATGTTATAAAAACTGTAGTCAGGTGCACGGTAGTGAATATACACATGACGGAACTAGATGCTATAGACCAGTCAGCACAAAAGATATGAGCTCCATGACTTGCGGAGAAGGGGAATGGAAATCGGGAGCTATATGTTATAAAAACTGTAGTCAAGTACATGGAAGTGAATATACACACGACGGCACTAGATGTTATAGACCAGTATCTACGTTAACAGAAAGTGCTATGACGTGTAAAAGTCATGAGGTTAAGAAAGCAGGGGTTTGTTATCCGAAACTTATGCCGGGATTTACAGACTTAGGGTTAACTCAGAGTCGAAAGAAAAAAGAGAAAACAGAAAATATAGCAAATCTCAAAAATGCAGTTAATAAAATATCAAGCGCAGTTAAATCAACATACTAATTTATCTTTAGACTAAAAAAAATAAAATACAAATACAGATAGTGTATTTGTTGAAACCAATATCTATATCTATTCTTCAAACTCTGCAAAGTCCATAGAAAGTAAATTATTCGGATTCATTGCGTACGAAAGAATTAATTCTCTGTGAAGTAAATATTTGTTAAATATATGAAGATAAGACGATTTATACTCTGTTTTCATAAACTTACAAATAGTTTGCATATCGTATTCGCCGTAATTATATAATATATGCGGAATCAGGTTAACATATTTATTACATTTAGTAAACTGCTCTCCTTCTGTTCTGTAGACTCTAGAATAACTAGAACATCTTCGAGGATGGCCTGATTCTCTAGCACATTTAGTAAACTTGTAATTAATAAATTTTTCTCTAAGACTACAAACTGAGAGATAGAAGAATTCTAAAAAGTCATTATCTAATTTTATAGAACACAGACAATTAATTTCTTTACACTCACATTTAACTGCTTCTGGCTTAATATAAATTAAGAATCCTCGATCGCTATATTTTTTTAGTCTATTCATAAAATTTTTATAATTCTTAGAAATATGAACCCCCAGTCTTTTGCTAAATAGTTCGTAGTCGTAAGAAGATATCATATTTAATGTATCTGACTTATTACTAAGGCTGATAATTTGGCCAAAGTTATTAATATAATTTTTAACTATAGATAAATCAAAGTTACTGTTGATATATGTTTCAATATCTACATCGATAAATATAAAATCAATCTTAAAGTTATTATGAAAATTTACCTTAACCACATCTAAAATATTGTTTGCTGAATACATATATTCGTGTCTAACATTTCTATTATTTCTATCGACTTCCATTGCCATTTCACTATTCGACCGTGTATTAAATTCTTTCATAATATTCTTAATGTTCTTAGAAGTTTTAAAGTGCATTGCTGTTGAGTATAAAGAAGATATAGTTTTGCCGATTAGATTTCCAGCATTAGTATTTAATCCGTTATCCAATAAAGCATAGCAGTAATCCAACATTTCATCAGGGTTGAAGTCTTCATCGTTAACACAAATATAAATATCGCAATCTCCACAGCTCCAATCAATATTCTTATCATATGTGATAAATAATTGTTCTAAAGCGAAAGACCCAGAAATATACATAAAATCGCATAATTCTGTCTCCATAATATGTTGCTTAACTTCCTGAATATAAGTCGACATTCTTATTTCCTTCTTTCTTCTTCTAGTATATAGATAAATTAGAAAATCAATTTTTTAACACCAGTCCAGCGTAAACTCAGTTTCCAAAGGACAGAAAAATGTTTTCTCGTCATCGAAAGGCCATAAATACGCGTCTTCGCATTTTTCGTGTCTGCAGTATAAATTCCTACATCTCTGATTCAGATTTTGATTATTCTTCTGTTTAACAATTACATTTAAAGCATCGTTAAACCCTCTTTTTTTGCTTTTGTTAAAACATTCTTCCCAACTATAACAATTTCCACTACCCGGCGGTATAACAGAAATATCATAATATATTCCTTCTGTATTCTTAGTAAATTCAAAAAGTGTTGCCTGTTCTCCTAATATATTCTTAATTAATCCAGAGTTATGAACAGGTCTTGTTATAGATATTTTACAAGAACCAGATTTCGGTTTTAGTCTACAGACATGATTGAATCCGCGACCTCCCTGCTTATATATATCATGATTGTAGATATCCATATACCAGTTACATTTATTATTAACTATTATTTCTAACGACGATGCCCAAATGGTGGACTGAATAGAAGAGTTCAAAGTTATTAAACTTAATATGACAGCGCTTGATACGGACCTTAACATTATATTAATTTTTATATTATTTTTCTAAAAGTATGAAAATATAGAAATAAATATAACTTTAGAAATATGACTTTGTTTTTTTAGAAGACATAGTAAATGCTATATCCATTCTCGATGAATTAGATTTCAAAAAGATAGTAAAATAATCTATACACTTTCTAAAGAGTTAAGTAATTATAAGAAGAAAGAGTCTAATATTAATCAATTTTAAAACAATACATCAAACACAATTTAAACTTATTATAAAAAAAATAAATTTATATAATTCAATACTTACATTCTAACCCATTTTCCATTCTTTTTTACTAGTCTGTAGTTCATATTTGGCCTAATAAGTTGAAAATCCGTATATAATTTTAGATATCTAGATTCTTTTTCGCTTGAGCTAATTATATTACCAGAAAGTGCTTCTAAAGTAAGTTCGATTCCTAACGTTTTATGTAATTGATTTAAATGATATTCAGGCTCTAGTAATTGAAGGTTTTCTACATTTTTCATTTTTTTATATAACGGCTCAAAATATTTTCTTAACATATTCATTATTTGCTCTTGAGTCATATCTTTTTTTACGTAATCTGGATAATTTGTCATAAAATTCTTAGTCTCCATTTCGCGTACAGCCAGACATTCTTCTTCAGTTTTAGTAACATCTAGAAAACATTGAGTAGTTACTGGAAATTGGTCTTCATATGCAGCTACAGATTTAGCAATCGGTGGACTATCAGCAATCACAGCCGGCGAAGGCGTTAACACTGGCGTCGGATTTGTATTATTTTCTTTAGACTTCTCTGTATTCAGCTGCTTGCTTGAATTTTTCAAAATATACGTCTGTACTAAATATATAAATACAAATAGTACAATCGTAATCACTAATATTTTTATACTAGCTAGCGCTAACTTTTGCTTAAGAGTCGGCTCTGGCATATTCTTTTATTGTATAGTAAGAAGTATATTTTTTTTAATTTTCTAATTCTTCTTTCAACTTCTCGTATCTAGAAATAATAGCTTGAATTGCTCCATATAATATAGCTATAAGCTGATCATAATTTACACTTTTTGCGTTTTCAACACCATGAACATCTCCTATATTATACACCGCGTCTGGAACTACCTCTTCGACCTCTTGAGCTATGAATCCTAACTTATGTTTATCTTCTTCTTCTACAGTGGCTGCGAACTCATCTATCCACTTGTAATATTTCAACTCCAACTTCTCCAACAACTCTATGCACTCTTCTAAGTTCATATTTTCAATCTCTTCTTTTAACCTCATATCAGAACTAATAGTCCACGTAGAAGTCGACGGTTTGTAAGCAGAGTTTGTTGAAAGAGCAAGAAGAGGCATTGTTTCTAAAGTATTTGAAATAAAAGTGTTATTGGTCGTCGTGCCTGTGTATAACCCTCCGTTATGCATTATGCTGAAAGAATCCATAGTAAGCACGTTTGAAGAAGTCGGTAACTTAGGGAAAGTGGTTAAAGTTACAACGGGGTCAGAAGAATTTGCAGGCAGTGATAAGAAGACGAATGTATCCAGAGATGAAGAGAATGCAACATCGCAGATAGAAACAGCAGAAGGAAAAATTATGTCTGTCCAGTTAACTCCATCCGCGCTATACACGCAAGCATTTGTTTTACGAACTTCGTCGACAGCAACCCATACTTCAAATTCTTCTATATACTTAATGTTGTTGAAACTTCTACTACCAGAGCTCTCCGATTCATTATAATTCTTTCTAACTGTCCAGTTAATTCCGTCTAAAGAATGAATAATTATTCCTGTATTGCTAACAGCAACCACTTCTGTATCCCATCCTCTAACTTTTTTAGAAGCCATGTGCCATTCAGTATTAAAAGGCAGAGTTCCAGTTTGGAAATTATTCATATCATAGCTATAGTAGTAAGAAGAAGTAGCTCCTATAGGCATAATAATATGGTTACCGCTACAAGCGCAAATTTCTTTAACTGTCATCGCAGAAGGCATGTTTGTATAAATTTGATTCGTTATCGAGCCTTCTTTAGTCATATTAAACATTCCAATGCTTGTAGAATTCGACATTGATATAATTAGAACGCCTAGCGCAGAACTATAGTATACACAATTCGCATTTCCTGTAACTCCTAACTGCTGAACTCCGTAACCTCCCATACTTTGAATGTAAGGAGTGTTCTTACATGTTATCATCAAATTCCATTGTGGTATTTCCGTGTAAGAAGTAATCGAGCGAACTCTATCGACAGCGGCGTGTGATGTATAATTCGTTGTGTCGTTAGTCCATGCCTTTCCGTCTAAAGACCAATATAACTGAGTATCCACTGTTAGCGGATTTATTTTTTTCATAGCTATAAACGTCTGTAGAGACTTAGACCAAGTCATATCCCATTTAACTTTAAATGGAAGAGTTACTGATGGAAACGAGCTTAGTTTGAAGACAAGACTGCTCTGGTTTACACAGCCTATAAA
>JACCDQ010302280.1_pt1 | contig 17554 bp, 6 predicted proteins | sample 7446031 | NCBI WGS metagenome assembly JACCDQ01 (sample SAMN15323442, study PRJNA562643) | freshwater metagenome | isolation source: river surface water | place: USA:Blue River Watershed | collected 2017-08-17
AGCGGGGACGCGGGCGTTTCGGCGGCACCGAGATGGGCGAGGCCGGCCGCGACCAGCGCGGAAAGTGCGAGGCGGCGAAGCCACGGGCAGCGGAGAGCAGGCATGAGCATGGAGGGGGGAGGGGCCGATGCGGCGCGGCCGGTGGCGGACGCGAGGGGCGACGGAGCCGGTCGGAAGGTGAAGAAAGCGGCGGGCGCGGCAATCGCGGGATTTTGGAAACAGAACGAGCGGCCGGAGGATTCCCAGCGCCACGTGCTTGCACTTCGTGGACAAAAGTGCCGTGACGGCCGAGGGCGAACAGGCCTAAATCCGGGGCGAAGCACGATGGTTTCCAAAGCGGTCGTAGGACTACTACCCAGCTGTCGTAAGAATCCACTTCACTCAGAAAAAGAGTCTAGTTTGCGTGCGACGCGTGGATTCCGGTGACGCAACCCGTTTGCTTGGTCAGCTGGGCGCGGGCGACGGTGCCGTGGCCGACCGGCTGTTGCCCCTGGTCTACGACGAGCTGCGGCGCCTGGCGGCGGCGAAATTGGCGCGGGAATCGGCGGCGATCACGCTGCAGCCGACGGCGCTGGTGCACGAAGTGTGGCTGCGGCTGGGGGCGGACGACCAGCCGGCGTGGAAGAGCCGGGCCCAGTTTTTTTCCGCGGCCGCCGAAGCGATGCGGAGGATTTTGATCGAGAACGTGCGCCGCAAGCGGCGGGTGCGCCACGGCGGGGCGCTGGCCCGGGTCGACGACGAGGGCGCGGTCCTCGAGCTGGCCGCGCCGATTCCGGACGAGGACCTGCTGCGGCTAGACGAGGCGCTCGAACGGCTGGCGACCTTCGATTCCCGGAAGGCGGAGCTGGTGAAGCAGCGTTTCTTCATCGGGCTGACCCTGGAGGAGGCCGCGGAGGTGCTGGAGATCTCGCCCCGCACGGCCAACCGCGAGTGGCTGTATGCCCGCACCTGGCTGTTCAACGCGATGAAACAGGGCGGCGAGCGGGCGTGGCCCGGCGATGGGGCGGAGGCGCGGAAAAAGGCGGAGCGATGACGCACTCGGGCCGGAAAAATCGCGTTGAATGCTGCACCTCGTCCCGCCGCATGACCCGATCCCTGTTGTTTCCTCCGCCGGTTGCCCCGGTGCGCCGCGCATGACCCGGGAGGAGGAGCTTTTTTCGGCGGCCGTCGAGCTGCCGCCGGAGGCGCGGGGTGCCTTCGTGACGCGGCAATGCGGCGATGATCCGAAGTTGCGGGAGCGGATGGAGACGTTGCTGGCGGACTTCGAGGCGGCGGGCGGCTTTTTCGACCGCCCTCTGTTTCCGCGCACCGAGGTCGTGATTGAGGCGCCCGGGCGCCGGGTGGGCCGCTACAAGTTGCTGGAAAAGATCGGGGAGGGCGGGTGCGGCACGGTGTGGATGGCGCAGCAGGACGAGCCGGTGCGGCGCCGCGTGGCCCTGAAAGTGATCAAGCTCGGGATGGACACGAAGGAGGTGATCGCGCGTTTCGAGGCCGAGCGGCAGGCGATGGCGCTGATGGACCATCCCAACATCGCGAAAGTCTTCGAGGCCGGCGCGACCGAGACCGGCCGGCCCTACTTCGCGATGGAGCTCGTGCGCGGCCAGCCGATCACGCGCTACTGCGACGAGCGGGAGCTGACCACGACGCAACGGCTCGCGCTCTTCACCCAGGTCTGCCGCGCGATCCAGCACGCGCACGAGCAGGGCATCGTCCATCGCGACATCAAGCCCTCGAATATCCTCGTCACCCACGACGACGAGGCGCCGCTGCCCAAGATCATCGACTTTGGCATCGCCAAGGCGATGGAGGGCCGGCTGACGGACCGCACGCTGTTCACGGCCTTCGAGCAGTTTGTCGGGACGCCGGCCTACATGAGTCCGGAGCAGGCGGACTACAACGTGCGGGAGGTCGACGCGCGCAGCGACGTCTACTCCCTCGGCGCGCTGCTCTACGAATTGCTGGCGGGCGCTCCGCCCTTCGACCCGAAGTCGCTCGCGTCGGCGGGCATCGAGGAGGTCCGGCGGATTATCCGTGAAGTCGATCCCCCGCGGCTGTCGACCCAGCTCGGCACGTTGTCCCAGCCGGAACGCACCGCGCTGGCGCAACGGCGCCGGCTCGTGCCGGCGGAGCACGTGCTGGCGGTGCGGGGCGATCTCGAATGGATCGTGTTGAAGGCGCTCGATAAGAACCGCGAGCGCCGCTATCGTTCCGCGGCGGAGCTGGCGGGAGATGTGGCCCGCCACCTCCAGCACCGTCCGGTGGTGGCCCGACGACCGAGCCTGGCGTATCGCGCCCGCAAATTCGTGCGGCGTCACCGGGTGGCGGTCGCGGCGGCGGCGGCGGTTGCCGTCGTGACGCTCGCGGGGGCGATTTTCGGCGTGGGCCAAGCGCGCCGGGCCGCGCGGGCGGAACGCGAGCGGGAGGAACTTGCGCTGCAGGCGCGCGGGTCGCCGCTCGCGGGGCTGATGGAGGCGGCCAAGGCCGACCGGTCTGCGCCGCCCGCCCCGGACTCGCCGGATGCACTGGCACGGGCACGGGAGTTCGTCGCGGACGTGCGCGAGAACTACTTCCACGATTCGCTGCTGGAGGTGCGGGAAGCGGAGGTGCAGCAGCGGGCCGAAGAGACCTTGGCCGCCCTCGACCTGGTGCCCGCGGCGGCGCGGTGGCCGGCCTGGGCGCGCGAGCGCGGCCTCGTGGCGGCACGGCTCGCGCTCGCCGAGCGGCGCCAGGCCAAGCCGGTCGCGGCCGCCCATGCCGGCGCCGCCCGTGCCGGGTTGAAGGCGCTTCACGTGGCCGGCGATACGAGCGAAGACGCGATCGTGTTGCTCGCGATGGCGTGCATCACGGCGTTCGACCCGCTCGTTGTGCAACGGGTCACCACGTATGCCGAGGCCCGGAAGCGCGCCGAAGCGCTGGCCGAGGCCGAAACCTTGCTGCTTCCGCTGGTGACCGGCGGCACGACGTCGGACCGGGCGCGGCACGTGCTCGCCGAAGCGCTGCTGGCGCGGGGCGAATTCAAGACCGGGGCTTCGGTCACGGGGTTCTTGATGCGGGCCTTGGCATTGATCGACGAGGTCGCCCCGGCCGAGGGCCGCCAGCCGCGCGTATTGCTGACCCGCGGCAAGATCCTGATGCACCTCGGGGAGCAGGCCGCCGCCGGGGAAAACGAGCGCCGGCAGCGGGAGGTCCTGGCCATCGCCGACTCCGTGCTGGCGCAGCAACCGGCGTCGGCGGCGGCGCAACGGCTCAAGTTCTGGGCGTGGTGGTCGCTCGGCAAGGCCCGGCGCGACCGCCCTGCCGACCTGACTGCACTCGTCGAAGCGGAGAAGGTGGCGTTTGCCCTGCACCAGCGCGATCGCAGTTCGGATGACGACTGGTATCTCCTGCTGATTATCCGCCGGCTCCTCGCGGCGTATTTCGAGGAGCGGGGACGCATCTCCGATGCCCTCGCGGTCTGGCACCGTCTCGCCGAGGACGCCGGTCATCCCGCGACGCGACTGGAGCCGCCGGTGGGTGCGACGCGGCGCTACGTCAAAAACGTGCTCGTTTCCATCGCCCTGCTCGAAGCGTCGCGCGGCCGGGCCGGGGCCGCGGAGCGGGCTTTTGCGGCGCAGCGGCAACATCCGATGGGCGCGCAGGGTCATCCGGATGCGTCGCCCGCGGCGCTACTCGTGCAGAATCCGATGAGTGATCTGCGCCAGGAAGCGCAGTTCCGGCTGCTCCTGGGCGACCATGACTGGGTCATCGCCCGAGGGCAGGCGGCGCTCGGACAGCTGCGCGCCTTGCTCACCGCTCCGGCGAGCGTGCCCCACGACCGGGTGCTGTTGCGTTCGCCGATCGACGTGCTGCGGGAGTGCGTCGCGGAATCCCTGATTCACCGGGGGCGGTTCGCCGAGGCCGAGAAGGTGCTGACGGACACGGTGGCGCTTTTGCCCCTGAAGACGGGCACGCCCTACACCGCGAACCAGCGGGTCTGGCTGGCGCTGGCCCTCGCGCGGCAGCATCGCGGCGAAGAGGCGCTGCGGGTGCTGGCGCCCGCGGTGGCGGCGTTGAAACGCGCCCGCGATACCGAGGTGGAGCCGGCCGAGCCCCGCGATCAACTCGCGCAGGCGCGGGCTTTGTTCGTCGAGGCCGTCGCGCAACCGGAGACGGAAAGCGGGCGCGCGCGCCGTCGGATCGCGCTGGCCGACGCGGCCCGGTATTTTGCCGGGCTGACCGACGAGGCCCGCCAGCTGCACTACCCCCGGACTTTCCTGAAGTGGATCGCGGAGGAGAGCGCAAAATAATGATCTGAAGTGCTTTGGGGTGCTGCGGGCCGAGCCGCGGTCCGGTCGGCGGCGGGGGGGGCGATTATTTTTTTTGCGAAACGTGGCCGGATTTGGCCGGAAACGGCGCGTGAGAGCGTGTGCCTGCTTTCTCCAGTCTCACGGCTACCCCCATGCCTGCCCGCCCGCGGTGGCTTGGTCGCGCGGGATTATCCCTTCCGGTCTTCCTTTTCCTGGCGGTGGTGACGCTCGGGCGCGCCTTTCCGCCGGCGCCGTTTTACACCCTCTACGGCGTGGTCAAGGACCAGGTCGGCGCCACGCTGGCGGTCGAAGGCGCGGTGCTGGTGTTGCTGCGCGACAATCTGGAGATCGGCCGCACGCCGATCAGCCGCGAGGCCAGCGCCGACGGCAACTACGAGCTGCCGATCGCCATCGACCAAAACCGGGTCGGCACCCGCACCTATTCCCACACCGCTGTGGCCGCGCAGGGGGTGTTTTCCCTCGTGGTCGAGATGAACGGCGCGAAGTTTTACCCGATCGAGGTCAGCGGCACGTTGCGCGCGGGCGTCGGCGGTGAGCGCGTGCGGCTCGATCTCAATCTCGGCGCCGACACCGACGGCGACGGGCTGCCGGACGCATGGGAGGAGTGGCAACTTTACCAGGCCGGCAAACTTCCCGGGGCGAACGGTTGGAATCTTTCCCTGATCACCCGCGACGGCGATTTCGACGGCGACGGCATGAGCAACCACGCCGAATACGTGGCGGGCACCTTCGCGGGCGACGCGACCGAACGCTTCGAACTCCGGATCCGCGACCGGAGTCCGGCGGGCATCCAGTTCGAATTCTTCGCCATCACCGGCAAGGTCTACTCGATCGAGGAAAGCACGGACCTGCGCACCTGGACGACGGTGCCGTTTGTGACCGGGGCGGGCGGCGCGGCGGCCCGCACTTACCGGGCCACGGCCGTCGCGATTTTGCCGGCCTACGTGGCGCACCCGCCTTCCACCTCGCGCTTTTACCGCCTCAGCGTGCGATGAAAACCCTTCCTCTTCTCACCGTGGTCGCGTGCCTGGCCCTGGCCTCGGCCGCGCGCGCCCAGTGGCAAAACGTCGTCTACTCCCTCAAGGGCGGCTGGAACGCGATCTACCTCCACGGCGACGCCACCCACGCCGGGCTCGACGCGCTCTTCGCGGCGAACCCCGAGGTCCTGGCGGTCTGGCGCTGGAATCCGAATCCGAATCCGGTCCAGATCAGCAGCTCGTCGCTCATTCCGAGCACGAGTTCGCCGGAGTGGAGCGTCTGGGTGCGCGGGCAACCGACGCAGACCACGCTCGCCGCGATGTCCGGCCAAAACGCCTACCTCGTCCAGTGCTCCGGGGCGGCCAGCGACACCTTCACGCTCATCCTGCCGCAGCGGATATTGCCGCCGCGCAGCACCTGGGTGCGCAACGGCGCCAACTTCCTCGGCTTTCCCACGCGGCAAAGCGGGGGAGGGGACTATCCGTTGTTCTCGCAGTATTTCGCCACGTTTCCGGCCGCCATCGCCGCCAACACCCGGATCTACAAATACGTCGGCGGCGACCTCGGGCCGGCCAATCCGCTGCAGGTGTTCTCGCCCGCGGCCGAGCGCGTCGATCGCAACCGGGCCTACTGGTTCGACGCCACCGTGGTGGGCAACTTCTACGCTCCGCTGGAGATCACGCCGTCGAATGCCGACGGCCTCACCTTCGGCCGCACCGGCGCCACCATCACCGTCCGCGTGCGCAACCGCACCGCCGCTCCCGTCACCGTGACCGTCGCCCCGACGCCCTCCGCCGCTGCGCCCGCCGGCCAGGAAGCGATCGTGGCTCCCGTGCCGCTCACGCGCCGGGTGTTCAACGCGGCGACCGCCACGACCACGGAGACGCCGCTCGCGTCCGCCTTCGATGTGGTGGTCGCCCCGCAGTCCACCGGCGAATTGGTTTTCGGGATCGATCGCGCGGCCATGACCGGGCCCGCGGGCGCCCTCTACGCCTCGTTCCTGCGCTTCACCGACAGCGGCTCCGCCCTCGACGTGGCGCTGCCCGCCGTCGCCCGCACCACCTCGATGGCGGGGCTCTGGGTCGGCGATGTCCAGGTCACCAACGTCCAGAGCCGCGCGCCGGGCGCCTCCGGCTCCTCCACTCCGCGCAGTTACCCGCTCCGGGTCCTGCTCCACGTGGACGACAGCGGCACCGCCCGTCTCCTTTCCCAGGTGTTCATGGGCAAGCTTGCGCCGGCGCCGCATGCGCTCGGGCTCTGCACCCGCGAGTCGGGCCTGAAGGCGGACGAGAAGGCCTCGGCCACGCGCCTCGTGGCCGTCCACCTGCCGCTCGACACCGAGCTCTCCGTCGGCAGCGGCAGCGTGGCGCTCGGCCAGACGCTGGTCCGCACCGTCACCATCCCGTTCAACGACCGGACCAACCCCTTCGTCCACGCGTATCATCCGGACCACGACAACAAGGACGCCCGTGGCACGCCGCTCTCCGCCGGCGCGGAAAGCTACACCATTTCCCGCGAGTTCCGCTTCGGCTTCACGCCGACGCCGCCGGACGGATCCGCCGCCGTCGGCTGGGGCGCCTCCGTGATCGGCGGCACCTACACCGAAATCCTCTCCGGCCTGCACAAGCAGACCATCACGGTCAACGGCACCTTCGAGCTCCGCCGCGTCAGCGAGCTGGGTGCCCTCACGCTGAACTGATCTCCGCCTCCTTCCTGCCCCGCCTCCCGTGTCCCCGTCCTCTTTCACCGCCATGCATCGCCTTCTCCACGCCTTCCTCGGTCTCGCCGTTGCCGCTTCCGCCTTCGCGCAGTCCAGCGTCCCGGGTTTGATCAGCTACCAAGGCCGCGTCGCCGACGCCGCCGGCGTTCCCATCGGCAACACCGCGCCGGTGAACCGCACCGTGATCTTCCGCGTGTGGGACAGCCCCAGCGCCACCGGCACCGCCAACCGCCTCTATTCCGAGCAGCAGAACGTCACCATCTCCGGCGGCGAGTTCAGCGTGCTCGTCGGCACCGGCACCCCGGTGGCGGGCGAGACCGGCAATGCGTTTGCCTCGATGAGTGCCGCCGTGTTCGGCGGCCAGGCGCGCTTCCTCGGTGTCACCGTCGACGATGGCGACGGCAATCCCGGCAACGACGCGGAAGCCTCCCCGCGGCAGCAGATCGTCACCACCCCCTTCGCGTTCCGGGCCCAGGTCGCCGAGGCCGTCGCCGCCGGCGGCGTGGCCTCCACCGCGCTCGCCAACGACGCCGTCGGCAGCGCCGCGCTCGCCGCCGGAGCCGTGACCGGCGCCAAGCTCGCCGCCTCCGCCGTCGGCACCGCGGCCCTCGCCGACGCGAGCGTCACCGCCGGCAAGTTGGCCGCGGCCGCCGTCACCACTCCCGCGCTCGCCGACGGGGCCGTCACCGGGAGCAAACTCGCCGCCGGCGGCATCGACGCCACCCGCCTCGCCGATGGGTCCGTCACGCTCGCCAAGGTCGCGGCCAATGCCGTCGACGGCGGCAAAGTGGTCGACGGCTCCATCGCCGCCGCCGATCTCGGCGCCGGCGCGGTCGAGACTGCCAAACTCGCCGACAGCGCCGTCACCGCCGCCAAGCTCGGCACCGGCGCGGTCGAGACCGCGAAGCTCGCCGACGGCGCCGTCTCCTTGGCCAAGCAGGGCGCCAATTCCGTCGACAGCAGCAAGATCGTCGACGGCTCCATCGCCCTCGCCGACCTCACCACCACCGTCCGTGAAGGCCTGCCGAAGCAGCGCCACATCTACAACCAGGCCGTGAATCCCGACTATGTCACGGCGCGCACCAAGGGTCGGACGCTCATCCCGATCGACCTCGGCGATCTGGGCAACGATGTCGATGGCTGCGTGATCTCTTACTACGGTTGGTCTCGGGTCAGCGGCGCGTCCTACAGCCGCCTTGGAACGATTCGCTTTAACCTCCAGCAGCCCGGATTCGTTACCGACGCCAACTACCCCAATATCATTTGGGCGGCGTCGGCGCACCACCACATGAACACCAACGACAGTGGCAGCCACGCGTTTGGCACCTCCAATTTCCGCGTCAACCCCCAGTCCCTGACCAACGGCGCGCAACTCGTCCATACGATCGACGATTGGTGCAGTTTTTATAACTACTATCCCGGCTCCCAGCGGCCCGGAGAAACGGCGCCCTTCAATCAAAACCAAGAGCCCAACGCCTCCAACGCCAACGCGGGCGGCCATCCGCAGGTGCTGAACGTTGTCTCCGTGGTGACCGGCGCCAACAAGCTCACGATCACCCTCGACAACCCGCATGCGATCCAGGTCGGCGACACGCTCAACATCGCCGGCATGACCGGCACGCCCGCGGCCAACGGCGCCAACCTCGTCGTCACCGCCCAGCCCGACCGTTACTCCTTCGAGATCGCGCTCACCGGCGCCACCGGCGCCTACAGCGGCGGGACCGTCACGCACCAGCCGAAATATAACAAGTTCCGCATCTGGGCGGCGGTGCACCCCGACGTCTCGCTCCGCTTCATCGTTTCGGACCGCTGAGCCGTCGTGCTCCGCCTACCGGCCGCCACCCTCGCCATGACTTCCTGTTTCCGGCGTCTTTCCCGGCTCCTCGGTGGCGCGCTGCTGGCGCTGGCCGCCGCGGCCGCCGTCCGCGCCCAATACGAGATCAAGACCGGCGCCTACAACACGCTCTACCGCGGCACGGTGCCGCTCGAAGCCGACAACACCCCGCCGATCCTGTCCACGCAGCCGCAGTTTGCCGGCGTGGGGGTCACCGCGGCCAGCCTCAGCGCCATCGCGCCCAGCGCCACGCTCACCGTTCGTTTCCCATCCCAGATCAACGTCGTCCCCGGGTCGTCCACGCCCACCGGCACGGCCGTGGTCCATCTGCGGAGCAGCTTCGGCGGGGCCTTTGCCAGCGGCGCCCCGCGCTACCTCTTCGGCGAGTATATCACGCCGCCCACGACCGACGACGCCGGCAACCCGCTCGCCGCCAACTCCACCTATTGGCGCGCCCAGCCCGTGCAGCCGGGGGAAAACTTCACGCATGCCGACGGCCCGCAGGATGCCTCCCCCAAAATCGCCGCGGGCACGACGCTGAACTACTACTACAGTCCGCACGCCGAGAAAGCCTTCGCCTCGCAGGCCGGCCGCGTGGCCATCACGTGGGTCTCGCGCGTTCCGGTGGCCAGCGGCACCGACACCCGCCTCCGCTACCGTTTCCGCGAGGAGACCTTCGCCGTCTCCTCGGCCACCAACAAGCCCACGCGCACGATCTTCTGGACCGAAAAGAGTTTCAACGGCCCGATCGTCAATGTCCCGATCGGCAACATCGAAACCGTCAATCCGGTCTACAATGCGTTGGTGCCGGCGCTTGTCGGGACCGAATACAAACCGGTCGGCGTTTCCACCAATGCCGACCCGGCCACGGCCGCGCCGCCCGAAAAGCGCACCGTCTGGTTCGAAAAACCCAGCGGCATCGGCCAACTGCACGCCTACAACGTCGAGGGCCGCCTGATCATCGAATACCTGGGCAAGCTGCGGCCCGGCTCGAGTTCGGTCTACACCTTCCTCGGCGCCGATGTCGTCGATGTCACGCGGGTCGCCCCGACCGTCAATGTCGAGGTGGACCTCGGCGAAAAGCTCACGCCGCGCGACGTCGACGGTCGCCTGCCCGCGGGCGGCTCGGAGTGGCTCGCCTCGCCCGTCGTCTCGCTGGTGCCCGACGGCCAAACCTACTACGGCACCCACACCCGGCCGGACGGCGTGGTCGAATACTACGCCGAGCGTGAAAACAGCACGCCGGACCGGGTCGGCTTCTACTGGCTCGCCCAGGCCGCCGCGGGCATCGCCGGCGAATCCGGTGCGGCCGTCGTCGGCCTCTACTGGCCGAAGACGAAGAATGCCTATATCCAGAAGTGGCCGACCGCGCTCAACGCGTTCAGCCACGTCGTGGTCGGGGCCGCGGGCAGCACCACCGCGACCGGCGTCCAGTTCGCCGCGGGCCAGCTCCCGCAGGTGGTTTTCCAGGACGACGGCAACCAGACCGAGACCACGCTCGACAACGGCACCCAGCGCCTCGTCACCGTGTTTCCCGCGGGAGGCGACGGCCTCAACCGCACGCTGCTGCGTTTCACCACCGGCAGCGAAGTCTGGTATCTGCGGCTCTATATTCAGGCGGAAAATCGCGCCGGCTTTCAGGAAAGCGACGGCGCGCCCGGCGCCTTCGTCGGCGCCGCCGTCGTCGGCCAGCGCATCGAGCCGCCTTCCGCCGCATACGCGCTCGCCGGTTATATCGCGCCCGGCGCCGGCTCGAGCGATGCCTACGACCCGAGCGCCTACCTCGATCCCTACGTCGTCGGCGTGACCGATGCGAGTCGCGGCGCCATCATCCCGGTCAACGCCCTGCCGGGGAAAACCACGCTCAAGGTCTGGTGGTTCAAGGAGGTCGCGCATCCGACCAGCGGCGCGTTCCAGCCCTTCCATGTCGCGGCCAAGGTCGGCACCTACGCGATCGGTTATCCCGCCGCCCCGCGCCAGATCGTCCTCGCCTCCAACGCCGGCTCCGGCGACCTCTCGCCCTCCGAAGCGGCCGGCCGGCTTTACGTCCAGAACAACCGCGCCGCCGCCGGCTTCAACCCCAACGAGGAGCACGCGCTCCTGCTCAACGGGCGCGTCTACGCGCTGCGCGACGACCTCAACAACACCGGGGCGAGCGCCGACCACTACACGTCCGCGCCGTTCGTGCTTTTGCGCTACACGTCGCCGGTCGACCAGCGCCCCGCGATGAGCGCGTTCCAGGTTGTGCGCGAGACCGCCGCCGCGCGGTTCGATTATCCCGTCACCGCGGGCACGATTGTGCCGCCGCCGATGCCGCTGCCGTTGCTGCCGCTGCCGCTCGACGCCCGCGGGATGAGCAAGAACGCCGAGGTGGACGGTGTCGCCGACACGGCGCATCAGGGTCCCGCGCACTACGCCAAGTTCACGTTCCAGGACCGGAAGGGCTACCACTGGGTTTATCGTGGGCCGCATGCCGCCGGCAATCCCACGCTGGTGATGCAGTTCTACTACCCGATGCGCGAGGGGTTCTTTGTCCCGGGACTCGCCGTCCAGCCCGCGGTCGGCACCGCGCTGCCGTATTTGCGCCCGCTCGCCGGGGGCGAACCGCAGGGCGATCCCGTCACCGGCACGTCGCTGCCGATCACTTACCGCCCGGTCTGGCCGGAGACCGCGCCTTCGCTCCGCGTCGGCGAAACCCTGACGCTGCCCAAATTCGGCCTGCCCGACGTGATGTCGCAGTCCAGCGCCGCCGTGCTTTACCAGCAATCGGTCGCGACCGGGGGCAGCGCCGCACCCAGCGTCGTCCTGCACGATCCGATCCGTGAAAAGGTTTTCGCGCTCGGCGCCGCGGGCCAACTCGGCTCCCTGCCGGTCTCGGTGCTCACCACCGCCAGCGGCGGCAAGACCTATTTCCAGCGGCTGCCGCCGCACCTGCAGGGCCGCTTTTATTACGATGCCGCGCGCGGCCCCAAGGGGTCGCTCGTGCTCGTGGGCCAGTTCGTCGACGAAGTCGCCGGCGACGATTTCCTCCAGCTCAACGTCCTCTCCGCCGCCGACCGCATCGCGCTCGACCGCCTCGTCAACGACAACGACGCCCAGCGCCAGCTCTGGCTCGATGCGATCGGCCAACTCGCCACCCGGGTCGAAACCTTCGTCGAGGATCCCGCCAAGGCCGGCTCGTTCAAATCCGACGGCGCGCCGGTGACCGTCGGACCGATGGCGCTGTCCGCCGTCACGAGCTCCGATACCGCGGTCGTGGACTACGCGCTCACCGCCACCGGCGCCGGCAGCGGTTGGGTCACGATGGTCTTCGGCAACGGCCGCGTCTTCACGCCCACCGGAGAGCCGGTCGCCGTGAAAGTGTTCAAGGTCGCGCCGCAGCTCTACGTCGGCGACCTCAAGGTCCAGCTCTCGAGGAACCCGCTCGACGAGCAGGTCACGCTGCGCCACAGCGGCGACTTCGCCGCCCGGCCCGACGACTACGAATTCGAGTGGCGCTATGCGCCGCCGCAGGGCGGCCGTGCGCCCGGAATCTATTCCTACGCGCTCACCTCCCGCCTCGGGGCCTCGTGGCAACTGGTGGCCAACCCGGGCGCCGCGCTGCCGACGCCGACCCACTACGCCGGCGCCGCCGCGGTGCCGCTGCCGGCCACGGTCCAGATCCGCACCGCCGATGCGTCCGCGGAGCCCGGCTGGCCCGGTCTCGTCGCGCGCTCCGTCACCGGCGCCGATTTCTCCGCGGGCATTCCCGCGCGGATCGTCTTCAGCGCGACGATCGCCGACCTCGCCGGCTTCGTCCTCTACGTCAACGGCGTGCCGGCGGTCGCGTTTCGCGCCCCCGCGCCTTTCGTCAACCGCGACGCCGCGACCGGTCTCGCCGAGACCGGGCTGGCCCGCCAATTCGAGGTCGACGCGAGCTACTTCCAGCAGGGCGTCAACCGGCTCGAGGTGGCCCTCTTCTCGACGGCCGATGCGGGCACCTCCTCGGGCCTCGACTTCCGCCTCCACGCCTCGACCGAGACCGACCTCGTCGTGGCCGCGGGCTCGCCGTGGCAACAGCCCGCCGGCGCGTTGACCAACGAAGTCGTCGTGGGCGGCTCGCCGTCCGCGCCGCTCGGCAACCCCTTGCTCGTGATGTCGGACAACTATTTCACGATGCGCTACCGGCCCAAGGCCGCCGCCAACAGCGTCGCGGGCACCGCGTGGTCGCGCTGGATGCCGGCCAAGCTCGTCGAGGGGTGGATCAAGCGCGTGCTCGCCGGCATCAACCCCTTCAACCAGCGCGTCGGCGATCTCTACAACAACGCCGTCAACACCGACGTCAGCGTGCTGACCCAGGCCGGCCGCCGCTGGGAGGGCGACGTCGCCCTGTCCCTCGAGAACATCGATAATTTCGGCCTGATCGAGATCTACGAGACGGTGCTCAACCGCGCGAAGACCATGAGCATCGACTCCGGCTACGACTACGGCGCCGCCAACGACGCCCTCCTTCTCGCCGCCGGCTACCTCAACGACCTCTACACGATTCTCGGCAACGAAGCCTACGCCGACGCCGCCAATCCCACCATCTCCGTCGACGACACGGCCACCCTGACCGAGGTGAACACCGCGCGCTTCGCGTTCGAGGGCCAGGTCGCCAACGTGCTCGAGGAAGAGCTCGCGCTTCTCCGCGGCCGCGACGATTTCCTCGCTCCCGGCGTCGGCGTCGCGCCCTCCTACAACCGGCTGTATTGGAACTACACCCGCGGCATCGCGGCCGGCGAGGCCCTCTACGCCGTCAACTACAACATCCGCGAGAAGGCCGGCAGCGCGACCGCCAACGGCACGCTCGATGCCGCCGACGCGCAGGCGATGTTCCCGCAGGGCCACGGCGATGCCTACGGGCACTACCTGACCGCCCTGACCAACTACTACCGGCTCCTGACCAACCCGAACTTCACCTGGACCCCGCGCGCCGAGACCGTGACCGTCCTCGGCCAGGCGGTGGCCGTGGATTTCTTCGACGAGCGCAAGTTCGCGGACGCCGCCGCCAACCTCGCCCGCACCGCGCAACAGGTCGTGGCGCTCACGCACCGGCAGAGCTACAAGGACGATCCCGCCGCCGGTTGGTCGAACTATCGCGACGGCCGGACCAACTCCGGCACCGGGGTGATCCGTCATTGGGGCCTCGACGAGTGGTCGTCCCGCGCGGCCCAGGGTTCCTACTACCATTGGGTGGTCGCCAGCGCCCTTCTCCCCGACAAGGACAACAATCCGAATCATACCGGGGTGCAGGTCATCGACCGGAGCACCGTTGCCTCCCTGCGCGAATTGCCGGCCGTCGGCGAGTCGTTCCAGCAGACGATGGACAACGCCAACGCGCACCTCAACCCGCTCGGCTTGAGCCCCGGTGCCGTGGCCTTCGACATCTCCGCCGCCGAACTCAAGGCCGGCAAGTCGCACTACGAGCAGATCTACGATCGCTCGTTGCGCGCCGCCCTGAATGCCAAAGGAGCCTTCGACCAGGCGGCCCGGATGACCCGTCTCCTGCGCAGCCAGGAGAACCAGCTCGGCGCCAACAACACCGCCATCGTCGACCAGGAGCGGGCCTTCGTGAAGCAGCTGATCGAAATCTACGGCACGCCCTATTCCGGCAGCATCGGCGCGGGCAAGACCTACGCCCAGGGCTACGCCGGGCCCGACCTGCACGAATGGTTCGTCGTGGATCGCCCGACGGGCCCGGAGGGCGCCCTCGTCGATTCCACCCAGACCGTGACGGTGTCGGCTCCGACGCGCGTCAACATCCGCACGTTCACCGGCCTCAACGTCGATGACATCAAGAATGCCTACGATACCGAGACCGTCGTCAAAACCCTGCGCTTCGAGGCCAACCGCTACGTGCAGTTCGCCGACGTCTGGGCCGCGGACCCCGCCGCTCTCGGCACCCGGAGCGTCGTCGGCACCCTGCAGCAGGCGTTGATGGACGCCGAGCAGGCGCGCATCGCGTTGCGCGCGGGCAACGCCCGCATGGAGGCCCGGCGGCAGGACTTGCTCCAGCGCCACGCGCTCTATCTGGAGATGGTCAACACGCGGCTGGAGCGACTCGAGGTCGAGAAATCCGCCGGGGTGCAGATCGCGGCTTTGACCGCGACCCAGGTCGCGCTGAACACCGCCGGCGGTTTTCTATCCAACAAGGGCGAAACGGCCTTCGAACTGGCGTCCGCGCTCGCCGAATACCCGCCGAAGACCAACGGTCTCGCCAACGACGCCACCTCGGCCATTCGCGCCGGCATCGAGACCGCCTTCAAGTCCGCCGGCTCCAGTCTCAGGTTGGCCGGCACCATTGTATCCGCGGCGGGTGCCGCCTTGGCGGTGCCCATGGCCGTGATCGCCGGGGAGCGCGACGACACGATCGAGCAACTCGGGTTCAGCTTTCAGCAATCCCAGGTGGCCTACGAATTCGGACTCAAGTATCAGGAGTTGCTCCAGCATTTCTACGAGCTCGAACAACTGGCCATCCACCTGCAGCGGGCCGGCGAGCGGGTCCGGGCGGTGCTCGCCGCGGGCGAACGCGTGCAGGCCGACCGCGAAATCTTCCGCCAGCGCGCCGCCGCCCTCATCCAGGGCTACCGCACGAAGGACGTCACCTTCCGCACCTTCCGCAACGAGGCGCTCGAACAATACCGCTCTCTCTTCGATCTCGCGTCGCGCTACACCTACCTCGCGGCGAAATCCTACGACTACGAAACCGGCCTGCTCGGCACGGCCACGGGCCAGGACGCAATCAACCGGATCGTCGCCGCGCGCGCTCTCGGCGATCTCACCGGCGGCGCGCCGCAGGCGACCGTCAGCACCACCGGCGATGCCGGCCTCGCCGGCACCATGGCCCGCCTGCAGGCGGACTGGTCCGTGGCGAAGGGCCGTCTCGGCATCAACAATCCCGACCAGAACGGCACGCTGTTCTCGCTGCGCCGCGAACTGTTCCGCCTGCTCGACGATCCTGCGCGCACGGACGACGACGCGGCCTGGCAGCAGACCCTCGAGCAGCACATCGTGGCCAATCTGCTGGCGGATCCCGATGTCGCCGCGCAGTGCCGCAACCTCCGCAAGCCCGACGGCTCCGCCGTCCCCGGCATCATCATTCCGTTCCGCACCGCGATCCAGCACGGCCAGAATTTCTTCGGCCTCCCGATCGCGGACGGCGACCACGCTTTCAGCGCGTCGAACTTCGCGACCAAGATCTATTCCGCCGGTCTTGTGCTTCGCGGCTACATCGGCATGGACCCGCTCCAGGCCGGCAGCACGACGGGCGTCGTCTTCGGCTCCACGCCCAACGCCCTCAGCGCCACGCCCTACGTTTACCTGATCCCGACCGGCACCGACTACCTGCGCGCCCCGCCGCTCGGGGACACCGATCAGGTCCGCGGGTGGGCCGTCGCCGACCAGGCGTTGCCGCTGCCTTTCAACCTCGGTGCGACCGCTTTCTCCACGACGCAGTTCTACAACGCCAACGGCACGCTCAGCGAGCAGCCCTGGATCCTGCGCAAGCACCAGGCGTTTCGCCCCGTCTCGGATCCGGCCTTCTTCTACAGCTCCGTGCCCGCGGAATTCACGAGTTCGCGTCTGGTCGGCCGCAGCGTCTGGAACGGCGGGTGGAAACTCGTGATTCCCGCCTACATGCTCTACGCCAACGAGGCCGAAGGCCTGAACCGCCTCGTCGCGAGCGTGAAGGACATCGAGCTGTTCCTGCGCACCTACTCCCATGCGGGCAATTGAGCGGTGCGGCCGCGGACGACGAAACGGACAACTTATGAACCACGGTGAAACTGAGACACAGCGCGGGGGCGGTCGGTTGTGGTCCCAAGTGATGCGCTTCGCGGCGCTGGGCCTCGGGGTCGCCGTGGTTCATTCCCTTTCCGGCCAGGAAGTGAAGTCGCAGGCGGTGGGCTTCCTTACGCTCACGGTGCCGCCGGGGCAGACGCGCGCGCTGTCCGTGCCGTTTGTTTCCGATCCGTCCTCGCAGGTGAACTCGGTCGGACGCATCACCGCGGTGGGCAGCAACTACCTCGAGGTGGCGTCGGCGAAGTGGGTGCCGGGCGCGTTTTCGGTGCCGGGCGCGCCTTACTTCGTCCGCCTGACCTCGGGGGTGCAGGCCGGGCGCCTGTTCCAGATCCTGACGGCGACGCCGAACACGGAGACACGGCTCTATATTTCCGACGACGGCCTCGGCCTGGCGACGCTCGGGATCGAGACGGGCGACGCGGGCGCGGCCTACGAGATTTTGCCGGGCGACACACTGGCCTCGCTCCTGGGATCGACCGCCGCCGAAGTGGTGCTGCAAGGCGGCCCGGATCCTTTGTCGGCGGACCTGCTGCTCGTGTGGGGCGGTGCGTCGTGGTTCAACTTCTACTTCAACACCACGTGGGGCCGCTGGGCGCGCGACACCGACACGCAAACCTCGCCGACGCGCAACACCTTCGTCCTGCGGCCGGACCGCGGCGTGATGGTCACGCGGCGGGCGAGCACGCAGCTGGACGTGGCGATCATGGGGCGCGTCATGGCGACGCCGCAGCGGGCGTTTCACTCGCGCACGGCGAACACGCTGACCTTCCTCGCCACGATGCAGGGGAGCGACACCACGCTCGGCGCGCTCGGGCTGCAAAGCGGCACGCGCACGACCGGGTGGCGCGGCTCGGCCAACAGCGACGAGGCGGACATCGTCCTCGTGTGGAGCGG
>JACCDQ011749905.1_pt1 | contig 17551 bp, 13 predicted proteins | sample 7446031 | NCBI WGS metagenome assembly JACCDQ01 (sample SAMN15323442, study PRJNA562643) | freshwater metagenome | isolation source: river surface water | place: USA:Blue River Watershed | collected 2017-08-17
AAACACATCTCTTAAACAAAGATTTATCGATTGATTCATAAAATTCTTAGTTTAGCAAAACTCAGCAACAAAGTTTTTTCACCTTGCGTATCAAATCGAATAGTCGCTTTTCGGTCAGTGCCATTGATATCCATTTTTATCACCAAACCAAAGCCAAATTTTGGGTGTTCTACCTTATCGCCTTCTTTCAAAATACTTGTATCAGACGCAACAAAATCACCGCTTGGTACATGATTGGCAGGAGGGGTTGATTTACTGACAGGTTTTAAATTGGACTTAATACTGTCTTTTTTTACAAAACCCGATACCGCTCTTGTTTGCTTGGCTGGCTGGTCGTTTCTATCCTCCATATTGCTGTAAGAAACAAATCTGTTCCGAGCTACTTGAAGGTATTCTTTATCAATTTCTTCTAAGAATCGACTTGGTTCGCAATAATTCAGCCTTCCATAATTATATCTCGATTCGGCATAGCTCAAAGTCAGTTTTTTTTCTGCCCGAGTAATTGCCACATAAAAAAGCCTCCTTTCCTCCTCCAAATCGCTGCGTCGGGCAAGCATCATTTGTGAAGGGAAAAGATTTTCTTCCATGCCCACAATATAAACATTTTTAAATTCCAGTCCTTTTGCTCCGTGGATTGTCATCAGAGTTACTTTATCTTGGTCGCCGTCGTCGTCTTCATCAGCATTGGTCATCAAGGTAACGGTTTGTAAAAATGCACTCAAGCTTTTGTCGTCACTTTCCGAATTATCCACAAATTGCTTGATTGAATTGAGTAATTCCTGAACATTCTCATACCTCGAAAGCCCCTCTACGGTCTTATCTTCATACAATTCTTTTGTCAATCCTGAACTTTTGGCAATATAAGAAGCCACAGTATGAGCATCTTTTCCTTCTTCCAACATCAAGCCATAGCTTTTGATTAGCGTTGCAAAATCATCAATGGTTGACGAAACCCTACCAGCCACATATTGGTGGATATTGCTCACTACATCCCAAATACGCAAATTATTTTCGGCAGCAGTGACCACAATTTTTGCAACAGTCGTATCCCCAATTCCTCTCTTAGGAAGATTAATAATTCTTTTAAAAGCCTCTATATCACTTTGATTGACCGTAAACCTTAGATAAGCCAACAAATCTTTGATTTCTTTTCTTTGATAAAAAGATAAGCCACCAATTAACCTATATTTGATATTTCTTTTCCTCAAAGCTTCCTCAAATGCCCTCGATTGAGCATTTGTGCGGTATAAAATAGCAAAATCAGTATTTTTTAATCCATGATTATTTTTTTCTTCAAAAATATCACTAGCAATCAAATTCCCCTCTTCATTGTCGGATGTGGCTTTGATGATATTTATTTTACTCCCTTCTTCATTTTCTGAAAATACAGTTTTCTCTAATTGTTCTTTATTTTTAGCAATGACAGAATTGGCGGCATTGACAATTGTTTTTGTGGAACGATAATTTTGCTCCAGCTTCACTACTTTCAAGTCTGGATAATCAGCCTTAAAATTTAAAATATTTTGAATATTTGCCCCCCTAAACGCATAAATACTTTGAGCATCATCGCCCACAATACAAATGTTTTGATGCACAGCAGATAACTTACGAGTGATTAAATACTGAGATACATTCGTATCCTGAAACTCATCTACCATCACATGTTTGAATTTATGCTGATATTTGTTCAGAACATCTAAATGATCTCTGAATAACACATTTGTATTGTATAGTAAATCATCAAAGTCCATGGCATTGGCTTGAAAGCAACGCATCACATACGTTTTATAAAGCCTCCCCAATTCGGGCATTTTAGCAGCCTTATCCTCTTCGATATATATCGGATTTTGTGTATAAGCCTCCCAAGAAATCAAGGCATTTTTGGCACTTGAAATCCTATTAAGCACAAAATTCACCTTATAGACTTTGTCATCTAAGTTCATTTCTTTAATAATAGAACGTAACAAAGACTTAGAATCATCGGTATCGTAAATCGTAAAATCAGAAGTATATCCAAGCCTTTTCCCTTCAAATCTTAGTATTTTTGCAAAAATTGAGTGAAAAGTCCCCATCCATAAATTTTTGGCATCATTTCCAATAACAGCCTCAATTCGCTGACGCATTTCCCCTGCCGCCTTGTTTGTAAATGTTAAAGCTAAAATATTAAAAGGATCTACCTCTTGCTCAATCAACCATGCTATTCGGTAAGTCAATACCCGAGTTTTCCCAGAGCCTGCTCCTGCAATAATCATTAATGGTCCTCCGGCATGTGTCACTGCCTCTCTTTGTGGAGCATTGAGTGTATCTAAATAATTTACTTTTCCCATTTAATTTTTTTTTGGACTGCAAATATAAATATATTCAGTGGATTCGGTGTTATTCGGGAAAGAAACAAAATAAAATTTGCTATTCTTAGACGAAAAAACTTATTTAGGCAAAAAATCTGTTCTTATACATTCACCAATTATTTCATTATGATAAAGCAACTCTTTTGTCTCTGTTTATTCATCACCATTGGCTTGAGTGGAAATGCCCAGAATAAGTATGCCATTCTCCCTCAACCACAGCAATTAATTGCCAAAAAAGGTTTTTTCCAAATAAATAATAATACCCTTATTCTCATTCCTGAGCAACAACCTGATATTTTATCAATAGCCGAAATATTGAATCAGCGACTACAAATCTCTTCAGGATTTAATTTGAAAATTATTCCTTATAAGGGCGAAAGAATCAAAAATATCAATAAAAATTATATTCTCTTTAAAACCGAAAAATCATTGACTGCAGAAGGGTATGGTTTAAATGTTGAATCCTCGAAAATTACTTGCTCAGCATCCTCCGCAAAGGGCTTATTTTATGGCTTGCAGACATTTTTCCAGTTGCTTCCCGCTACTATCTTTGCTAGTTCTATTCAACCCAAAATCGATTGGAAAGTCCCTAATTGTGAGATTAAAGATGCTCCAGCATTTTCGTACAGAGGTGTAATGCTCGATGTCAGCAGACACTTTTATCCTATACCATTCATCAAAAAATACCTCGACCTTTTATCGCTTCATAAAATCAACACCTTTCATTGGCACTTGACCGATGACCAAGGCTGGAGAATAGAAATTAAGAAATATCCAAAACTGACAGACATTGGTTCTAAACGCAAAGAAACTGTTGACGGGCATTTTGCTAAACCTACATTTGATGGAAAACCTCATCAAGGCTTCTATACCCAAGAACAAATCCGTGAAATTGTTGATTATGCCCAAAAAAAGTATATTACCATTATTCCCGAAATCGAAATGCCCGGCCATGCAACAGCCGCTTTGGCAGCTTATCCCGAACTCTCTTGCTCAGGAAGCCCATTAGATGTCGGTACTCGTTGGGGTGTTTATGACGACGTTTTTTGCCCGACAGAAAGTACTTTTCAATTTTTAGAATCTGTTCTCGAAGAAATAATTGAGCTATTTCCTTCTCCTTACATTCATATAGGCGGAGACGAATGTCCTACCATTACTTGGGAGAAAAGTGCCTTTTGCCAAGAATTAATCAAAAAAAATGGACTAAAAAACGAGCATGAATTACAAGGATATTTTATTAAAAGAATCGATAAATTCTTAACGTCCAAAAACAAAAAACTAATTGGATGGGATGAAATCCTCGAAGGAGGAATCTCTCCCAATGCGACAATTATGTCTTGGCGAGGAACAGAAGGGGGTATTCAGGCAGCAAAACAAAAACACGATGCTATTATGACTCCCGGAGAATTTTGTTACCTCAATACGTACCAATCAGATCCTAGTAGTGAGCCATTAGGCAATGGTGGACTTTTACCTTTAGAAAAAGTATATTCCTATCAGCCCATTCCGAAAGAATTATCTTCTGAAGAAGCCAAGCATATTTTGGGCGTGCAAGCCAACCTTTGGACTGAATATATTTCGGATTATTCTCATTTAGAATACATGACCTTTCCGAGAGTCATTGCTTTATCAGAAGTAGCTTGGACTAATCCTTCAAAAAAATCATATCATCAATTTATAGAAAGGCTAAAAGTTCATTTCAAAAGACTAGATTTATTGGCAGTAAATTATGCCAAGGCTTACTACGATGTAAAAGCAATAACTAAATTTGATGCGAATAATCGTTTGTTACTTTCTTTGGAATCTGCCGATAATGAAGTTGAAATTCGCTATACCACAGACGGAAACGAGCCAAACTTTAAGTCTAAATTGTATTCCAACGAAATCATACTCTCAGAGGATACATTTGTTCGGGCGGTATGTTTTTCAAAAAATGGTCAAAAATTAGGAAAAGATTTATCAAAGTTATACTATGTAAATCAATCTACTGGAAAAAGATATACATTGAAAGATTTACCAAAAAAGTATTTGGGAGGAAACGAACGAGGGCTTTGCGATGGTCAAAAGGGTGAATTAAATAACTTCGACACTTGGGTTGGATTTGAAGGAAAGGACTTAGAAATGGTTCTCGATTTAGAAAAAGCAAATACCATCAACCAAGTAAAAATTGGTTTTTTGGGAGCAAGAGCCTCTTGGATTATGCTACCTAAGCAAGTAAAAGTATCGTTTTCTAAAGATGGTAAAATCTTTGAAAATGAAAAATCAATTATCTTGGGAAAAGTCGATGATGAAGAAAAAATGATTCAACAAATGAATATTAATCTCGAACAAATCTCTGCTCGATTTATAAAAATTTATGCTGAAAATTATGGATTATTACCCGATAATCACCCTGGAAAAGGCTTTCCTTCGTGGTTATTTGTGGATGAAGTTGGGGTAGAGTAAATAAAAAATTGGGCTGCCTCATAGAGACAGCCCAACAAGCAACTTATACAAATTAAGCTAAATCAAAACGATCCAAATTCATTACTTTTGTCCATGCCGCCACAAAATCTTTGATAAATTTATCGTCAGAATCTGCACATGCATACACCTCAGCAATGGCTCTTAACTCGGTATTTGAGCCAATAATTAAATCCGACCTTGTACCTGTCCAAACCAACTCCCCTGTTTTTCTATTTTTTCCTTCAAAAACATCTTGAGTGGCAGAGGTAACACTCCAGGTTGTCGATAAATCAAGCAAATTTACAAAGAAATCATTGCTTAATACACCAGGTTTTTTTGTAAATACACCATGATTTGAATGATTGTAATTCGTATCTAATACTCTCAATCCTCCAATCAATACTGTCATTTCCGGTGTAGTTAAGGTTAATAATTGTGCCTTATCAACCAATAACTCTTCATCCGAAACGCTGTAATTTTTCTTTTTGTAATTTCTAAAACCATCTGAAATTGGTTCTAATACAGAAAAAGATTCTACATCAGTCTGTTCTTGCGAAGCGTCAGTTCTACCTGGCACAAAAGGCACAGAGATAGACTTGCCGGCTTTTTCGGCTGCCACTTCAATACCAACACCACCACCTAACACCACTAAATCAGCGATAGATACCTTTTGAGTAGCAGAAGAGCTGTTAAACTCTGATTGGATTTTTTCATAAATATCCAATACTTTCGACAATTGAGCAGGATTGTTTGCTTCCCAATATTTCTGAGGAGCTAAACGAATTCTACCACCGTTGGCACCACCTCTTTTGTCAGATCCCCTGAAAGTCGAGGCAGATGCCCAAGCCGTTGCTACTAATTCGCCAACACTTAATCCTGATGCTTTAATTTTAGCTTTGAGGTTTGCAATAGCAGCCTCATCAATTGTCTCATAATCTGCAACAGGAATCGGGTCTTGCCAGATTAATTCTTCAGCAGGCACTTCATTTCCTAAATAAAGTACTTTTGGACCCATATCACGGTGTGTCAATTTAAACCATGCCCTCGCAAAAGCATCCGCAAATTGGTCAGGATTTTCATAAAATCTACGAGATATTTTCTCATAAGCGGGGTCCATTCGCAATGCCAAGTCTGTTGTAAACATCATCGGTGCATGACGCTTAGAAGAATCATGTGCATCTGGAACAGAATCCGCTCCCATTCCATGCTTTGGTTTCCATTGGTGAGCTCCTGCCGGGCTTTTAGTTAATTCCCACTCATATCCAAATAGATTCCAAAAGTAATTGTTGCTCCATTGCGTTGGGGTACTTGTCCATGCTCCCTCCAAACCACTAGTGATGGTATGCTCGGCATTTCCTTTTCCAAAAGTATTTTTCCATCCCATGCTTTGTTCCTCAATAGAAGCACCTGCAGGCTCTGGCCCTACGTATTTGCTTGGGTCAGCAGCTCCGTGTGCTTTACCAAAGGTATGTCCGCCAGCAATCAAAGCCACCGTTTCTTCGTCATTCATTGCCATTCTTCTGAAAGTCTCACGAATGTCACGTGCGGCAGCGATTGGGTCAGGATTCCCATTAGGTCCTTCTGGATTCACATAAATTAATCCCATTTGGACAGCCGCCAATGGATTTTCTAATTCTCTATCACCAGTATATCTTTTATCATCAAGCCATTTCCCTTCAGAACCCCAATAAATATCCTCTTCAGGCTCCCAAATATCTTCACGACCACCACCAAAACCAAAAGTTTTGAATCCCATAGATTCTAAGGCACAATTTCCTGCCAAAATCATCAAATCTGCCCATGAAATTTTCTTTCCATATTTTTGTTTAATCGGCCAAAGTAATAATCTTGCCTTATCCAAGTTGCCATTATCTGGCCAACTATTCAATGGAGCAAATCTTTGAGCTCCTGCCCCTGCCCCACCTCTTCCGTCTGCAATTCTATACGTTCCTGCACTATGCCAAGCCATTCGGATAAAAAATGGACCATAATGACCATAATCTGCTGGCCACCAATCTTGAGAATTGGTCATTAATTCATAAATATCTTGCTTAAGTGCCTGTAAATCCAACGATTGAAACTCTTTTGCATAATCAAAGTCTTTATCCATCGGGTTGGTCAATGATGAATGCTGGCGTAATATATTTAATCTCAATTGATTAGGCCACCAATCTTGATTTCTCGTGCCTCCACCCGCTGCTGGTATCGCTGACTTCCCTGTAAATGGGCATTTTGCTTCTGCTCCTGAAGTATTTGTATTTTGTTCCATTTTTTATTGTATTTGCGAAAAAATGTTAATGATTTATTTTTATGTTTAATCTATTGTGTATTTAATTACTTTCAAAGTTAAACAAAAGTATATATTAAATCAAATTGATTTTATTTAATATAACATAGAAATTATCTATATTATTATTTTAAAATACCTTTTATTATTCATTCCAAACCATATTCAAGCCGTTTATCCAATTATTGTAGAGCGATAATTATTTCTTTCGTAAAATTGTTGATAAAAAAAGCTTTTAAACCTTTCGGGATTATTAATGATACACATGAAATCAATAAAACCATTACTTTTACTTTGTTTGTTAGTAGAATGTACTTTTTCTTTATCTTCCAACGCTCAAAATTCTTCCATTGTTGGTAGCAAAAAAGGAAATGAACTCGAAACAATTTCATTGGAAAATGCCATTGATATTGCCTTGAAAAACAACTTATCTGTCAAACAAAATCATCTTCAACTTGAACAAAGCTCCAATACTTACGAACAATCAAAATGGTCGAAGTATCCAAGTGTGAATGGGGGCAGTAATTTTAATTTATTTGCAGGTCGGAATATCAACCCTTATACCAATGGAATCATTACGAATACGGTGGGTAGCAATGGATTTGGTATAAGTGGAAGCATGATGATTTTTGATGGATACCAAACCAAAAATAACATTGCAGCCAACCAATTGAGCATGGAGGCATCTAAACTTGATTTACAAGCCATTAAGAATCAAATTACTTTGAACATAGTCGTTGCTTATCTCAATTTACTTTCTCAAGAGGATTTGTTGGCTATTGCTCAGGGGCAATTGGCGGTTTCTCAATCTCAATTGGAAAGAACTCAGAAATTGGTCAATGCGGGTTCTTTACCCGAAACTAATTTATACGATATTAAAGCCCAATTGGCGAATGATGAACTAAGTGTTGTGAATGCTGAAAATGCAATCGTCTCTGCCAAACTCACCCTCAGTCAATTGATGAATATTGGTTCTAATAGAAATTTCGATGTTGTACGTGTAGATGTTGCCAATCCTGAACTGCACCCTTATCCTTATAGTGCCAATGAAGTCTATGAAATCGCTCAAAGTTTTATGGCTAATGTACAAGCAGCAGATATGCGTGTGAAGGTTGCTCAAAAATCTGTTTTGGCTGCCAAGGGACTGAAGCTGCCAACCATTACGGCAAATGCATCTTTCAATTCGTCTTATTCTACTGCTGCTGAAAATGTAAATATAACTCAGAAAATCATCGAACAAGAAGCGGGCTATGTGAATGTCTCGGGAACAAAGTATCCAGTCATTGCTTATTATCCAAGCACCAGTACTTCATTTGAAAAAATCCCTTATCTTCGACAATTGGGGGGAAATGGAAATAGTTCGATTGGTTTTAATGTGAGAGTGCCTATTTTTAATGGTTACAATAGCAAGTTCAGACTTAATTCTGCTCAAATTCAGCAAAAACAAAGTGAATTACAAGCTGAAAATATTCGAGTTGGTTTGCGTCAAGAAATAGACCAAGCTTTTGTCAATCTCAGTAATTCTGCCAAAAAATACATGGCTATTTCAAACCAAGTAAAAGCCTTGGAGGTTGCGTTCAGAGCATCTGAAGCTAAATTCAATGTCGGTTCATTGAATGCGTTGGACTATAATATTGCCAAAAGCAATTTGGACAGAGCCAAGATTAACCAAATTCAAGCAAAGTATGATTATTTATTCAGAATTAAGATTTTAGATTTCTATCAAAACAAACCTTTATCTTTTTAATTTCTTATTATTATTTATTCGGACATTATCTTTATTGCATATAATTAATTAGTTTTTTCATGAAAAAATCAAATAGACTAAAATGGATATTATTAGGGGCGGTTATCGCCATCTGTTTATTCCTTTGGATAGCAAAATCCGTCGGATGGATTGGTAAAGCGAAGCCTATGGAAGTAGAGTTTACGAAAGTAAACAAGGGAGATATCATCGAAACGGTTTCGGCTTCTGGAAAAATCCAGCCAGAAGTTGAGGTTAAGATTACTCCCGATGTCCCTGGTGAAATTATTGCTCTTTATGTCAAAGAGGGGGATTCTGTAAAAAAAGGGCAACTTTTACTTAAAATTCAACCGGAAAATTATGTTTCTATCACTCAAAGGGCTGAAGCTGTTCTCAATCAAACCAAAGCAAATGCAGAGCAATCGAAATCTGTTTTGGCTCAGTCTGAAGCTCGTTTAATTCGAAGCCAAACAGAGTTTTCACGTCAGAAAAAATTATTCGAAGAGAAAGTTGTTTCTGCTTCTGATTTGGAAATTGCAGAAACTAATCTCAAAGTTGCCAAGCAAGATTTTGAAGCTGCCAAGGCTAGTGTTGACGCTGCCAGATACAATATCAAAAGTGCAGAAGCAAGCTTGAAGGATGCAGGCGAAAATCTCCGAAAAACAAGTATTTATGCTCCTATGAGTGGAATCGTCTCTAAACTTGCCGTGGAATTAGGTGAAAGGGTGGTTGGAACCTCCCAAATGGCAGGTACTGAAATTCTTCGTATTGCCAATCTCAATAATATGGAGGTGCGTATCAATGTAAATGAAAACGATATTGTTCGTGTAAGCCTAGGGGATACTGCTCTAATTGATGTGGATTCTTATACTTCTACTGGCATGAAGTTTAAGGGAATTGTGACTGAAATTGCCAATACTGCAAATGGTAGCGGAACTACCACTGCTGCGGCAAGCTCTACCGATGCTGTCACTGAATTTGAGGTAAGAATCCGAATATTGCCCGAATCTTATAGTCAGTTGATTAGCCAGGCAAGTAAACGAAACTATCCTTTCAAGCCTGGTATGACAGCTACCGTAGATATTATTACCGAAAAGAAATTTTCTGTTATTAGTGTGCCTATTGCTGCCGTGACTACCCGTGGAGGAGAAAGTAGCACGAAAGTGGAAGACGTCAAAGAAGGTGAGAATAATTCAGAGAAAAACGCAACTGCTAAGAAAACAGCTTTGAAAGAAGTTGTTTTTGTAAGAGATAAAGAAAACAAGGCAAAAATAAAAGAAGTTAAAACGGGAATTACAGATACAGCCGCCGGAACAATCGAAATCATTAGTGGATTAAAGCAAGGGGAAGAAATTATTTCAGGGCCATACATTGCAGTTTCTAAAAATCTTAAAGAAGGAGATTTAGTCACTCAAAAAGTAGAAAAAAAGGAAGAGAAAGACAATAAACCTGAGAATTAAGCATAAAAAAAACTATTTTTATTTTTAAAGAGATTGGCAACAATCTCTTTTTTTATTTATTTGCAGCTCAAATCAACAAAACTATCAATTATGAAAATAACGGTTATCGGAGGAGGAAGTTGGGCAACGGCAATTATCAAAATATTGTCCGAAAATAATGTACAAATCAAATGGTGGATGAGAAATGCCGAAGATGCCGAACATATCAAAAAACTTCATCATAATCCAAAATATCTGAGTAGTATTGAAATTCACCCCTCTAAAGTTAAAGTTTATACCAACCTAAAAGAGGCTCTCCGTTCTACTCAATGGGTCATTTTGGCAATTCCTGCCGCATTTTTGTCGGATGCTTTGAAGCCTATCGAGGCGTCATTGCTTTGGGATAAACAAATTATCTCGGCTATCAAAGGGATGATTCCTGAAAGTAACCAATTAATTACCGATTGGTTATCAGAAAACTACCAAGTTTCTCATCAAAATATGGGAATTATTGCTGGGCCTTGCCATGCAGAAGAAGTTGCCCTCGAAAAACAATCTTATTTAACTATCGCCTCTGCCAATCTAAGTCTGGCTCAAGACTTTGCAAATTTAATGGCTTGCCGGTTTGTCAAAACCTCAATACTCAATGATATCTATGGTGTAGAATATGCTGCTGTAATGAAAAATATTGTAGCCTTGGCTTGTGGAATGACACATGGTTTGGGCGAAGGTGATAATTTTCAAGCTGTGATGGTTGCCAATGCCATGCAAGAGATTAAATTGGTAGTGGATACTATTGCCCCAATGACTAGAGACTTAAGTGCTTCAGCTTATTTGGGAGATTTATTGGTAACAGCTTATTCACAATTCAGTAGAAATAGAACTTTTGGTAATATGATTGGCAGGGGATATACCGTAAAAACTGCTCAACTAGAAATGAAAATGATTGCTGAAGGCTATTTTGCAGTCAAATGTATTTATGAAATGATTGCACCATTTCAGCTAAATACACCCATCACAGAATTCACCTATCAAGTCCTTTACAATAATCAGCCTTTAAAAAAGGAAAGTAATCTTTTGAAAAATAAATTAAAATAGATTATAAAAAGGCAAGTTTACTAAAACTTGCCTCTCTAACCAAATTCTTTGTTAAATTTACTGGTAAATGGTTACGAATGATTTTGATTGTTTGATTCTAAAACTAGGCTTTTCAAATTTCTTTTTTCTGATAGAATAAATGGTAGATTCCATTGTGAACAAGACGGACACACAAACAAAGAAAAAAATACTTGCGATTCCAACAATCATACATTTTTTATTTAATGAATCAAATTTATTCATTTTTTCCAAATTGTCAATCGCAAATTCAATTTTGCAACGTTGCAAAACCGATTTTAATCTATTTTAATGCCTTTGTATAGACATTTTCCACCATTCCATTTCCTTCAAATACAAACCAAATTTCTTTCAACTCCTTATAATCCATTTTATAGTCTTGCTTTCCTATCAACAAATCATCCACATAAATTTCTATTTTTTTATGTTTCATCTTAAACACAAATGAATGCCACTCCCCATCTTCTAAAACATCATTTAGCTTTTGATTTAGAAAAGTCTCTCCATGAAATTGTTTCGGAAAAGAATATTTATTCAATGAAATATTTGACTCAACAATGCAGGTGGATGCTGAATAAACCTCGAACAAACTAATTTCCGCATCGTACAATTGCATCATAAAACTCAAACAATCTTCTCCTATTGCTTCTGTACTTCTTTTTGCTCTAAATCCAATTTCTAACGAGTCAACATCTATCGAAAAATCATCTGCTTTTAAATAGGCAACTCGAGCAAATGAATTTTCCTTTTTTATCTCATTTGTTGGAAAATATACCGTGTTTAACTCAGCATTTTTCTTTCGAAAATCTATCCATGTAGAAGGGGATGTTACATAATAATCTTCTGAATTAACAAAGTCTGACCTACCATACCATAAGGCAGAATCGCCATTTTCAAAAGGAACTGGAACTGTTTTACTCTTAATTCTGGCACTTCCATACCAATTTCCATTTGTTGGCACTAAGTAAATATAATTTTTTAGCACTTTTCCATCAATCTTCAGCAGGATATTTTTCAGTCCTGGCGTAAAAAAATATAAGGAAAACGCTCCTTTTGGGAGGCTTAATTCTAATTTATTTTTTCTATTTAAGGGCTGAAATTGCTCATTCAGTATCATAACTTCCGCTTTTTTGTATCTAATTTTAGATAAATCATAGGAAATTTTAAGTGTTGCCCCAAAATCTTTTTGATTCAACGTCTTCAATGTAAAAATAACTTCTCGTGGTCTTTTCGCTTTTGATAGCTGATAAACAAGTGCCACCACCGATATTAAAACCAATATTAAAGAAACAATTATGCCCAATTTTTTCCTTTTTGGAATTGACAATTTTGGCTCATCCGATAAATTATCGAATGTAAGCTCTTCTAATTGTGATTTTTTTTCCTCAAAATCATCCCATCCCTCATAGCCCAAGTAATACGACAATGTGTTTCTTGTCTTTTCTTGCCAAGAATTAGGCACTTTTTGATTAAATATTCTTCTTAAACTATCACGACTAATTAATATTTGGGAAGTCCTTTCTAATCCTATTCTTGTTTTTAATACTCTTTCAATATCCAACAATAAATCGTCAAGAAAAGCATTTTGGCTTTTTAGGTTCAAAAAATCAAAATCTTCACCATGGTTTTCAGCCCATTTTTCTGACCATTCTTCATTTATTTTCAGAATTAGCTCGTTTTTCAGTCTGACTGTCAAATTAACATTTTTAGTACTCATTATTTTTGAGAAATTCCGTTCAAGTAGCTAATTAATTTAACCTTTATTTATTATAGCAAGAATATTTCACCTATTTAGTATTTCCAATGACTTTGATAAACAAATATAAAATCCCTGATATTATTCCTTGTATCATCAGAAAGACACCAATACTCATGTTAGCCTTTCCATCTATCATATTTTTGAAATGATGCAAGGTAACCGAAATAGACACTATCATCACTCCTATCAATACAACCTTCACCATACTTCGAATAAAATCCGAAATCGACATTTTTCGCATCACTGCAATAATCCTATAACTCAAGTATAGTGGCAATAATGTTACCAAAACTGAAAATAATAGCATCATTTCAATAAATTTGTTTTTATTTTTTCAGCTATTACAGACAACTCTTCTGTACTTGGTTTTAGTTTTTTTGTAAAATCCATGTCACTGATTTGATTCATTGGAATTAAATGTACATGGGCATGAGGCACTTCCAACCCTATAACGGCGATACCTATTTTTTTACAAGGAACTGCTTTTTTTATGGCTGGTTCAATTTCTTTTGCAAATGCCATCAATCCCAAATATTCCGCATCTTCCATATCAAAAATATAATCTACTTCTTTTTTCGGTATCACCAATGTATGTCCCAAAGCACAAGGAAATACATCTAAAAAGGCATAATAGTTCTCATTTTCAGCTATTTTATGCGAAGGAATCTCTCCAGAAAGTATTTTAGAAAATATAGTAGCCATTTAGGATAATTGTTGTTTTAAATGAATAATTGCTTCTTTCAAAATCGCAAATCGATAATTAAACTTCGTTTCTTTATTGATTCGTCTGTTGAATACAAAGTTACTGCCTAATACCATATTTCCCATTTCTCCAAATAGTAATTTTATCAAAAATTTAGGTATTTTGAAAAAAAAGTAAAATTTCCCATACACGTTGGCAACTTCTTTCATCATTTCTTCATTTCTAATCGGATTTGGAGCAACAGCATTGATAATTCCTTCAGGAGTGTTTGTGTTTAAAAAATAGACAAATAACTCGCTCAAATCATCTATATGAATCCACGAAATCCACTGTTTGCCATCACCCAAAATGGGTGCTACTCCAAATTTTAAAGGATTAATAAATTTTTCTAATGCCCCACCATCTTCACTCAAAACAAGACCAATTCTCAAAGCAACCTTTTTATCCGCTTGACTTATTTGAAACACAGCATCTTCCCATTTCGAAACAGTTTCGGACAAAAAATCACTTCCCGCTTCTGTACCTTCCTCTAAGCGTTCTTCTCCTCTATCCGCTCCATAATATCCTATTGCCGATGCTGATATTATCCCTTTTATCCTAATTTTATGTTCAATTAAATAATTATTTATCAACTCCAAACCTTTTACTCTGGAATCAATAATCTCCTTTTTTCGTTTCTCAGTCCATCGTTTTGCTGCAATATTTTCTCCCGCCAAATAAATAAGGTAATCAATTCCTTCCCAAGCACCATCTTCTATATATGAAGCTCCTACATTCCACACAAATGACGGTATTCCTATAGCCGAAACTTTCTTTCTCGACAGTAAAATTGGTTCATGTCCGTATTTCAATAATACATCTATCAGTTTTTTTCCGATTAATCCAGTACCTCCAACTATCAATATTTTCATCTTTTATTTTTTCTATTTAAACACTACCTGAGCGTCTTTGTTTAGAAAAACTTTGGAGCTGTAATATCTTTTCTATCTATTCGCTTGGCTCTAAGATACCTATTTACATTAAATTCATCATAATTTGGTGCATTCTTATCAAAACTCGATACCCTAACCATCCCTGAAGAATGTATAAATTGATTATTCCCAAGCCAAATACCAACATGAACAACTTTCTCAGGTTTATCAGGACTTTCTTTTTCACCAAAAAATAGCAAATCCCCTTCCTTCAATTCATCAAATAAAACATTTGTTCCTAATTTTACTTGCTGAGAAGCATCCCTCGGTAGCATAATGCCACTCTGTAAATATACCATTCTTGTAAAACCACTACAATCAATTCCTTTCCAGGATGTTCCACCCCAAAGATAGGGCAAGCCAAGCATTTTATAAGCATTTTTCACAAGCACCATTGGGGATGAATTTTGTTGTAATAACCACTGCTGATACGATAATGCTTCATTTTTGAGGATATATGCTATTCTATAATCAGGCAGCTCAATTTTATAAAAATGCTTCACGGTATCTACTAAACTGACAATATTTCCCCAAGTCAAATCCGAAATAGTAGGTGAATCTTCTCGAAAATCTGCAAAACAAAAAGTGTATGGCTTTTGAATAATCAAAAAAGTTTTTTTCTGATATAATTCAAATTCATCTGCTGTCAGCCGAACAATTGTTCCCCCTTCAATCCATCCCAAATATCCATCATTGCTTTGTATCAAATACCATCCTTTTTCTTTATCTAAAATATTAAGTTTTGACCCTAACAAAACCTGAGAAACCAATTCCGCTGATTCTTTAGGGGCATATCGCATATTAGCAACAGAAACATTCACCACAGCATAGATTTTTTGTTCTAATTTTATTACATCTGGTAGTACTTTTACTTTATCTAAGTAGTCAAATTTTTCAGCTTTAAATTTAGCTAAAAGCTCCTTTTTGGCTATTGCCAAATTTGTTTTCCCCACAATTTTATTAGAATCTATTTCAATCTGAAAATATGCTAATCTTTTATCTGGTACATATTTTTTTTGAATATCTGCAATAATTGCTTTCACTCTTGGTGGAGTTTGAGAATAATCTTGAGTGATTTTAGGTGTTTGTGAAAAAGCCTGATTAATGAAAATTAATAGCGTAAGCAACCAATGTGTAGTCGAAAATCTCATGTTAAAATTGAATATTACAACAAAAATAGTGAAAATATTCAATTCCATAGTCTTAGCTTTATTGGAAATTTCTAATTTTAATCTTATCAATAAACAAAATCGGTAGTTCTTGAAAAGTGTTGATGATAAAAACTAAGCACTAGATAAATTGTATTTTTGTGGTCTCGAATCATAAAAAGGGGTCAATCGTAAAAGTTGGGGGATTAGGCATAAATTTTTAAAAGCCTAAATAGGAAGAATTTCACATTTCGTACGCCTCTAAACTGATTTCTAAAAGCCTTTATCTTTGCATTAAAGGATTCTGCAGACGCATTTGTGCTTCTGTTATCAAAGAAATTTAAGATTTTCTCATAATTATTCTCAATGGTTTTGGCAATAGTATTGAACGATTTGAATGATGCTTTTTCGACATCATTATACCAAAGAGCCAATTTTTTAAAGGCAACAATTCTTTCTTTTGAATGGGTAAAAATATCAGATAGCTTTCTGCTAAGTTGATAGGCTTGTTGTAAATCAGGGTATAATCGAAATAAGATTTCTGCCCTATGCACTTGCGAAACTGACCAATCTTGTTGTTTTTTGAAGAGTAAATACCGACTGCGGGCAAGCAATTGTTTCAATGTATCTCCATTTTCCAATAGATCAGCTACAAAAGGGATTTTGGCTTCCTTAGCCAGTTCCATTTCTTTGTTTTCTTGCTCAATAGCTTGCCATCGGTGCTCAATTCTGATTTGTTGAACAGCATCGCTGGCGAGCTGTTGAACGTGGAATCTATCAGCTACCATTTTGGCTTTAGGAAAACTTTTTTTAACAATTCTTTCCATCGTAGGGGCTAAATCCAAAGTTACCTCCTTTACCTTTTTTCGGATAGATTCTTCCATTTTTAGTAAAATATCAATGATTTTATCGCTTTCTGTACCTTTTATCATGGCTATTAATGCTCCTTTACGACCTTTGGCAGATTTATTAGTAAGAATGGTATAGAGTTCTCCTTGTGATAAACTTGTTTCATCAATAGACAAATATTCACCCATATTTTCTGGAAATAATAGCCAATCTTCTGCATGGTCTGCTTCTTTCCAACTACTAAAATCACTCAAATGGGCAGCATATTGCTCTTGTAACCTTTTTCCATCTAATCCATAGATGTCTCCCAGTGTTTTACAGCTAATTGGCGTGTTATCTAAGGACTGCTTTTAAAAAAGTGGCGAATTCCTTCGTCATCCGAGTCCCATTTGCCACTAATCCCCAGTTTCGGTAAACTATTTTACCAGTATCTTCATTCAACCATTTTCTGCGTTTGATTTTTAAAAAACACGCTTTGCCTCGCAGTGGAAAATCTCGTACGGTTTCTTCCTCAAAGAATCCTTTTGATTGGAGCTTTTGATTCGTGTATTCTTGGGGCGAGATATTCTTTTCAGATAAATAAAAAGTGTAGGAGTCACTGGTTTTTGCTACATCAGTCAATTCAAAATATTCTAGTAATTCTTCGGGTAGGATATATTGTAGTAGGTTCGTTTCCATATCATTTATTTTTTATGCAAAATAAATGATTTTTTATCTTTCCCCCAACTTTTACGATTGACCC
>JACCDQ010145919.1_pt1 | contig 17549 bp, 12 predicted proteins | sample 7446031 | NCBI WGS metagenome assembly JACCDQ01 (sample SAMN15323442, study PRJNA562643) | freshwater metagenome | isolation source: river surface water | place: USA:Blue River Watershed | collected 2017-08-17
GATTCATTAACCGTTCCCGAAACAGTAGGTAGTTGATTGTTTTTTGACTGTTGAAAAGTCAATTGAGCATTTTTAATTTGAAGCTCACTTTGCTGTACCTGAATATTATTTTTTAAAGCAATATCCACAGCCTCTTGAAGACTCAAGGGCAAAGCATTGTCTTTCGCTTGTATGGCCGTTTGAGCCGTTGCTTTCCATGTAAACAAAGCAAAAAGGAGGTATGTAAGTGTTAGCTTTTTCATGCAGTGTATTTTAGCCCAATGTTACGGACTAAACACATGTCTTAAAATACAATTAGGATAAACGGCTGTGAGTGAAGGATAAATGGAAAAAGTTATTCGATGATTTTGTACAATTGTTTAGCACGTTTTCTAGATACCGCATTAAAGTGCCACCATTCATATTCGATAGGCATAAAACCTGCGGCTTTCATCACCTTCCGTAATAATAATCGGTTGTCTAGCTGCTGGCGACTCAGTTTTCCTATTTTCAAGAAATAAGCTTCTTTTTTGGGATAAGCCAAATCACCGAAGAAATCATATTTTGTTCCCATATCAAGGGCTTTGCCGTCGGTGGTGGCAATGGTCAAATCGACAGCACTTCCATAATTATGGATAGAACCCTGAGCAGGATTTGCCACGTATTTTTCTCTTTCTTTGACAGGATAATGACTCAATGTATTCCATAAGATTTTTTGAATGCTAGCAGGACGGCCTGCATCGTAAATCAAAAGCCGATAATTGGGATGTGTTTTTTGTAGTAATCGGTTTGCTTCTGCCAGCATAGTGGCGGGTTTCTTTTGCATAAAGGCGTGTTTGAGACAGCCATAAACATCTTTACCCATAAAGTTATCGGAAGTGGCGTATTTTAACTCTACTAAAAGGTTGGCATCAAGGTCTTGAATGTTGATAAGTCCTTGTTTATCCATCTGTTGTTCAAAAGAGCACGTCAGTTTTATTTTGTTTTGAGAGTGACCAATAAGCAGTGTTTGCGTAAGAATAAATGAGAAAGAAAAGAGGTTCTTTCTGAAGGAAGTTAGGGTCATGGTTGTCTTGAAATTTAGGTTAATTCGTGTCTTTATGAAATAGCTAGTAGCGTGAAAAAATCCAGCTAAAGAGCGTATTCGTATAAATTTACTTGTATTTTCGTAAATTCACCCAAATGAATAACTAGAAAATCAGACATTATTAATCATAAATACCATGGCTTTAAACTTTTTATGGATTGCCTTTTTTGTCGTTGCCTTTGTAGTGGCACTTTTCAAACTAATTGTTTTAGGAGATACTGAAATTTTCAAATTGATTATCGATGGGATGTTCGATTCTTCGGAAACGGCTGTGATGAAAATTGCGTTGCCTTTGGCAGGGGTAATGACCTTTTTTATGGGACTCTTGAACATTGGAGAAAAGGCAGGGGCAATTAATTTTTTAGCTCGTATTACAGGCCCTTTTTTTAGCCGTCTTTTTCCAGAAATTCCTGCCAATCATCCTGCTAATGGGCAAATGATTATGAATTTCTCAGCAAATATGTTGGGGCTCGATAATGCAGCCACTCCGTTCGGTTTAAAGGCAATGCAAAGTTTACAAGAACTGAATCCGAATAAAGCGGTTGCCTCCAATGCTCAAATCATGTTTTTGGTTTTGCATAGTGCAGGTCCCGTGTTGATTCCTTTGAGCATCATGGCTCAGCGAGCAATTTATGGAGCCGCAGATGCCTCTGATATTTTTATTCCCTGTTTAATCGCTACGTATGTAGCAACTCTGACGGGTTTATTGTTTGTAGCCTTTAAACAAAAGATTAATTTATTAGACCCTGTTATTTTATCTTGGTTGGGAGGAATTACTGCTTTTATTGGCGTAGTCCTTTGGTATTTTTCAAGTATTCCGAAAGAGGAAATAGAGAAGATTTCGAAGGTAGTCAGCAATTTGATTTTGTTTACATTCATTGTTTCCTTTTTATTGGGAGCGTTGCGTAAAAAAGTCGATGTATTCGATGTATTTATTGAAGGAGCGAAGGGTGGTTTTGAAACCTCTGTTCGGATTATTCCTTATTTAGTGGCGATGTTGGTAGGTATTAGTGCGTTACGAAATTCGGGAGCGTTAAATATGGTAGTCGATGGCATGAAATATCTAGTAGCTTTGGCAGGCATGAACACCGACTTTACGGATGCTTTGCCAACAGCGTTAATGCACCCATTAAGTGGCGGAGGTTCTCGTGCCATGATGATTGATACCATGAAGACTTTTGGCCCTGATTCTTTTGCTGGACGTTTATCGTGTGTGTTTCAAGGGTCGGCAGATACTATTTTTTATGTAATAGCTCTCTACTTTGGTTCGGTAAATATCAAGCAAACTCGCTATACGCTTTGGGCTGGTTTAACGGCTGATTTAGCGGGTATCATCACAGCAATTTGGGTAAGTTATCTGTTTTTTCATTAATATAGTTCAACCAACTTACTGGTTGAGCTAACATTAGTTCAACACTTTTAATATATAATACTTTGAAATTGTTTGAAAATGAAATACCTACACCTCCTACGATTGTGGTGGTAGGTTTGGGCTACGTTGGGCTTCCCTTGGCAGTAGCTTTTGGTAAAAAATATACGACGATTGGAGTAGATACCAATAAAGTAAGGGTTGCAGAGTTGAGGGCTTTTTCTGACAGAACCTTAGAACTCACAAGTAATCAAATACAAGAAGCTACGCAATTAAGCTTCGCTTCATCGCTTGATTATCTACCTTTACAGCATCAAAGGACGGTGTTTATTATAACTGTGCCTACTCCGATAGACGTGTTCAAGAAACCGAATTTACAGTTTTTACTAGCGGCTAGTCATGCGGTGGGTAAAGTATTAAAAAAAGGAGACCTTGTCGTGTATGAATCAACTGTCTACCCTGGCTGTACAGAAGATGATTGTGTACCTGTGTTAGAACAAACGAGTGGTTTACAGTATAATCATGATTTTTATTGTGGGTATTCACCCGAACGAATTAACCCAGGGGATAAAGAACGAACGTTACCTAAAATTCTTAAAATCACCTCTGGGAGTACGCCTGAAGTGGCTCGTTTTGTGGATTGTTTATATGCTTCGATTTTAGAGGCAGGTACGTATCAAGCTCCTTCGATTCGGGTAGCAGAGGCTGCTAAATTGATTGAGAATTGCCAACGAGATGTCAATATCTCTTTTGTGAATGAATTAGCTCTCATTTTTGACCGTATGGGCATTGATACCACAGAGGTATTAGAAGCGGCTGGTACAAAATGGAACTTCCTGAAATTTAAACCTGGTTTAGTAGGAGGTCATTGCATTGGCGTTGACCCTTACTATATGATTCATAAAGCAGAAAGTTTGGGCTATTATCCCGAAGTAATTGGAGCAGGCAGGCGAATCAATGATAATATGGGCATTTTTGTGGCCAATAAAATTATCAAATTGATGATTCAAAAGGAGGTGGCTGTAAAGAATGCCAAGGGGCTAATCTTGGGTTTTACCTTCAAAGAAAATTGTCCTGATATTCGGAATACAGGAGTCATTGATGTCTATAATGAATTAATTTCTTTTGGAATCAATATGGAGGTTTATGACCCTTGGGCGGATAAAGAGCATGTGTTAGCGGAGTATAATGTTCCGCTAGTGGGAGCTTTAGCGAAAGACTATGATTTAGTTGTGTTAGCCGTGGCTCATGAAGCATTTCAAGAAATAGATAAAAAAGACATTACTAAACCCAGACATGTCTTTTTTGATATTAAATCAGTATTGAATAAGGAAGAGGTAGATGGACGTTTATAAAACGCAAGAGGTGGATGTCATCATTCCTTGTTATCAATTGTTAGCATATAATAGGGAGCATTTTGAAACGCTTGTCCGTTCGTTGGCAACTTCGCAAAATCGACCTTATATTCGACAAGTTATAGTACTAAACGATGATATAACGGAACTGATTCAACCTTTTGTTGAGGCAGTTTTTGAAGTGAATCAATTAAGAGACAAACTGATTTTTCTACAAAATGACGTTTGTCTAGGACAAGGAGCAAGTCGGAATAAAGGGGCGAGTCTAGCCAAGGCGAGTTACCTACATTTTATTGATCAAGATGATTTTATTTCGGACGATTTCTATTCCGTATTACTTGCCACTCATGCCGATTGTCGCTTAGCGAGTTTGATGCTTTATCGACAAGGGAAAATCCGAAAGCTACATCGAATTTGGACAGATTGGTGGTATAAAAAAGCTCGCTATTTGTCGGATTTAAGTTTTTTTATGTTTGCCAATATTGCGGTATCACCTGGGCAATATGTACTTAAACGAGCTTGTTTTGAAGCAGTTGGAGGTTTCCCGACTTTGATTCAAAAAGGGGCAGAAGATTTTGGATTACTCTTTAAACTCTGTGACCGCAATACTTCTTTTTTATTTGTGGATAATGCCTTGTTCTACCATCGTTTACACCTACATCAAGGAAAGAATTATCTGAATATTACGGCTTCTGTTAAGGAGTTTTTGAGTGATTATCCCGTTCCTCAAAGCGGCTATTTAAAAGTGATTTATTCACAACGACAACAGTTCTATTTTAAAACGATACGATCAAAAATACGTTATAAATTATTTTTTTCGTAGGCTATGGCATACCCATTTTTTACACCTATGGTTGCCTTTTACCTGTTCATAAGCATTGTTTTTTTAGTGTACGCTAACGTTACAAGCATTTTATTTTGGCTAAAAATTACCTTGCTCGTTCATGTATTGGGCGATTACTTTTCTGACGATTTCTGGGAACTAGAACCCATCCGATTGACCTCCTACGAGTTCATGACGAGTATCACCATGCCTATGCGAGAATTAGCCAATAGTTTGTTACTGATGGGTCTGTTCCTTATTGATACGACCTATTTATTGGCCAGTATTCTTGGTAAACCCAACCGCCTACGGATTCAACAAAATAGCATTCAAACGTCTTTTTACTTTTGTACAGGCTTATTTATTAAAGGCTGTTTACTCGTTTATTTATCATGGTTGAAAGGCGAATTTACCCTTGATATTAAACCTGAAGATACCCTAGGTATTAGTGCCTTCATTCACATTGCTGAGTTTTTGATTCCGATAGGTTTAGTTTTTCGTCATGATTTATCGCAGTCTCTTAGTTATCGTAATGTCGTAACGGATTTAATTATCTTGTTACTGATTTCGAGCTTATCGCATTCTAAAGCTCAAATCATTAATTACTTCATTACCTATCTCATTCCTTTGTCGCTTCTTTACGGGTTGAAAACTACCTTTTCGTTACTTTTCAACTTTCGTTTTGTGCCGTTATTGATTCCTGTATTTTTCTTAATCGCTCTTAAAACACAACTAAGAAGTAATCAAGAAGTGGTCTTAGAGCAAGACAACCTTCTAGCGAGTCTTATTGGTGGGGCATCTAGTCGTTTGTTGGGAGGGATTCATCGTGCTTTTATTTATATGACCGATAGCGTTGTTACAAGACATGAAGCAACGATGGCGGGGGCATATCATAGTCAATTATTTACGCTATTGATTCCGAGAGCTCTGTGGGCAGATAAGCCTCGGATTGCCTCAGAGCAAATCTGTTATTACCTCGATTTACCTTATGACGGCACTTCCTTTGCGGTGAATTTAGTAGGGGCGATGATTTGTGATTTTGGCGTGTGGGGAGTGGTTGTCATTGCTCCTTGTGTAGGGCTCTTTTTTTATGGAATAGAATCTTTTTTTATCAAGAAAATTAACCGTTTTTCTATCTTAACGAATCAAAATATGCTCTTGTTTTTATGGCTTGTTGCTTGGTTGTCAGAATATAATCAGATGGCAGAAGGTGGACTTGTTTCTGGCATTGTAGGCTTTCTGACTTCGTGTTTGTTTTCGCTCTTTGTTTGGAGTCTGTACCGCTTTGGAACATGGTTATTTACTTATAAAAACTCGTTAACTACCTTAAAAACGATATGAAAATCTGCTTTTTTGTACGACTCCAAGAAAACACAAGAAAAGAACGACTCGAAACACTAAGTCGTATCGAGTTTTACGCTCAGGATATTAAAATTTTACAAGAATTAGGACATGATGTAATTTTAGCAACACGGTATTCTGAAATTCCATGGGATGCTGATTTATATTATTGTTGGTGGTGGACGTTTTCGTTTATGCCCTTATGGAAAGCAAAATGGAAGGGCAAACCGTTGCTAATTACAGGAACATTTGACCATATTTTACCCAAAGGGTTAATCAATTATTATGATAGACCTTTGCTACAACGCTTATGGTTGCGTTGTTCTTTGTGGTTGGCAAATGCCAATGTATTTGTTTCGGAGATGGAGTATAAAAGTGTAACTGAGCAACTCGGATGCCGTAATCCTTTTTATTCGCCTCATATTATTTATACGGATGAATACAAGCCAGCATTAGAAGAATGTCGAGAAGAACATTTGATTTTTACGGTAGCATGGCTACATGAGGTAAATGCCAAACGAAAAGGGATTTTTGAAATCATTCGAGCAGCGGCTTTGGTCAAAAAAGTGTATCCAAGTATTCAATTTTGTATTGCAGGAGAAAAGAGTTCGGCCTATCCTGCTTTGAAAGCCTTAGTGGCAGTACTTCAATTAGAAGAGACTGTTCATTTCTTAGGCGTAATCAGTAAAGAAGAGAAAATACGGTACTTGCAGCGTTGTGCAGTTTATCTTCAACCTTCTCGTTTTGAGGGCTTTGGTGTAGCTATTTTGGAAGCAATGGCTTGTGGGTGTCCTGTGGTGACGAGTTCGGTAGGAGCGATACCAGAGGTGGTAGGCGATGTGGCTACCTTGGTCGATTGTGATGATGTTGAAAGGCTGGCGAAGGCAATTATGCGGTTTTTAGCAGATAAACAAGCAGCCCAAGAAACAGGGCGTTTGGCACGAGAGAGGGCGGTGCGTTTATTTCACAATGACCGTCGCTTACATGAGTTGAAAAAAATTATGGAAACGATTACTAAAGCTTAACGAAGGTGTGCGGAATTTACGGAATCGTATCAAATAAAAAGCAGAACGGACTGGCTTCGTTGGCAACGATGGCTCATCGTGGTCCAGACGATTGTGGCTTTTTTGAAACAAAAGGACTTTTCTTGGGACAGCAACGGTTGGCAATTCAAGACCTTTCGGTAAATGGACATCAGCCGATGTTTTCGGAAGATGGACGTTATGTACTTATTTTTAACGGAGAAATTTATAACCATTGGGAAATTAGAAAAGCCTTACAAACAACGCACATTTTCAATTCTTCTAGCGATACGGAAACTCTTTTGTACGCCTATATCGAGCAAAAAGAGGCATTGTTTAATCAGTTAAATGGGATTTTTTCTTTTGCCATTTTTGATCACCTTACCGAAGAGCTAGTAATTGTTCGAGACCCACTTGGGGTAAAACCACTTTATTTCTATCAGGACGGTGATTGTTTTGCCTTTGCTTCTGAACTAAAAGCGTTTACCAAGATTCCTTCGTTTGCGAAGTCGCTTGATTACGAAGGAATGCTGAATTACCTCCATTTTTTGTATTCTCCAGCAGAGAAAACGCCTTTGAAACACGTAAAAAAGCTATTAGCAGGGCATTATATCAAACTGAACGTAGGGGATTATTTGGATAAAAAGACGAGTGTCCAGCCCATCTGTTATTACGATATTCCGTTTACGGGAGTATATTCCACGAAATCGGAGGAGGCTCTTATTGATGAGTTGGACGAACTTCTTTTTAGGGCGGTGCAGCGTCAGTTATTGTCGGATGTTCCGATTGCCTTCTTTTTATCAGGTGGTTTGGATTCGAGTGCCGTGGTGGCCATGGCAAAACGGGCTCTCCCTAATCAAACATTAACCTGTTTTACGATGGACACAGGAAGCACGCAGCCCGAAGGTTTTGAAGACGATTTACATTATGCCCAACGAGTTGCTCAACATTTAGGTGTAACCTTACACATCGTGGAAGGACAAGCCAGTGAGATGCAGGACTTTGACACCATGATTTACCATTTGGACGAACCGCAGGCAGATATAGCTCCTTTGCATCTTTTTGAAATCAGCAAAGTAGCAAAACAACAGGGGATTAGTGTACTGTTGGGTGGAACTGGAGGAGACGATTTATTTTCGGGATACAGGCGACATCAGGCATTGGCGTATGAGCCTTACATACAGGCAACTCCTTTGTTGGTTCGGCAAGGTTTACAAAAAATAGGGACTTTGCTACCGTCACAGCATAGTTTTTTTCGTAGGCTTCAAAAGGTATTCAAAAAAATAGATAGGTCGCCCCTAGAACGAATGCAGGGCTATTATCAGTGGTTGGACTTGGCGGAGGCTAAGGCTTTATTTACGGAAAAGATTCAAAAAGAATTGGCTAATTACCACCCTAACGAAGATTGGATTAAGGCTTTAGCAGCGATTGAGCAAGAGCAACATCCTTTAAATCAAATGCTGTATTGGGAACTACATTATTTTTTAGCAGACCATAATTTGAATTACACAGACAAAATGGGTATGGCTGCAGGAGTTGAAATTCGAGTCCCTTTTTTAGATAAAGAGTTGGTCGCATTTAGTACAAAAATTCCCCCTGAGTTGAAATTAAAGGGAACAACAACCAAGTATTTACTTCGTAAAGTAATGGAACGCTACTTGCCCAAAGAGGTGATTTATCGTTCAAAAACAGGCTTTGGAGGCTCGATTCGGTCATTGGACTGGCAACGATTTTTGCAGGAACGTTTATCCACAGTGTCTCTAGCAACAATCGGTATTTTTGATGAAAAGAAGGTACAAGAATTAATCACTAAAAATCAACAAGGAAAAATAGATGCCACTTATCCTATTCTTGCCTTGATTGCGATTCTCTCATGGCACAAGCAATTTACTGCAAGTAATAAGGAAGATTTTTGACTATTAAATTTTGGGTTTAACATACTGATTAATAAATGATAGAATAGGTATTTTGTTAGAATGCTGTGCTTAATTTCCTACACTTAGATGAAACAATTAATACAATCCTTTAAAACAGGGAAAACTACCCTAGAAGAAGTCCCAGCTCCAGAACTAAAGAGAGGGGCAGTACTTATCCAAACGACTCATAGCCTTGTTTCTTTGGGAACAGAACGGATGTTGGTTGAATTTGGTAAAGCCAATTTGATTCAGAAAGCTCGTCAACAACCCGACAAAGTGCAACAGGTGTTAGAGAAGATTCAACGTGATGGATTCCGTCCTACGTTAGAAGCGGTGATGAATAAACTAGACCAGCTCTTTCCCTTAGGTTATTGTCAGGTTGGGAAGGTCGTTGCTGTAGGGGATGGTGTTACCGAACTCAAGGTGGGCGACCGTGTTGCTTCGAATGGTCATCATGCCGAAATCGTATGCGTACCTCAAAATTTAGTAGCCAAAATTCCTGACGAGGTAAGTAACGAAGAAGCTGCGTTCACCGTAATTGGTGCGATTGCTCTTCAAGGTATTCGCTTGTTGAATCCTACTTTTGGGGAGACAGTCGTTGTGATTGGCTTGGGATTGATAGGGCTTCTAACGGCAGAGCTATTGATGGCAAATGGTTGTCATGTTATTGGTTTGGAGGTGGATGAAACTAAGGTTGCTCTTGCCAAAGACAAAGGAATCACCGCTTTTACCGTAAATGAGACGATGGATTCGGTTACGTTCGTTATGACTTTAACCAATCAAATTGGAGCGGATGGCGTTGTCATTACGGCCTCTTCTAAAAGTAACGAACTGATTGCCCAAGCCGCCCAGATGTCTCGAAAAAGAGGGAGAATTATTTTGGTTGGCGTGGTTGGCTTGGACATCAAGCGGGCGGATTTTTATGAAAAAGAGTTGACCTTTCAAGTTTCTTGCTCGTATGGAGCAGGACGATACGACCAAGACTATGAACAGAAAGGAATAGACTATCCACTTCCTTATGTCCGTTGGACGGCAAAACGAAATTTTGAAACCATTCTTTTTTGCATTGCTACGGGAAAACTGAAGGTCAAGTCATTGATTACAGAACGGGTCGCTCTAACCGATTACGCCCAAATCTACGATACCATTGGACAAAGCAAGTCAATCGCTTCTTTATTGCTTTATCCAGAAAGCCCTTCTTGGACGAAAAAAGTAGTACTCAACCATTATGTTTTCGATAAAACCAAAGCGACGATTGGTATCGTGGGGGCAGGTAATTTCACGAAGATGACCTTGTTACCTCATTTAACTTCACTCAAAGCACGTATCAAATACATTGCTAGTGCCAACGGGTTAACCAGCACGCTTTTAGCGAAAAAGCATAAAATTGCTATCAGTACGAGCGATTATACGGAAATGCTGAGGGATACGGAACTGGATTTAGTCATGATTAGTACTCGACATCATCAGCATGCTTCGATGGTTATTGCTGCCTTGAAGGCAGGAAAACATGTATTTGTAGAAAAACCTCTTGCCTTAACTCCTGAGGAATTGGACGAGGTGATTTCCTGCTATCAACGTCAAGGGAAAACGCTTTCGGTGGGTTTCAATAGACGTTTTTCGCCTCATGCACTTAAAATGAAAGCCTTACTTGGGACTGCTCCCATGAATGTTATCGCCACGATGAACGCTGGTTATATCGCTCCTAGTTCGTGGGTGCATGATACCGAAATTGGAGGGGGAAGAATCATCGGAGAAGCATGCCATTTGATTGATTTTATGACGTTTTTGACTGGTAGTAAGGTTCAGTCGGTGTGTATGAATGCTATGGGAATGAATCCTCATGAGCAGACAGACAACGCTAGTATTTTATTGAAATATGAAAATGGTTCGACTGGGGTTGTTAACTATTTTTCAAATGGGAGCAAAGCTTATTCCAAAGAACGAGTAGAAGTATTTTCACAAGGAAGAGTATTGGTCTTAGATAATTTTAAAAAATTAGAAGGCTTTGGTTTTAAAGGCTTTACTAGTCTAAAGACAAGTCAAGACAAAGGGCATGAAGAACAGTTTCGTCAGCTTTTAACACAACTTTCCCAGGGAGGAAATCCCTTGATTCCTTTCGAGGAACTGGTAAACACCAGTCGTGCTAGTTTTGCCGCCATTCAAAGTATGAAAGAAAACAAATGGATACACCTATGAGAGTCGATATTATTGCAGGAGCAAGACCTAATTTTATGAAAATAGCCCCGATTATTGAAGCAATTCAACAAGCTAAAAAAGGGATTAGCTACCGATTGGTACACACAGGACAGCATTATAGTCAAACAATGTCAGGAACATTTTTTGAAGAACTAAATATTCCTCAACCTGATGTCAATTTGGAGGCTGGCGGAGGTACGCAAGCAGAACAAACGGCTGCTATGATGATTGGTTACGAACGGCTATTAATGCAAGAATCAGCAGATATTTGTTTGGTTGTCGGGGATGTTACTTCTACGATGGCTTGTTCAATTGTAGCTAAAAAACAGGGCTTAATTGTCGTGCACGTCGAAGCGGGTATTCGTTCTTTTGATTTAACGATGCCTGAAGAAATTAATCGAATGTTGACGGATAGTATCACCGATTATTTTTATACAACGAGCGAGGTGGCCAATCAAAATTTGCGTCAATTGGGGATTCCTGAAAAACGTATCGTTTTTGTAGGGAATACGATGATAGATACCCTACAAAAAAATCTAGGTAAATTAAAGAAACCTTCTTTTTACGACGCTTTCGCTCTGTCGGAAAAATCCTATTTTGTGTTAACCTTGCATCGTCCTGCCAATGTAGATACGCCAAATCACTTGATGGACTTATTAATAGAAATCATGACGGCTGTGGGCGATTTTTCGGTTATATTTCCCGTACATCCTCGTACCTTAAATATCTTAAAACAACTTGGTTTTCAGGATGAAAGGTTACACATTGTTGAGCCGCTAGGGTATTTGACCTTTAATTATTTAGTCAAAAATGCCAAAGCAGTCATTACGGACTCGGGAGGAATTACCGAAGAAACGACTGTTTTAGGAATTCCTTGTTTGAGCTTGCGAGATACCACCGAACGTCCAGAAACGATTAGTATGGGAACAAATGAACTCGTTGGAACACAAGCTCATGCGATTGCACCTGCTTTGGCAAAAGTATTGGCTGGTTCATGGAAAAAAGGCTTCACTCCTCCACTTTGGGATGGCAAAGCTGCCGAACGTATTGTCGCTCATCTACAAAAAATAAATATATGTTAAAACGCCTGAGTCTCTATGTTCACACCCTGCGATTTCTGAAGCCAATACAGCTTTATTATCGTTGTTATTATGTGGTTTTGAAATGGATTGGATTACATAAACTTGAGGATAAGTCGTTGGAACGAGTGCCGTTTATGCGGTTAACGTATCAAATTACGTGGTCAAACGCCTGTTATTACGCTGAAAATACCTTTTCTTTTTTGAATACGAAGCACACCTTTATTGACAAAATAGACTGGGAGTTTATGACCTATGGAAAACTTTGGCAGTATAACTTGGCTTATTTTGATTACCTAAATCAACCCTCCTTAACTAAGGAAGAGGGGCTACGTCTGATGCGTGATTTTATAGCACAAAAGCATTCTTTACAAGCAGCTATTGACCCTTACCCTACTTCGTTGAGAATTATCAATTGGATAAAATTTATCAGTAAACATCGTATTCAGGAGCAAGCCTTGACAGATACGTTGTATGCCCAAGCCTTGTTTTTATCCAAGAGAATAGAATACCATTTATTGGGAAATCACTTGCTCGAAAATGCTTTTGCCCTGCTTCATGCGGGCGTATTCTTTCAAGAAGAACGCTTCTATACAAAGGCGACAAAAATAATACGAACGGAATTACAAGAACAGCTTTTAGCCGATGGCGGTCATTTTGAAGGTAGCCCTATGTACCACCAACTGCTATTATATCGGGTATTAGAAGCCGTCGATTTACTTCGAAATAATCAGCAGGATAGTGATTTAGAACGCCTTTTAACCTCCAAAGCAAGTGCTATGCTTGGTTGGTTACAAGCAATAAGTTTTAGTAATGGACATATTCCTATGGTAAATGATGCAACCTTAGGCATCGCTCCAGATACTGCTATGCTAGAAGAAATGGGGCATTTATTGAATATCCAGCCAACTCCGCAGGTACTAAGCAATTCAGCTTATCGGATCTTCAAGCGTCAACATTTTGAGGTATTGATAGACGTTGGCGGTATTGCTCCTAACTATCAACCAGGCCATGCTCATGCCGATACATTCAACCTCTTATTGTATGTGGATAACCGTCCTATCTTGGTGGATACAGGTATTTCGACCTATCAAGTAAGCAACCGACGACAAGTAGAGCGAAGTACTTCAAGTCATAATACGGTAACTGTAAACGATAAGAACCAATCTGAAGTATGGGGAGGCTTTCGAGTAGCTCGACGAGCAGTGGTTGAATTACTCGAAGATACGCCCAGTGGGATGACGGCTTTACACGATGGATATTTAGCCGATGGGGTACTCCACGAACGCTCGTTGCGTATAAATGAGAATGGTTTTATCGTATTGGATTCGTTAGTGGGTTCAGACGTTGAGGGAATCGTTCATTGGCATTTTGATGCCGAGGTCGTTTGGCAATTAAAAGATAATCAAGTGTACTTTCAAGGAGGAAGTCTCCTTTTTGAAGGACATGAATCAATTGAACAGAGCTCCTACTTACTGGCAAAAGGTTTTAATCAGCTTGTTGTTGCTTCTAAAATAAAGGTCACGTTTAAGCAATCAGTCAAGACTACTTTTTTACACTCCTAATTTGTACTACTGATGAAAATACTATACATCACCTTTTTTTACACTCCCGATTTGAGTGCAGGGTCATTTCGTAATACTACTTTGGTTAAGGAATTAGCGAAACAACTAAGTCCAGAAGATTCTATCGAAGTAATTACGACGATGCCTAATCGCTATAAGACCTATCAAGTTCCTGCTTTAGCGTTTGAACAGGAGGGTAATGTCTCCATTAGCAGGTTATCGCTTCCTGCACATAAAAGTAATATGAAAGGGCAGATTCGGGCGTTTATTTATTTCTTTTATCAAGTAAATAAGCAGGTAAAGATGGCGGATTATGATGTAGTATATGCTTCGTCGTCTAAGCTTTTCACGGCTTTTCTAGGAGCTTTTTTAGCACGAAAAAAGAAGTTGCCTCTCTACTTGGACATTCGGGATATTTTTAGAGAATCAATCCTTGATGTATTAGGAAAGCGTTGGTTTTCTGGTATTTTGTCTTTTTTATTGAGACAAATAGAAAACTATACCTTTGGTTATAGTCAGCATATTAATCTGGTATCCAAAGGCTTTCGTTCCTATTTTGAACCCTATCAGCAAGCAACTTTTTCGTATTTTACTAATGGAATTGACAGCGAGTTTTTAGCATCATACCCGAACAAACCTCTCGAAAATCAAGAGATAAAAACCATTTTATATGCAGGGAATCTTGGGGAAGGGCAAGGCTTACATTTAATAGTTCCTCAATTGGCAAAAGCCTTAGGAGGAGGCTATCAATTTGTCCTTATCGGCGATGGAGGAGCGAAGGAACGTTTACAAAAAGCCTTATTAGAAGAGCAGGTAACTAATGTACAAGTACGAAGCCCTATTCCTCGAAAAGACTTAATCACGGAATACCAACGGGCTGATTTCTTATTTTTACACCTCAATACACATCAAGCATTTGAGCGAGTATTACCCTCCAAAATCTTTGAATATGCTTGTTTCAACGTTCCGATTATTGCAGGAGTGGGCGGCTATGCGAGTGAATTTATAGAACAATATGTCAGTAATTGTATTATTTTTCCTGCGGGAGATTGCCAAGCATTTTTAGATAAATTTAGCGTTTACACCTATAAAAGAGAGGAACGGAAAGGCTTTAAACAACAATTTCAACGAGAACGAATCAATCAAGAAATGGCTAGGAGTATTTTGAGTTGTGGAAAGCTTCTTTCGTAAAAAAGTGTTAGACGCTTTTTCTCTATTTTAGCGTTAAAATTGGGAAAAGAATTATTCTCTGACTAATCTTTCCACTTAGCGGGTGAATGTATTTTCCCATGTTGAGATTCGTTTTGAAAACCCAAAACCTTGAAATCATGCAAGAATTACTCGTCGATAAATTATATCAGCTACAAAAAATGGAAGGTAAAGGCGGTTGGACGTACACCTTGATAGAAGAAATACCGCCCGACAAAAAAGCAAAATTTGGCTGGGTACAGGTCAGTGGCTTAATAGATGATTTTGAACTTCTTCGCTATAAACTAATGCCGTGGGGCAATGGAAAGCTCTTTTTGCCTGTAAGAGCAGAAATTCGTAAAAAAATAAAAAAACAAGCAGGTGATTGGGTTCATATCCAATTGTATCTGGATAATACTACCAACGAAGTTCCCGAAGAATTTTTACTTTGCCTAGATGATGATCAAGAGGCTAAATCCTTTTTTGAAACCTTGTCTGAAAGCGAACAACAGTTTTATATTAAATGGATTTACGAGGCGAAGAAGGACGAAACCAAAGTAAGTCGTATCGTAAACACGCTTCGTAATTTAGCATTGAAGAAAAAGTTTTACGAGCGAGTGAGCGATAGGGAATAAACGAATTACTACTTTGAGGTTACTGTAAACTAGGTTACTTGTTGAATGAGTAGATTTATGAGTGGCTTTATCGGTCATTCCGAAAATTGATAGTCATAATTCCTCTTTAATGGATGATAAATAGCTTATGTCTATATTATAGTTTTTGTCTATATTTTAATAAAAACAATCAATTTGACTTATATAAAACTTTGTTGTAATTTTAACATCGAAACGTAGAAAAATACAATATTTAGTGTTAATATTATACTAAAAGCGAATAATATTCTACGCCAATTCTTCAACAGAAGTTCGTTCGTATTTAAAATAAATTAAGACAACATTCATTACAAATTAACAGACTATAACAATGGAAAATTATTCATCAGATCACGGTTCAAATGGTGCGGGAAAATGCCCGTTCCCGCATGGTGCAGCCTCAACACCTCCTGTCAAACATAGTGCTGGTGGTGGCACAAGAAACCAAGATTGGTGGCCGAATCAATTAAGACTAGGTATTCTTCGTCAACATGCTTCAGCCTCGAACCCAATGGGTGCCGACTTTAACTATGCAGAAGCATTCAAATCGCTTGATTTAGCCGCATTGAAACAAGAAATTGTGGATTTAATGACGACTTCACAAGCTTGGTGGCCAGCCGATTATGGTCATTATGGCCCTTTCTTTATTCGTATGGCTTGGCATAGTGCAGGAACGTATCGTACAGCCGATGGTCGTGGTGGTGCTGGGGCAGGAGCTCAACGTTTTGCTCCTTTGAATAGCTGGCCAGATAACGGAAACTTAGATAAAGCTCGTTTATTACTTTGGCCAATCAAGCAAAAATATGGTAAAAGTATTTCTTGGGCAGATTTAATGATTTTAGCAGGAAACTGTGCCTTAGAATCAATGGGTTTTAAAACCTTCGGATTCGGTGGTGGACGTGAAGATATTTGGGAACCAGAAGAAGATATTTACTGGGGAACTGAAGGGAAATGGTTAGACGACAAACGTTACACTGGTGACCGTGAGTTAGAAAATCCATTAGCTGCGGTACAAATGGGCTTAATTTATGTGAATCCAGAAGGACCAAATGGCGTTCCTGATGCTTTGGCAGCGGCTCGTGATATTCGTGAAACCTTTGCTCGTATGGCAATGAACGACGAGGAAACGGTTGCTTTAATTGCAGGTGGACATACTTTTGGGAAAGCACACGGTGCGGCAGACCCAGGTAAATACGTGGGAGTTGAGCCAGCGGCTGCGGGTATCGAAGAGCAAAGCATGGGTTGGAAAAATACTTACGGAACAGGTAATGCTGGCGATACCATTACGAGTGGTTTGGAAGGTGCATGGAGCAATACGCCAACTCAATGGAGCAATAGCTACTTTGAAAACTTGTTCGGTTTTGAATGGGAATTAACGAAAAGTCCAGCAGGAGCGCATCAGTGGACTCCAAAAGACGGTGCGGGTGCAGGGCTTGTGCCTGATGCACACGATGCAAGCAAACGTCATGCTCCCATTATGTTCACGACGGATTTAGCCTTGAGAATAGACCCAATTTATGAGCCGATTTCGAGACGTTTCTTTGAAAATCCTGACCAATTTGCAGACGCCTTTGCTCGTGCTTGGTTCAAATTAACACACCGTGACATGGGACCAAAAGCTCTTTATTTAGGTTCAGAAGTTCCTGCGGAAGAATTAATCTGGCAAGATCCTATTCCTGCGGCTGATTACGATGTAATCGACGAAGCGGACATTGCAGCTCTAAAAGCAAACATTGCAGCATCGGGTTTATCGGTGTCTGAATTAGTATCAACGGCTTGGGCTTCGGCTTCTACGTTCCGTGGGTCAGATAAACGTGGTGGTGCCAATGGCGGACGTATTCGTTTAGCTCCACAAAAAGATTGGGCAGTTAATAATCCTACTCAATTAGCGAAAGTACTTCAAACGCTTGAGAGTATTCAAGGTGAATTTAACGATATTCAAACTGGTGCGAAAAAAGTTTCATTAGCAGACC
>JACCDQ010401033.1_pt1 | contig 17546 bp, 16 predicted proteins | sample 7446031 | NCBI WGS metagenome assembly JACCDQ01 (sample SAMN15323442, study PRJNA562643) | freshwater metagenome | isolation source: river surface water | place: USA:Blue River Watershed | collected 2017-08-17
GGTGATGGCCATCCTCAGCTCTTCGGGCAGCGCTTCCATCGCCACGTTCACCGTCGCCGCAATCTGCTTGGTAGCCAGCATGGATTCGGGCGTGTTGATATCCCTGAGATGCTCTCCGTCATCAAAAGTTTCCGCCTCTTCAGCATCGGCTTCAGTAGAAGTCGGCGCCCGCCTGCCTTGGGTGACCAGATAGTTCTTGGCTGTGTTGATGCCGATCCGATACAGCCAGGTGTAAAAGGCCGAGTCGCCTCGAAACTGCGGCAATGCCCGGTACGCTTTGATGAAGGCCTCCTGAACGACGTCTTCCGCCTCGGCCTGATCGCGCACGAGGCGCGAGACGAGCCGCATCAGCTTGCGCTGATATTTCGATACCAGAAGCTCGAACGCCTTCTTGTCTCCGTGCTGGACGCGATCAACCAGCAGCTGATCTATGTCGCGTTCTGTCGTCAATCCCTGATTCCTCGTGCTCGTGCAACGCGCGGGCCATCTGCGGCCGCGAGAATGCGATCGCACATGTCAGCTGAAGTGAAATAAAGCGCGGGCTATGGGCAGTCGATGCCAGAGATCAGCGTCGCATCTGCCGCCTGCGCTGTCGGTCTCTGCTGATCGCTGCTCGCTGCCCCTGGTCTCGGCTTTCTTATCAGCGCTTCCCAAGTCGTTGACTGAGTGAAATTTAAAAAGTTCAATCAGGCGGGAGGGACTTATCAGCGGGTTGTGCTACCAGTGATGCCTGCCTGGCCACTGCCCAACGGCAAGCGACAGACAGCGCATGGAATGCGTCTTCGGCGACGCTATCGGGAAAAATAAGCAATGAAGTCACGCGACCGGACGGAAACCGCAAGCGCAGCACCATCAGCCATGACCAACATGTCGAGCCCCTCAGCAGTTGAACCACCTCGCTGTCGCCGACCGGGCGTTGAATCAAGTCGGCAGCAGCGTCGGGACTAGTGTCAACCAATCGGAGTTGCCCGATTCCGGATACATCAATACGGCAGCGATTTCTTCGGACGAGGGGGAACAAACCGACGGCTGCGCCGGCAAGAACGCAAACCAGCGCCAGCGAATGATGCAACTCGGTTGTGCTGCCATGGATCAGCAATGCGGCGGCGCCGATCAGGACGACGCACATCGTGACTGCAGCGCGCGCAAACCAGCGCGAAGGACAAACGACCGCCGAGACGGCGATGTTCATGAGGAAAGCTGCGGGGGAAAGTTGCGCGCCGTTCGAAGCCGAAGCATCGGACGGCGCGTCTGGATCAGGCCTTGGCGAAAATCAGCGTACCGTTGGTACCGCCGAAGCCGAAAGAATTTTTGACGGCAATGTCGATCTTCATATCGCGCGCAGTGTTCGCGCAATAGTCCAGGTCGCAGTTCGGATCCTGGTTGAAGATGTTGATCGTCGGCGGCGATTTCTGGTTGTGTACCGCCAGCACAGTAAACACCGACTCAAGACCGCCGGCACCACCGAGCAGGTGACCGGTCATTGATTTGGTCGAGTTGACCACGATCTGCTTCGCGTGGTCACCCAGCGCGCGCTTGATCGCCACCGTTTCAGCCACATCGCCCAAGGGGGTCGACGTGCCATGGGCATTCACGTAATTAACCTGATCGGCATTGATGCCCGCATTGCGCATGGCCGAGATCATGCAGCGACGCGCTCCGTCACCGTCTTCGAGCGGTGCCGTCATGTGGTGTGCATCGGCGCTCATGCCAAAACCGAGCAGCTCTGCGTAGATCTTCGCGCCGCGGGCTTTCGCGTGCTCGTACTCTTCGAGCACCATCACGCCTGCACCTTCGCCGAGCACGAAGCCGTCACGGTCTTTGTCCCACGGACGGGAAGCCGTCGCCGGATCATCGTTGCGCGACGACAGTGCGCGGGCTGCCGCGAATCCGCCGACGCCCAAGGGCGACACCGTCGATTCAGCACCGCCGGCAATCATCACGTCGGCGTCGCCGTACTCGATGAGCCGTCCGGCTTCGCCGATGCAATGCAGACCGGTCGTGCACGCCGTGACGATCGCCAGGTTCGGACCCTTGAGCCCGTACTTGATCGACAGGTGGCCGGAGATCATGTTGATGATCGACGCCGGAACGAAGAAGGGGCTGATGCGGCGCGGGCCGCGCTTGGTCAGCTCCGCATGCGTTTCTTCGATCATCGGCAAGCCGCCGATACCGGAGCCCACCATCACGCCGATACGTTCGGCGTTGGCCTCCGTGACTTCGAGACCGCTGTCCTGCATTGCCTGAATGCCCGCGGCCATGCCGTAGTGGATGAAGGTATCCATATGGCGCGCTTCCTTCGCAGGAATATATTCCTCGATAGCGAAGCCCTTCACCTCACCGGCGAAAGTGGTCGAAAACGCGCTCGCATCGAACTTGGTGATGGTCGCAATGCCGGATTGACCGGCAATCAGCGCATCCCATGCGGCGGCAACGGTGTTGCCTACCGGGGATATGCATCCCAGTCCGGTGACAACGACACGGCGTCGGTTAGGGCGAGTCAAACAATGCTCCTGGAAACAGTTTCAACGGGAGATACCAGCCTGAAGAACTCAGGCCTTGACGTTCGCTTTCGCGTAGTCGATCGCTTGCTGGACGGTGGTGATTTTCTCAGCCTGCTCGTCCGGGATTTCCATTTCGAATTCGTCTTCAAGTGCCATCACGAGTTCGACCGTATCGAGCGAGTCGGCGCCCAGATCATCGACGAACGACGATTCGTTCTTGATGTCGGCCTCAGCAACACCGAGTTGCTCGGCGACGATTTTTTTAACGCGTGATTCGATGTCAGACATCTTGGTCCTCCGGTGGGTGGGTTGTTCGTAAAAGTGCGCGCATTTTATCAGGTTTGCGCTGTGAAACTTAAGTTTTGGCGGACGGTTTTCGCTATGGCCAGGAGTATTCCGACCAGCATCAACCGCCGCTCATATACATGCCGCCGTTCACATGCAAAGTCGTGCCGGTCACATAGCCCGCCTCGCTCGACGCGAGGAAAGCGACCGCCGCAGCGATATCTTCCGGCAAGCCGAAACGGCCGGCAGGAATCTGTTGCAGCAGCGCAGCGACCTGCTGTTCGTTCAAGGCTTTCGTCATGTCGGTATCGATGAAGCCCGGCGCGACGCAGTTGACGGTGATGTTGCGGCTGCCAATCTCGCGCGCCAATGCGCGGCTCATGCCGGCCACACCGGCTTTCGCCGCAGCGTAATTCATTTGACCGGGGTTGCCGGCCGAACCGACCACCGACGTGATGTTGATGATGCGACCGTATTTAGCCTTCATCATGCCGCGCAATACGGCACGGCACAGACGGCCGACGGCGCTGAGGTTGGTGGCGATGACCGCATCCCACTCGTCGTCCTTCATGCGCATGGCGAGCTGGTCTTGCGTAATGCCGGCATTATTCACCAGGATGGACAGGCCGCCGAATTCTTTCGTCATGCTGTCGACCAGTTCGGCCGACGCCGGTGCATCGTTCACGTTCAGCACCGCACCGCGCCCTGCATCGGCGCGCACTGCGGTCAGGTAGTCGGTGATCGCGGCCGCACCAGCCTCGGAAGTCGCAGTGCCGATCACCGTGGCGCCGCGCCTGGCCAGCTCGATCGCGATCGCACGGCCGATGCCGCGCGATGCGCCGGTGACCAGTGCGATCTGTTTTTCAAATTGAGCACTCATTTGCCTGCCTCCAGAACGGCATCGAGCGATGCCTGGTCAACGATCGCTTCTGCGGTCAGGTCGCCCGAAATCCGCTTCACCAGGCCGCTGAGCACTTTGCCCGGACCGCATTCGATGACGCGCGTGACGCCGCTGCCGGCCATTTTTTGTACGGTCTCGACCCAGCGCACCGGGCTGGCCGCCTGGCGCACAAGTGCGTCCCTGATCGCGGCCGGATCGCTGACGATGGCCACGTCGACGTTATTGATCAACGGGATCGCCGGCGCCGAGAAATTCACGTTTGCCAGATAGTCGCGCAGACGGTCCGATGCCGGCTTCAGCAGCGACGAATGGAATGGCGCTGACACGGGCAGCGGCAGCGCGCGCTTCGCGCCCTTCGCTTTTGCGGCCTCGCAAGCGCGCTCAACGGCAGCTTTGTGACCAGCGATCACGACCTGCGCCGGTGCATTGAAATTAACCGGCTCGACTACGTCTCCTTGCGCAGCTTCCGCACAGGCAGCACGCACATCATCATCCGACAGGCCAAGGATCGCTGCCATGCCGCCCTGGCCGACCGGCACGGCTTCCTGCATGGCCTGTGCACGAAAGCGCACCAGCGGCACAGCATCGCGGAAGGCGATCACGCCGGACGCCACCAGCGCCGAGTACTCGCCCAGGCTATGCCCGGCCACCAGTGCAGGCGCAGCGCCGCCGGCAGCGATCCACGCGCGGTAAAAAGCCACTGCGGAAGCCAGCATCACCGGCTGCGTGTTGGTGGTCAGGTCGAGCTGCTCTTTCGGTCCTTCGGCAATCAGTTTGCCCAGATCGATGCCCAGTGCATCGGAAGCCTCGGCGATGGTGTCGGCAACGACGGCGTTACCGGCGAAACCGTTCAGCATGCCAATCGCCTGCGAGCCTTGGCCGGGAAATACAAATGCAATCGTCATGGTCTGTCTCAGATAGCTGCGTTGTAGGGATACGCGGGCAGTCGCGCGTCAGAAGTGCGCGAGCACTGCGCCCCAGGTGAAGCCGCCGCCGACGCCTTCCATCATCACGGTCTGGCCGCGCTGGATACGGCCGTCGCGTACTGCAACGTCGAGCGCCAGCGGAATCGATGCCGCGGACGTGTTGCCATGCTGATCGACGGTCACCACCATCTTTTCCGGCGGCAGGCCGAGCTTCTTCGCAGTGCCTTGCATGATGCGGATGTTGGCCTGATGAGGGATGAGCCAGTCAATCTGCGAGGACTGCATACCTGCGGCATCCAGCACCTCATTGGCGACCTTCTCCAGCACGGAAACGGCCAGTTTGAACACGGCCTGCCCATCCATGGTCAGGAAGGCGCTGCCCGTCACCACGCCGGCGTTCACGGTGCCGGGGACGCAGAGGATATCGGTATGGCGACCGTCCGCATGCAGGCGCGTCGCAAGAATGCCGGGCTCGTCGGAGGCTTCCAGGACCACCGCACCGGCACCGTCGCCAAACAGCACGCAGGTCGTACGGTCGTTGAAATCGAGGATGCGCGAGAACACTTCGGCACCGATCACCAGCACGCGCTTATGCATGCCGGACTTGATGAAACTGTCGGCGGCCGACATCGCGTAGACAAAACCGCTGCAGACCGCCTGCACGTCCAGCGCGCCGCAATGATTGGTGATGCCCAGCTTTCGCTGGACCACGCAGGCGGTGCTCGGGAAGCCGCCGAGGAAATCGGGAGTCGATGTCGCGAGGATGATCAGGTCGATATCGTCAGGTGCCAGGCCCGCCACCTGCAGCGCGTTCTGCGCGGCCGTGACGGCCAGATCACTGGAGAGCTCGCCTTCGTCAGCGAAGTGGCGCGCTGAAATGCCGCTGCGCGACACGATCCACTCATCCGACGTCTCGAGCCCCTTCGCCGCCAGCATGGCAGCGAGGTCGTTATTGCTGACTCTGCGCGCCGGCAAACAGCTGCCTGTCGCGACAATGCGGGAATATTTGCTCATGCAGATTTTTTATGCGTTGGTTTCACGAGCGACGGCCGAATTCGGCATCAGCTCGGCGATCGACGTTTCGATGCGCGACAGCACGTCATGCCGTGCAGCCTCGAACGCGCGACGAATCGCCCACTCGAAGCCGTAGGCGCTCTCTCCGCCATGACTTTTAAATACCAGGCCGCGCAGGCCCAACAGACTCGCGCCATTGTAACGGGACGGATTCAGGCGCTGCGAAATTCGCTTGAGCGCACGGCTGGCGATCAGTGCGCCCAGCATGTTCAGCCAGCCCTTCTTCAGCTCGCTGGTCAGCACGCCTTTGATGAGACGGCCAACGCCTTCGGCCGCTTTCAGCGTCACGTTGCCGACGAAACCGTCGCAGACGACGATATCGGTCGTTCCCTCGAAGATGTCGTTGCCTTCGACGTTGCCGTAGAAATTGATCAGGCCCTTCGCATGGTCGGCGCGCAACAGCTCAGCCGTCTGCTTGACCAGCTCGTTGCCCTTGATGTCCTCTTCGCCCACATTCAAGAGGCCGACGGTTGGCCGCGGGTGCCCCTCAACGGCCGACACCAGAGCGGAGCCCATCAACGCGAACTGATGCAAGTGCAAAGGCTCGCAATCGACGTTCGCGCCAAGATCAAGCACGTAGGTCGGGCCGTCTTTCTGATTGGGGAGAATGGTACAGATCGCAGGACGATCGACGCCGGCGAGCGTCTTCAGCAGATAGCGCGAGACGGCCATCAGCGCGCCGGTGTTACCGGCGGAGACACAGGCCTGTGCCGACCCGTCTTTCACGCGGCCGATGGCCACGCGCATGGACGAGTCTTTTTTCCGGCGCAGCGCGACCTCGAGCGAATCGTCCATTTCGACGACCTCGGTGGCGTTGACGACAGAAAGGCGCGGATGCCCGTCCGCACCGAGCTTTTTCAGTTCGGCGCGCACGATGTCCTCACGCCCGACGAGCAAGAGCTCAGCGTCAGGTTCGCGCTGTACGAATGCGACAGAGGCGGGAACAGTAACTGACGGGCCATGATCGCCGCCCATACAGTCGATAGAAATCCGGATGGTCATGATCTCTCAATGAGCGCGCGCGAGCCAATGCTCACGCGCATGATCATGAACCGATGACATTGTTCGCGCATACGAAATCGGCGCAAGCAGTCATGGACTGTTGTCGCCGGTTTGCAGCTATACGATGCGTGCCGGTAGTGCGACGGCGACGAATTACTCGTCGTTCTTCGTCTTCAGGACTTTGCGACCACGGTAGAAACCGTTCGGGCTGATGTGGTGACGCAGATGCGTCTCGCCCGTCGTCGGCTCGATAGCGGTGGCCGGTGCGGTCAGAAAATCGTGCGAACGATGCATACCGCGCTTCGACGGGGTCTTTTTGTTCTGTTGAACAGCCATGACTTGCTCCTAAATCGGTGAATCCGAAATTTTAACACAGGGAACGGAGTTCCCCAAACCGCAAACATTCCGAGCCTGATACAACCTTGGCTCAGGAATTGAATTTCTTCAGTACTGCAAACGGCGACTCCGGCTTATCGACCGGCAGCCTCGGCGCCTCTCCGGGACAGATCTCGTGCCGCGGCGACTGCGGCAGCGACAACAGCACTTCATCCTCGACCAACTGCACCAGATCTTGCGCGGTCGAGCCGACGATCACGTCGATGCTCTCATCGTCCAGCGATTCCTCGACTTCGTCGGCATCGGCCTCATTGCGACCCAATACCAGCACCATCTCCGACGCCACCGGATGACGGAACGGCGACAGGCAACGCTGACAGATCAGGCCCACATCGCCTTCGACCTGCATCACGAGCTGAGGAAAACCCTTCGAATGCCGGCCGCCCGAAAACGACCAGCGAATTTCGCCGCCCGCATCGGCTGCCTCGGCACGCACGCGCGCAAGCGCTGCAACCGGCGTGACGCCGGAGCGCTGCTCACCAAGGCGGCAGAACTCGAAGGCATCGACGATGGTATCGTTCATGGAAGCCATTGAAGCTTTAGATCCCGGAAAACCCGTTATCATAGCAGGGATTCGTCGCGGCTTACAGCCGCCGGGCGATTACCTCTGCCCACCCGTATTTGATCCCATCCTCACGCTCATTCTTTCCGCATGTCGCTCGCCGCCCCGCCTCGCCTGATACTTGCCTCTGGTTCGATCTATCGCCAGGAGCTACTGAGCCGTTTGCAGCTGCCCTTCGACGCGATCTCGCCTGCCGTCGACGAGACGCCGCAGCCCGGGGAAACGCCGCCCGAGACGGCGCTACGGCTGGCGCGCGACAAGGCGGAAGCCGTCGCACGCAGCGCCGGCAGCGCGATCGTGATCGGATCCGATCAAGTCGCCACCCTCGATGGCGCGCATATCGGCAAGCCTGGCAACCATCAGAACGCGCTGCGCCAGCTGCAAATGATGCGCGGGCGTGAAGTCGTTTTCCACACCGCGCTGTGCGTGCTAGATTCCCGGCCAGATTCGTCCCGCCGCGTACAGCTGCAAAACGTGCAGACGCTCGTTCGCTTCCGTGACCTGCCCGATGCCGAGCTCGACGCCTACCTGCGCATCGAACAGCCTTACGACTGCGCCGGCAGCGCAAAGAACGAGGCGCTGGGCATTGCGATCCTTGAATCGATGACAAGCAACGACCCGACCGCGCTCACGGGGCTGCCGCTGATTGCGCTGACTTCCATGCTTCGCGAAGTCGGCGTGCGTTTTTTCGCCGGGGGCCAATAATGGCCGGCACCCTGTATCTGATACCAAATTCCCTCGGTCCCGGCGACCTGGAGTCAGTCATACCGGCACCGGTACGCGCGCAGACGGCTGCGCTGGACTGCTTCATTGCCGAAAACGCAAAGACTGCGCGCGCTTTCCTGAAAACGGTCGCGGCAACACACCCGCTGCAGACCGCACTCCAGCAGATCGACATCCGTGAACTGAATGTGAATACACCTGCGAGCGCGCTGCCTTCGCTGCTGGCGCCGCTGTTGGCAGGCAAAGATGTCGGACTGTTGTCAGAAGCCGGTGTACCGGCCGTCGCCGATCCCGGCGCCGACCTGGTCAGGCTCGCCCACCAGAAAGGCATCAGCGTTCGCCCGCTGGTGGGGCCGTCATCGCTGCTGCTGGCGCTGATGGCCAGCGGGCTGAACGGCCAGAGCTTCGCATTCCACGGCTATCTGCCGACCGATGCCGATGCGCGCGCGAGCCGGATCCGGCAGCTGGAGCAACGCTCCCGGCAGGAGAAACAAACCCAGATTCTGATCGAAACGCCTTACCGCAATGAGGCGATGCTGCAGGCGCTGGCGACGCAGTGCAGCAGCACGACGCTGATCTGCGTGGCCACCGACCTCACACTGCCTTCGGAAACGGTACGGACAGTGACGGCTCAGCAGTGGAAGCAAGAGATCACGAATGGAAAAACGCCGGACTTCCGGAAGAAGCCCACGGTATTTCTGTTCCTCGCCTGAGGCCTGTGAGCCGCAGATCAGCGGCAGGCGATCGACGGATCAACCCAAGCTCGGACGAAGGCCTCTTCTGTCGCGCCGGATCAGCTGCCCGATCCGGCGCAAAATCTCAGCGCGCCTTGAACCACTCAGCCGCTGTCGTCTTGGCGATCGATTCGCCGACGGCCGCACCGAATTTTTTCAGCACACGATCGGACAGACCTTCACGCACCGTGTAATCGATCAGATCTTCCGCTTTCAGCACATCGCGCGCCACGCTGTCGACCGTACCCAGGCCATCGGCCAGTCCGAGACCGATCGCCTTGCTGCCGGTCCAGAAGAGCCCCGAGAACACTTCCGGCGACGATTTCAGCCGCTTGCCGCGCCCGGTCTTCACCGCAGCAATGAACTGCTGATGGATATCGTCCAGCATCGCCTGCGTGAATGCGCGGTGCCTCGGATTCTGCGGCTGGAAGGGATCGAGCATCGCCTTGTTCTCGCCGGCCGTCATCAGGCGACGCTCGACGCCGAGCTTGTCCATCAGCCCCGTGAAACCGAAGCTGCTCATCAGCACGCCGATCGAACCGACGATGCTGCCCTGGCTGACATAGATCTTGTCGGCCGCAGCCGCGATGTAATAACAGCCGGATGCGCACATGTCCTCCACCACCACATACAGCGGCTTCGCCGGGTGCAGCGCGCGCAAGCGCCGGATCTCGTCATTGATGATGGCCGATTGCACCGGACTGCCGCCCGGGCTATTCATCCGCAGTACCACGCCGACGGATCCCGGATCGGAAAACGCATCCTGGAGCGCCGGCAGCACCGAGTCAGCCGATGCGGTGCTGCTGTCGGCGTCGATCTCACCGGTAATTTCGATCAACGCCGAATGCCGCGCGCTGGGCGGCTTGCCGCCCCACTTCATATCAAAGGCGACGGCGATTGCAATCAGCGCGACGATCAGCGACGTAATGCGGAAAAAATTTCGCCAACGGCGGTTGGCGCGCTGCTCGGCGAGCATGCCCTCGGCCAGTTTTTCCAGCGTTTCATAGGGAATTGCGGACGCGCGGGCAGGCTGCGAAGGATCGTTCGCTGGCGGATTCGGGTTCTGATCTTCCATTGGCTTCTCAATGAATTGCTACGGGGTTCAGGCGCGCGCCGGACGCACGTAGTCGTCAGGCTGCCAGTAAATCTTGCCATCATGCTCGGCAACAGCGATCTTGCGCAGCCGCCCGCCCCGGCAGGGGCCGCCAGCACAGTGACCTGTGGTCGGCTCGTACAGCGCACCATGGGTTGCGCACATCAGGTAGAGGCCGCTCGACTCGAAGAACTCGCCCTGGTTCCAGTCGAGCTCCATCGGCACATGCGCACACCGGTTCAGGTACGCATGCACCTGCTCGCCAAATCTGACGACGAAGGCGCTCCAGTCTTCGCCGCCGGCAGTGACAGGAAAACGCACGCCCCGGCCGCCATCGACCAGGTCGGCAGCGTCGCAAATATACAAGGCTTCGCTCATCGGAGTCCTTCGTTCATCTCATCCGCTCAGGCGTGTTCGTTCAGCCACGCATGCAGCTCAGCGATCGACGCCGCGCCGAACAGCGGCGCCAGCGCCGCCAGCTCCTGCGCCGGATGCGCACCATAATGCACACCGACCGACGCCGCGCCGGCATTGGCGGCCATCTGCAGGTCATGTGTCGTATCGCCGATCATCAGCGTGCGGCGCATGTCCTGCCCGAGCTCGCGCGTGAGTTCATGCAGCATCGCCGGATGCGGCTTTGAGAAGGTCTCGTCGGCGCAGCGGGTGGCGTCGAACAGCGAGGTCACACCGGCGGTCGCCATCGCGCGGTTCAGGCCGACGCGGCTCTTGCCGGTCGCCACCGCCAGGAAATAGCCCTGCGCCGCGAGGTCCTGCAGCATGTCGCGCGCGCCGTCGAACAGCGTCAGCGCATGATCCTGCGACAGATAATGATAGCGGTAACGTTCGACCATCTTCGGATAGTGCCGCGGATCGAGGTCAGGCATTGCCGCCTGCAGCGCGTCGCTGAGGCCGAGGCCAATGACGTACGAGGCCGATTTCTTGTCCGGTACCGGCAGGCCGAGATCGCGCGCGGCGGCCTGCATGCTGGCGATGATGGCCGATGTGCTGTCCATCAGCGTTCCGTCCCAGTCGAAGACGATCAGATCGAAATTCTTGCGTGGCATGTTATTTGGATAACGTGTCTGAGACACGGCAATGTTATGTTCTGGAGTCAGTTTCCGCGGCCTGCAACGATTGCAGGAAACGCTGACATTCTGGCGGCAATCCGGCTTCGACGCTGACCGTCTGGCCCGATTGCGGGTGCTCGAAGCCCAATCGGTACGCATGCAGGAACATGCGCTTGAGCGCAGCGCGCGCGCCATCGGCCTTTTGCAGCTCGCGGTTTAACGCAAAGTCGCCGTATTTGTCGTCGCCCGCGATCGGGAAGCCCGATGACGCCAGGTGAACCCGGATCTGATGCGTGCGGCCGGTCTTGAGCTCGGCTTCCAGCAATGCGAAATCTTTGTATTTCCGCAACAAGTTAAACACGGTATGCGAAGGCTGTCCGTCCGACTGCACGCGCACGCGGCGTTCGCCGTCCGGCGTGGTGTACTTGAAAAGCGGCAGTTTCACGTGCTGCCGGCGGTTCTGCCAGTCGCCCGCCACCAGCGCCAGATAGCGTTTGTCCAGCCGCCCTTCGCGGATCTGCTCGTGCAGATGGGTCAATGCGCTGCGCTTTTTGGCCAGCATCAGGATGCCCGAGGTTTCGCGGTCGAGCCGGTGTACCAGCTCCAGAAAGCGCGCGTCAGGACGCGCGGCACGCAGCTGCTCGATCACGCCATAGCTGACGCCGGAGCCGCCGTGAACCGCAACCCCTGCAGGTTTATCAATGATTAACAGCGCGTCGTCTTCAAGCAGAACCCGGAACTCGGCGGCCGGCACATGGGTCTCATCGCGCTCGGCGAGCCGCATCGGCGGCACCCGCACCGTGTCGCCCTCAACGAGCCGGTAGGTCTGGGCGATGCGCCCCTTGTTGACCCGTACCTGGCCCGAGCGCAGCACTTGATACACATGACTTTTCGGGACGCCCTTGCAGATTCTTATCAGGAAATTATCAATTCGCTGACCGGCTTCATCCGGGCCAATTGTGACCATCCGGACTTCAGGCCGAGCCTGCAATTCCGCATCGGCTGTGCGAGAAACAGATCCATTCTCGGAAAATCTCGCTAAGTCCTTCATTTTGAATATATAATCAATTCGACGGGCAAGACCCGTTGAGTGTGCTAGAAGAAAAAGAGCATTCTACACAGGGGCGTGTCCGACAGCCTCGCAAGTTTTTGCAAATCGGTCGGAATAGCTGTGTATGCAGCATCCCCCTGTGGTCAGGGTCGCACCAAAGCTGCGATCGGGCAGGTCAGCGGGATGTTGGAACCGAGTACCTGGAATTCAAGGATAAGTCTGGCCAGCCCCGCTAAAGGAAAGGCTGGCCGGAAGATGTCGCTGTACAGTTTGCCGCTTTCGTCCAACACCACTATCCCACCCGATATGGTTATTACCAATCCAGCCCAGACCGGCCAGCAGCCGCGCGTCGCGCGCCTGAAGGCGTGCTCACGGGTGTACGGATTGTCGACATCGGCCTGCTGAACGCCTCATCCGCGCCCTGCGGGGTGGCGCGCTTGCCGCGCCACATCCGCGCTACGGCAACTCCCCCGTCCAGTCTCCGTCTCCTCGCATGCATCCCTGAGTTGACCGCGCACTTTATCAGCGCGGCATAAAGGCCCTTCGGGGCCGCGGAGCACTACATGAAACGCATGCTGTTCAATGCCACGCAGCAGGAAGAACTGCGCGTGGCCATCGTCGATGGCCAGAAGCTGATCGACATTGACATCGAGACCGCCGGTCGCGAGCAACGCAAGTCCAATATCTACAAGGGCGTCATCACCCGCATCGAGCCTTCACTGGAGGCCTGCTTCGTCAATTACGGCGAAGAGCGGCATGGCTTCCTGCCGTTCAAGGAAGTCGCGCGCAGCTACTTCCGCGAAGGCGTCGACGTACGCAATGCCAGCATCCGCGAGGCGCTGCGCGAGGGCCAGGAAATCATGGTCCAGGTGGAAAAGGAAGAGCGCGGCAACAAAGGCGCGGCGCTGACCTCGTTCATCTCGCTGGCCGGCCGCTATCTGGTGCTGATGCCGAACAATCCGCGCGGTGGCGGCGTGTCGCGCCGCGTCGAAGGCGAAGACCGCCAGGAACTGCGCGAGACCATGGACCGACTGGACCTGCCGCAGGGCATGTCCGTGATCGCCCGCACGGCCGGCATCGGCCGTACCGTCGAAGAGCTGCAGTGGGACCTGAACTACCTGATGCAGCTGTGGACCGCGATCGAAGGCGCCAGCAAGGCGGCGCCGGGCGCGTTCCTGATCTATCAGGAATCGTCGCTGGTGATCCGTGCGATCCGTGATTACTTTCAGCCCGATATCGGCGAGATCCTGATCGACACCGACGACATCTACGAACAGGCCCAGCAGTTCATGAGCCACGTGATGCCGGACATGGTGCACCGGGTCAAGCGCTACCGCGATGACGTGCCGCTGTTCTCGCGCTTCCAAATCGAGCACCAGATCGAGACCGCGTATTCGCGCACGGTGCCGCTGCCGTCCGGCGGCGCGATCGTGATCGACCACACCGAAGCCCTGGTGTCGATCGACGTCAACTCCGCTCGTGCCACGCGCGGCAGCGACATCGAGACGACCGCCTTCAACACGAACCTGGAAGCGGCCGAAGAAGTGGCCCGCCAGTTGCGCCTGCGCGACCTTGGCGGCCTGATCGTGATCGACTTCATCGATATGGAGAACGCGAAGAACCAGCGCGAGATCGAGAACCGCCTGAAAGATGCGCTGCACTATGACCGTGCGCGCGTGCAGATGGGCAAGATCTCCCGGTTCGGCCTGATGGAGCTGTCGCGCCAGCGACTGCGTCCGTCGCTGTCGGAAGGCAGCCATGTCACCTGCCCGCGCTGCAACGGCACCGGCCATATTCGCGATACCGAATCGTCGGCGCTGCAGGTGCTGCGCATCATCCAGGAAGAGGCGATGAAGGAAAACTCGGCGGCGATTCACGTGCAGTCGCCGGTCGACGTCGCGGCCTTCCTGCTGAACGAGAAGCGCGGCGAGATCCTGAAAATCGAGACGCGCCATCGCGTGTCGGTAATCCTGATCCCCAACAAGCACCTCGAGACGCCGCACTACAAGCTCGAACGCATCAAGCATGATGACCCGCGCCTCGACGACATGCAGGCGAGCTACAAAATGGCCGAGGAAGTCGACACCGACATCGGCTACAGCAAGCGCAATGCCGAAGAAGTGAAGCCGCGCCAGGAAGCGGTCGTCAAGAGCATCACGCCGGATCAGCCGGCACCGATCGTCGAGCGCAAGCCAGCCGAGCCGGCACCGGTCGAAGCGGTGGCGGTCGAAGGCTTCCTGTCGCGCCTGTTCGGCCTGTTCCGTAAAAAGACGGTCGCGCCGGCCGTGCCGGAAGTGGCGGCCAAGCCGGGTGCGCGCGAGCGCAACGAACGCGGCGAGCGCGGTGAACGTGGCGGGCGTAACCGTCGTGGCCGTGGCCGTGGGCGTGACAAGGACGAGCGCGAGACGGTCGCCGATGCGAAGCCGGTGAAAGAGATCGCAGTGGCGAAAGAGCCAAAGGAAGCGCGCGAGCAGCGCCAGCCCAAGCAGGCGCGCGAGCAGAAAGAAGTCCGCGAGCCGCGTGAGGCACGCGAGCCCAGAGAAATGCGCGAACCGCGTGAACCACGGGAGCCGCGCGAACAACGCGAGGCACGCGAACCGCGCGAGCCGCGTGAAGGTGCCGAAGGTCGCCGTGAACGCCAGCCGAAGCCGCCGCGTGAAGAGCGCAAGCCGGCCGACGAACTCCAGCTTGCGCCGCAGGTCGACGCACCGGCCATGCCGATGGAGCCGGCGACGCTTGCCGTTGCCGAGCCGGTCGATGAGATGGCCGCACTGCCGATCGACGCTAGTGCAACCGAAAACGGGGAAGAGCAGCCGCGCCGTCGTCGCCGCCGTGGTGGCCGTAACCGTAACCGCCGCGATCGCGATCAGCTGAATGGTGAAAGCGGTGAGAATGGCGAAAACTTCGAAGGCCAGGGCATTGATGACGACGCTGCTGACGACGGCGCTGCCGAGGCAATCGCTCCGGCCGCTGACACTGTACCCGCCGTCAGCGCAAGCGTGGCTGAACCGGCGCCAGCGCCGATCGTCGGTGCCTCGGTTGTCAGCGCAGTTGACGCGCCTGTCGTGCCGGCCGTTGCGGTCGCTAACGAGCAAGCCATCGCTGCGCCCGTCGTAACGATCGAAGCTGAGCGCGCAGAGCCGGCAGCCGTGCCTGCCGAGGTCGCAGTCCCGGTGGAGACCGCCGCTACAGCGGCACCGATCGAGCCCGTAGCGACCGAAGTGCCTGCCGTGACTGCCGACGCCGTGGCTGCTGCGGTCACGGAAGCCGTCGTCGCGGAAGCCGTCGTCGCTGCTGCTCCAGCTGCTCCGGCTGCTGCTGCACCTGCTGCACCTGTGCCCGCAGCGGCAAGTGCATCGGAACTCGATGACATCTTGCGAGCCGCTGGCCTGCAGATGGCTGTGACCAATCCGGAGCGTCTGCGCGCGGTGCAAGCCGAGCAGGCGGCCATCGCGCCTCCGGTGAGGCCGGTGCGTGAGCGTAAAGCGGCGGCACCGGTTGCGTCAGAGCCGCTGGTGCAGATCGAGACACGACGCTAATCCAGGCGTCAGCCCAACAATCCCGCTGTGAACCAGCGGGATTTTTTTCGTCTGCGGCACCGGCTGCCCGCCACGCGGGACGGCGGATCGAGCACGGGCCCGCGCACTCAGCGACGCTGGCAGGATCGTGCCGAAAGCTCTACAGTGGACGTTTGCAACTCACCTGTCCGGAGAACCGAACCATGTATGAGCTCAAAGTAGATGGAATGACCTGTGGCGGCTGCGCCGCCAGCGTCAAGCGCGCAGTCCAGGCGATCGATGCGAATGCACAGGTCGATGTGGACCTGCCGACCAAGATCGTCAAAGTATCAACGTCGGCTGAACTCGAGGCCGTCAAAGCCGCCGTCGAAGATGCCGGCTACGACATCCTCAGCGCTGCATGATCGCTACGTCATGACTCGGTAAACGCGGCGTTGCTGCGTGTTTATTCTTGCGTCGGTCGCCATCGCCGCAACAGCAGCGCATTGGTGACCACGCTGACTGAGCTGAATGCCATCGCGGCGCCCGCGATCACCGGGTTCAGCCAGCCGAACGCGGCCAATGGAATGCCGACCAGGTTGTAAATAAACGCCCAGAAAAGATTCTGGCGGATCTTTGCATAGGTGCGGCGGGAGATCGCCACCGCGTCGGCCACCAGCGCCGGATCGCCGCGCATCAGCGTGATGCCGGCGGTGTGCATCGCGACATCAGTGCCTGTGGCCATTGCAATGCCGATATCGGCCGCCGCCAGCGCAGGCGAGTCATTGATGCCGTCGCCCACCATTGCTACGGTGCCATACGCAGCCTTCAGCTGCGCCACCTGCGCTGCCTTGTCGCCCGGCAGCACCTGCGCCCGATACTCGGTAATGCCTACACTGTCAGCAACCGCACGCGCCGCGCCATCGCTGTCGCCGGTCAGCATGACAGAACGTATGCCCAGCGCGTCCAGCCGCGCAATTGCCGCGCGTGCGCTCGCCTTCAACGTATCGCCGAAGGCCAGCAATCCTGCGAACACTACGCCTGAAGGCGTCTGCTCTGCCAGCCAGGAAACCGTCCGGCCATTGCGCTCCTGCGCCATCGCAAAGGCCTCGCCGCGCCCGGTATCGACGCCCAGCTCCCGCATCAGCCGCAGATTTCCGAGAAATACTGTGCGCCCTTCCAGATCCGCCTGCACGCCTTGCCCCGGCAAGGCTTTCGCCTGCTGTACCGGCGCAGCCGTCAGGCCCTCGGCGCGACCGCGCTCGGCCACAGCGCGGGCCAGCGGATGGTCACTGTGCTGCTGCACCGCGAGCGCCAGCGACAGCACCTGCCGCTCGGGCTGCGCGACCGCCTCGACTGCCACGATGGCCGGACGGCCTTCCGTCAACGTGCCGGTCTTGTCAAAAGCGACCACACGGATCGCATGCGCAATCTCGAGCGCCTCGGCATCCTTGATCAGGATGCCATAACGCGCTGCCACACCGGTACCGGCCATGATCGAGGTCGGCGTCGCCAGACCGAGCGCGCACGGGCAGGCAATGACTTGCACCGCCACTGCGTTCAACAGCGCCTGCTGCCAGTCGCCGCTGACCATGCCCCAACCAAGCAAAGTGATGGCCGAGATCAGCAGCACGGCCGGCACGAAGACACTGCTGACCTTGTCGACCAGCCGCTGTATCGGCGCCTTGGCCGCCTGCGCATCCTCGACCATGCGGATGATCTGCGCCAGCA
>JACCDQ012075782.1_pt1 | contig 17546 bp, 13 predicted proteins | sample 7446031 | NCBI WGS metagenome assembly JACCDQ01 (sample SAMN15323442, study PRJNA562643) | freshwater metagenome | isolation source: river surface water | place: USA:Blue River Watershed | collected 2017-08-17
CCAATCGCCGAGCTGCGACGGGATGAACGACACATACGGCTCGCGCGGATGCACGCGCACGGGCTGCGGCGCCCGGAAATTTTCCGGATGGCCGAGCACGGCCAGGCCGGCCGGCCCGCTCTCGAGCCGGCCCCACAGGTGCACCCAGCGCATGCGCTGAGCATTGGCCTTCACCCGGTCCGTCTCACCCTCGGAGGTGAGGAAAAATGCGTTCTCGGCGCCAAACCACTCCCCGCGCCCGCGGAATCCGAACCCGCCGTAGTGATAGGTCGGGAGGATCAGCGGATCGGCGGTGGCGCAGGTTTGGGTCAGCACCAGGTCGAAGACGCGCACGGCCCCGGGCACGCGATACGCGGTGACTTCCCAGGTCTCGTGCAACGCCGTCACCGGTTGCGGCGCCGACAGGTCGACGAAACGGTGGCGCGCGGCGAATCCGCCGTGCACCGGCCCCTCCCAGGTGCGGTCGAGCGCGACAAACTCCACCGTGCCGGTCTTCGCCCCCATGTTCCAGAAGTCCGGGCTGCGGCCCTGAAAACGGGTCTTGGTCCAAGGGGTCCAGATCCCGTGGTGATGCACGTGCTGTTTCGGGTAGTCGTCGCTGACCACGACGCCGGACGCGGTGTAGATCGGGTGCAGGTAGCCCGCGCGCTTGTATTCGGGCGCGATGTCGGGTCGCGGCAACGCCTCCTTGTCCATCTGGTAGTCGAACAGCGCCGCGCCGCCGAGCGCGAGGCGCAGTCGCCCGGGCTCCCGTTTCACCGTCACGCCGCCCTCGCCTGCCGTCGGGCCGCCGCCGAGCACGAAGGTGCGCGCCTCACCCGCGGCCTGCCGCTCGACCACAAAAGTCGCCGTGCCGTCGCCGCCCAGCTGGAGCGGCACCGGCTCACGGCCGTCGTGCAACGAAGCCGGCCGCGGCGCATCCGCCGGCAAGGCGAACCGCACCACGACCGCCGCACGATCGACGTCCGCTGCGGCGACGGTGATCCGGTAATCGCGCGCCCCGGCGGACGCAGTCGCCGCCGCGGCGCACGCGAACAGCAAAACGAGGGTTCTCGGGGTGAAAACCATGGCGGAAGCACGAAGCCGCGACACGAAGTCAGACCCCTCCGGCACACGCAAGCCCCGGCGCCGCGATTTTCTCCGCCGCGCGCACGCCGGGAGGCGCGCGTCTGGCCCGCGCGCTCAGCGGGTGAATTGCAGCAGCTCGACCACGTTGCCGCCGGGATCCCGCACCGCGACGAACACGCCCAGCGGAAACGGCTGCAGCCGGTCGAAAACAAGTTCGACTCCGAGGCGCCGCAACCGCTCGAGGTCCGCTGCGGCATCCTCGGTCCGCAGCCCGGGCACCACCTGCGCCGCGCTCGGATAGGCGGGCCGCGTGGCGGTCGCGCACGCGCACAAAATGAACGCCAGTCCGTCGTGCCGCAGCTGCACGATTTCGGGACCGAACTCCGCCTCGACGGTGAAGCCGAGGGCGTCGCGGTAGAACGCGATCGCCGCGGGAAGATCGGGAACATAGATGGAGACGACTTGGATCGAGGGCATGGGCATAAGTTGGAACGCGACCACCCTAGCAGGGACGAGCGACCGCGGATTGGAAAAATCCGACACGGCGCGGTCCGCCGCCGCGGCCTCAGGCGGAAAACACCGTCCCGAGCTCGGTCGCGGTGCGGAGGTAGGCGTCGGGCGTCGCCCCAGTCAGCCGGCGAAATTCGTTTACCAGGTGAGCTTGGTCGAAATAGCCGCACGCCGCGGCGACATCGGCCCAGCGCCGGTCCCCGCTCCGCACGACCCGCAGCACCTCGCGGCACCGGAAAATGCGCGCGAGCTGTTTCGGCGGCAGTCCCACGCCGCGCGTGAAATCGCGCTCGAGCTGCCGCGCGCTCACGTTCACGGCGGCCGCGAGGTCGGCGATCCGCGCCGTGCCCGCACTGCGCCGGAGCTGCTCCACCGCCACCGCCAATCGGCCGGCGTTCCCGGTCCGGTGCCGCGCGAGCAGGGCCTGCTCCAGGCGCGCGAGACGCGCCGCGACCGTGCGGCAATCCTGCAGGCGCGCCTCGAGGTCGCGCCACCCTCCGCCCAGCGCGTCGAGCGCCGCGTGGCCGTCCGTGAGCTCCTGCAGCGCCAGCGGCCAAAACGCCGCGGCGCCGGCGGGATGAAACCGCACCCCGAGCAGCTCGATCGCCCCGCCCGGCGCCAGCTCGAGGCAGCGCGAGATCTGCCCGACCAGCATGGCGGTCGGCTGGGTTTCCCAGCGACCGGGGGCGACGGGCGCACGGATCGCTTCGCCGAAATTGAAAATCAATTCACAGCACCCGTCCGGCACGATCCGCTCGACCGGCCCTGCCGCCGTCGCCGGTCGCCGCAGATACCAATAGCACTCGATCGCCGAGGCCAGCGCGGGGGCCGGACTGAACCGCTGGTAAAGCACGCGGACCGAAGCCTGCCCGCCCCCGTTCCGGTCTGGCAAGACTAGCGCCGGGATCGGGCCTCTGCCCCATCCCGGCGCCTGGTTCGAATCCGTCCCGGCCCGCGGCCGGCACGGCTCAATGCTCGTCGGTGAACATGTCGATCGACGCGTTGCCGTTGCGCGCGACCGGCAATGGGCCGGATTCGTGGACGGCCGGCGCGGCGGCCCGGACGGACCGCGTGGCGACGACACTCTTGGCCGGACTGGGTGCCCGCCGACGCGGGGTCGCCGCCGGCGCTTCCGGGAAGTGCAGCGCCGCGGCGCCGCCGGTGCCATGGCCGCTCCGCCCTTTCACCATCGCCAGCAGTTCGCCGACGGTCTCCTTCAGCAGCGCCGTCTGCGCGTTCATCTCCTCGGCGGCACTGGCGCTTTCCTCCGCGCTTGCCGCGTTGGTCTGCGTCACTTTTTCGATATCCGCGACCGCCGCATTCACCTGCTGGATACCTTGGAGCTGCTCCTTGGACGCGGTGGCCACCTCGCCCGCGAGCGCGTCGACTTTGCGCGCCTGCTCGACGATCGCCTGCAGCGTGCCGGAGACCCGCGACGTCAACTCCACGCCCTGCGACGTCTTCGCGATCGCGGTCTCGATCTTGGTCGCGGTTTCCTTGGCGGCGACGGCACTGCGCTGCGCCAGGTTGCGCACCTCGTCCGCGACGACCGCGAAACCCATGCCCGCTTCGCCGGCGCGGGCCGCTTCGACGGCCGCGTTGAGCGCGAGAATGTTGGTCTGGAACGCGATCTCGTCGATCGTCTTGATGATTTTGGCGATGTCGTCGCTCGACGTTTTGATCTCCGCCATCGCGGCCGACATCGACTCCATGTCGGACGCACCCGCCGAGGCCGTCTGGTTCGCCTGCCGCGCAAGGTCGTTCGCGCGCTGCGAGTTTTCCGCGTTGCGCTTCGTCATGCTGGAGACCTCTTCCAGCGAGGCACTGGTCTCCTCGAGCGACGCGGCCTGCTCGCTGGCGCCCGACGCGAGCGCTTGGCTCGCGGACGACACCTGCGAGGCCGCCGCCGCGGTCTGCTCCGCGCCGCTGGTCAGCGATTCGACCATGCCCGAAATGGAACGCGTCACCCCCCGGGTGATCAGGAAGGCGATGGCGAGCGCCAGCACCGCCGCGACGATCTGCCCGGCCAGGACGACATTGCTCGCCCGCGAGAGCGTCGCGGCGGCGCTCGTGCTGACGGCGGTGATCGCCTTCACGGCGTCCTCGGAGGTCTTTTGCGCGGCGGCCAGCACCGCGGAAGCGGCCTCGCCCCGCTTGATGGCCAATTGGTCGAGTTTCTTCATCTCGGCCATGACCGCGACAATACCGGCTTGGTAGGCGTCGGCCGACGCCTGGATGCCGTGGAGTTCCTCGATATTGGGTTTGAGCGTCGTGAGCGTGAGGGCCTCGGCGATCTTTCCCTTGATCTGCGGAAACGCCTTCAGCGCCGCCTCGAATTCGTCCGTATCGCGGTCGACCTGGCCCTTCCACACATTGATACGGCACCCGTTGCCGAGTTCGATGATATCGTTGCCCAGAACGAGCTTGCGGCTGCGTTCGGTCAGCTTGGCCGCCGGCGCGCCCGCGGCGATTTCCTCGGCCTGCAGTTTGCCCTGGGACTCCAGAAACTGGGTGCACAGCGAGACAAACTTGGCGGCCGCGCCGTTCATCTCCGTCCGCTGCGCTTCGATCGCCCGGTTCGCGGCCTCGGTCTCCGCCAGGCGCGCCTCGTAAGTCTGGACATGGCCGATCGCCGTCTCGGCGGCCGTCGCGAGGCCCTTCATCCCGCTCGAAGTGGCGCTGAGCGTGCGCGCATCCTGCAGCGCGGTTTTCAGTTCGTTCAGATGCTTGCGCCCACGCTCGAGGTAGTCGTTCTCGCCGATCAGCCCGTAGGCGCGGAGCTCATACATCATCAGCAGCGCGCTGGCCTCGACCCGGTTGGCCACCGTCAACTCCGGGACCCGCTCCTTTTGCAGCTCGGATGCATCGGTTTTCACCGCATGCATGTTCCAGATCGCGAGGACACCTACGGTTACCGCGATCGCCACCACGATGGTGAATCCAAATCCGATCTTTTGACCGATTGTGTAGTTTTTCATGGCTAGAAAACGGACAGGCGCCTGACCAACGGTCCGCGTGCCCCGCACGGGGCCAGACCAACGGACCCAAGTATCGGATCGGCTTGCCGGAGGCCGGCTTGAGGCAGGCGAAGCCTCGAAAATCCCTAGGGGGGCGCACGTTGGGCACCGGCCGACCGGCCCGGCACCGCGTCTCGCCGGATCGCACGGCGAAGGCCGCCGGCAGGGCGAACCGGGGGAAATTGGGCTTGCTCCGGTTGCTCGCCCCCGGGAGTCTGACCGTTCGCGGCCGTCAGTCGGTCGGATCGGTGTCTCGCCGCGAGCTCCCGCCGGTCTGTCACGTCAGTTCAACCATCAACCAATCCGGTCGCGCCTCGCGGTGCGGCCGAACCCGTCGGACGGGTGCCTGAGGAGCAAGCACGCGGCCGACGTTTCAGTCAGGCAAGCCATGAGTTCCATAATGCAAGAACTGCTCGCGCAGTCGTCCTTCGACAAGTTGAAGGAGAGCGCGATCGTCCCCGGTGTTATCACCGAAATCCGCCAGAACGAAGTCGTCGTCGATATCGGCGGCAAATCCGAAGGCGTCATCCCGGCCAACGAATTCATCGACATCGGTGAACTCCAGATCGGCTCCACCATCGAAGTGATGGTCGAGAAACTCGAAGACAAGAGCGGCGCCCCCGTCCTCTCCTTCGACAAGGCCGAGCAAAAGAAGAACTGGGACAACATCCTCACCAAGTTTCCCGAAGGCTCCGTGGCCGCGGGCCGCGTGAAGGCCAAGGTCAAGGGCGGTCTCATCATCTCGATCGGCGTCGACGCCTTCATGCCGGCGTCGCACATCGACATCCAGCCCCCCAAGAACCTCGATCAATACGTCGGCCAGACCTACGATTTCAAGGTCCTCAAGATCAACCTCGAGCGGAAGAACATCGTTCTCTCCCGCCGCGAGCTCATCGAGCAGCAGCGCACCGAAAAGCGCCGCAACCTGCTCGACTCGATCCAGCCCGGCCAGGTCCGCAAGGGCGTCGTCAAGAACATCACCGACTTCGGTGCGTTCATCGACCTCGACGGCATGGACGGCCTGCTCCACATCACCGACATGTCCTGGGGCCGCATTTCGCACCCCTCCGAGATGCTCAAGCAGGGTGAGGAGATCCAGGTCATGATCATCGAGGTGAACCGCGACAAAGAGCGCGTCTCCCTCGGTCTCAAGCAGACCACCAAGAATCCGTGGGACGAGATCGACCGCAAGTTCCCGGTCGGCGCCAAGGTCCACGGCAAGGTCGTCAACCTCGTCCCCTACGGCGCGTTCGTCGAGATCGAGCCCGGTGTCGAAGGCCTCGTGCACATCACCGAGATGTCCTGGACCAAGCGCATCACCAAGCCCTCCGAACTGCTCAAGGTCGGCCAGGAGCTCGATGCGGTTGTCCTCGGCATCCAGAAGGAAGAGCAGAAGATCTCGCTCGGCCTCCGCCAGCTCGAGCCGAACCCGTGGGATATGGTTCGCCACAACTACCCGATCGGCGCCCGCGTCCGCGGCAAGGTCCGCAACATGACCACCTACGGTGCCTTCATCGAACTCGAAGAGGGTATCGACGGCATGGTGCACGTCTCCGACATGAGCTGGACCCGCAAGGTCAACCACCCGTCCGAAGTCCTGAAGAAGGGCGACGAAGTGGACGCCATCGTCCTCGACGTGGATTCCGGCCAGCAGCGCATCAGCCTCGGCATGAAGCAGCTCGCCACCGATCCGTGGTCCGACATCGACGCCTTCTTCAAGATCGGCGACGTGGTGAAGGGCAACGTGACCAAGATCACCTCGTTCGGCGCCTTCGTGGAGCTGAAGGACGGCATCGACGGTCTCGTGCACATCTCGCAGATCAGCGAGGAGCGCATCGACAAGGTGAAGGACGTGCTCAAGCCCGGCCAGGAAGTCACCGCCCGCGTGATCAAGATCGATCGCGAGGAGCGCCGCCTCGGTCTCTCGATCAAGGCCGCCAACTACTCCGACTCCGAGCTCGCCGCCGAGACCTCCGCCTACGAGGCCCTCAACCGCAGCGCCGGCAACGACATGATGAACCTCGGCGACATCCTCGACGAGGCCGCCAAGAAGGAGTGAGTTTGACCGTCGCAACGGCGCCGCCCTCCGCGGCGCGCCGCTGCCGACGTTGTTTTTGAAACCGCCCGTTCCGCTTTGCGGGACGGGCGGTTTCTTTTTTGCACGCTCGCCGACCCGCAACGCCCCGTGCCGAAGGGCGTCCGGGCTTTCCCCCGAGTCGCCGCTCCGGGACCGACGGCGGGCCCTCCGCCGACGGGCTCCCACCCGCCGACCGCGTCGTTCCCGCCCCTCGCTCCCGGCTTGTCTCCGGGCGACTCCGTGCGTCAGGGCTTCACGAAGCTGCGCTCGTGCAGCGTCGCCTCGGCCGGACGCAACTGCTCCAGCTTGGCATGCACGGCGGCGGCCCCGGCCGGCTTCACCAGATAGTGGCGCACCCCGAGCTGCACCGCCCGCACCACCGTGGTGCGGTCGTTGGAACCGGTGCACAGCACCACCTCGAGCGAGCGCAGCACCGGGGAGGCGCGGATCTTCTGCAGCAGCGCGAATCCATCCATCTCGGGCATCGAAAGATCGAGGAACACCACGTCGAAGATGCGCAGGGGGTCGTCGAGCAAGGCCCACGCCGCCGCGCCGCTGTCCACCATGGTGATCTGGTGATCAGGCTGGCTGCTGATGATTTTGTGCAGGACGCCGCGGCAGGCGGCGTCGTCATCGACGATGAGTATCTTCATGTCCCGGATGCGAGTGTCCACCCACGCTATCGGCCTTTTTTGGCCTGACTGAAATCGGGCGGAAACTTCGTCCTCGTCAAAGGCAGGCGGTTTCCGGATAACCGCCGCCGATTATGAACCCTGTTCTCAAGCTCTTGATCGACGGCGGCAGCCTCACGACCGGCCAAATGGCCAAGGTGGCGGGGCTGTCCGAAGCGGAGGTTAATCAGCACCTGGAACAGTTGAAGAAGGACCAAATCTTCCTCGGCTGGCGTCCGGTGCTCGATCTTTCCCGTGAGGCCGCCGCCGCCGCCGCCGTGCGCGCGGTGATCGAAGTGAAGGTGACGCCCGAGCGGGGCGGCGGGTTCAACCGCTTCGCCGAGCGCATCGCGCGCTTCGACGAGGTCGAATCGTGCTACCTGATGTCGGGCAGCTACGACCTGCTCGTCTTCGTCAAGGGCGCCTCCCTCCAGAAGGTCGCGAGCTTCGTCTCGGAAAAGCTGTCGACGATCGAGGGCGTGCTCTCGACCTCCACCCACTTCATGCTGCGTTGCTACAAAGAGCAGGGCTTCCTGCTCGAGTCCGGCGAAGCGCCAACCTCGCGGCTCAACGTCGCGCCCTGATCGCCCCGGAGGCCCCTGCACATGAACACCGATCCGAAACGATGGGTGGCGGGACACGTGTCCACGCTGCCGAAGAGCGGCATCCGCGACTTTTTCGAGCTCGTCGCCAAGATGAAAGGCCAGGACGTCATCTCCCTCGGCGTGGGCGAACCCGACTTCGTCACGCCCTGGCACGTCCGCGAGGCCGCCATCTACGCCCTCGAGCGCGGCAAGACCTACTACACGTCGAACCTCGGCATGATCGAGCTGCGCCGCGAGATCTCGACCTACGTCGAGCATCACTTCGGCGTCAGTTACCGGCCGGATGATCAGGTGATCGTCACCGTGGGCGTCAGCGAGGCGTTGGACCTCTGCTTCCGCGCCTTCTGCAATCCCGGCGACAAGGTGATGTTCCACCAGCCCTGCTACGTGAGTTACGCCCCGAGCGTGACGCTCGTGCACGGTGTGGGCATCGCGGTGCCGACCTACGCTGAGGATAATTTCGCCCTGACCGCCGAGGCCCTGCGCGCCGCGTGGCAGCCCGGCGCGAAGATCCTCATGCTCAACCTCCCGTGCAATCCCACGGGCGGCACCTGCACCCGCGAGCAGCTGGAAAAGATCGCCGACTTCTGTCGCGAGAAGGACCTGCTCGTGCTGAGCGACGAAATCTACTCCGAGCTCACGTTCGAGGGCACGCACACCAGCATCGCGAGCTTCCCCGGCATGGCGGAGCGCACGATCTTTCTGCACGGCTTCTCGAAGGCCTTCGCGATGACCGGCTGGCGCATCGGCTACGCCTGCGGCCCGGCCGTCCTCATCGACGCCATGATGAAGGTGCACCAATACGCCATGATGTGCGCCTCGATCATCGCCCAGGAAGCGGCGCTGGAAGCCCTCAAGCACGGCTGGGACAGCGTGCTGAAGATGCGCGAGCAATATCACCGCCGGCGCGACCTGATCGTGCGCCGCTTCAACGAAATCGGCCTGAAGTGCCACTCGCCGCGCGGCAGTTTCTACGCCTTCCCCGATGTCCGCGCGAGCGGGCTTTCCGAGAAGGACTTCGCCGTCGGCCTGCTGCAAAAGGAGCGCGTCGCCGTCGTGCCCGGCACGGCCTTCGGCGAAAACGGCACGGGCCACGTCCGCGCCTGCTTCGCGACCGCCTACGACCAGATCATCGACGCCTGCGATCGCGTCGAACGCTTCGTGGCCGGCATCAAGCGCTGAGCACAGACCCGCGCGCGGAAGGCGCGACGACCTGCGAGGCCGGCCGCAAACGGCCGGCCTTTTCTTTTCGCCACCCCGCGGCGCATCGCTATCACCCCGGCCATGCGCACTCCAAAGTTTCCCGCCCGGCGGGGTTTCACGGGCTGGCTGGCGGTGATGATGGTGCTGGTGGTAGGCCGGGCATCCCTCGCCGGCGCCCCGTTCGAGGGCACGATTCATTGGCGGGTTTCGGGTGATGCCGGCGGCTCCGGCAACGAGCTGCAGGCCCAGCTTTCGCAGGGCATGGCCGCGCTGGATTCGCCCGAGATGAAGGCCATGTTGGCCCAAAATCCGGAAATGAAGGCGGCCATGGAAAAGCAGCTGCGCGCCCAGGCCAAGGCCCGCGCGGAGGCCGGCGCAGGCGGCGGCGCCCTCGGCGGGCTGATGCCGAGCGCCATCACGATGTATCTCAAGGACGGCAACACGATGGTTTCCACCAAGGGCGGCTTGGCGCCGCGGGACGTCCTCTCGTTGCCCGCCAAGGGGCTCGCTTACGTCATCGATCCGGCCACCCGGACATATTCGCGCCTGCCGGCCAACCTCGCCCACGGCCAGGGCGGCACCGCCCAATCCTTCAAAGTCACGCGCACCGGTGAAACCGCCCAGGTGCTCGGTTACACCTGCACCCGCTACGAAGTCGTCTCGGGCGGCTTCGAGGACGTGACCTTCAGCGTGTGGGTCACACCCGAGGTGAAGGGCATCGACCAACGCCAGCTGGCGATGCTGCAGGTGGGCGGCGACCAGTCGGCCGGCTTTTTGCGCGAGATCAACGGCGTGCCGCTGAAAATGATCGTGGCCACGCCTCTCGGCAAAATCCGCTTGGAAGTCACCGCCATCAAGGCCGAGCCCGTTTCGCCGGCCAAGGTCGCGGTTCCGAACGGCTTCACCGAAACCGCCGCCTTGCCCACGCTCTGAGCGAAAGCCGCGGGGCTCAGGCGTGCCGCCAGGCCCCCCCTCGCCCGCTGCTCGGGCCTGTGGCCGCGCGGCCCGCGTCGGGCGCTTGCGCCTACGCCCCGGCAGCACCGGCGCAATCCGTCACTGGGCCTGCTTGGCCACCTTGCGCGTGGTCGGCTCCTGGCCGACCGGCAGCGCGAGCAGATCGTAGTCTTCGAAGCCGGTGATCTTCACCTGCGCAAATTCACCGACCGGGACCGTGATCGGCACGTAGACGCGGCCGTCGATATCGGGCGCATCCGCCTCGCCGCGGGCGACACCGGGCTCCTCGACGAGCACCTTCAGCGTCCGCCCCACCGCCCGTTGGCTGACGGCGGCGGCGATCTCCTTTTGGAGCTTCATCACGCGGTGCCAGCGGGCTTCCTTGGTCTTTTTGGAAATCTGCGCCTCCATCTTGGCGGCGCGGGTGCCCTCCTCATGCGAATAACGAAAAACCCCGAGGCGCTCGAACTGCGTGCTCTCGATGAATTCGCAAAGCTCGTCCACATCGGCGTCCGTCTCGCCGGGGAAACCGACGATGAACGTCGTCCGGATCGCGATTCCCGGGATGCCGGCCCGGATGCGCTTGATCAGGTCGCGGATATAGGCGGACGACGTCTCGCGCTGCATCAGCCCCAGCATGTGGTCGCTGATGTGCTGGAGCGGAATGTCGATGTAACGGGCCACCTTCGGGCACTCCGCGATCGTCTTGATGAGTTCGTCGCTCCAGTGCGCCGGGTGCGTGTAAAGCAGCCGGATCCAGAAATCGCCCTCGATGGCGTTGAGCTGGCGGAGCAGCGTCGTGAGCGCCGTGCCGCGCGAAGAATCGACCGGCGTCCGGGGATTCGGGCGCTCCTCCCACGTGTCCATGCCGAAGAAGGTCGTGTCCTGGGAGATCAGGTTGATCTCCTTCACGCCTTCCTTCACGAGCTGGCGCGCCTCGGCGACCACGCTCTCGACCGTGCGGCTGCGATGGCGGCCGCGGATCTGCGGGATGATGCAGAAGGTGCACGGGTGGTTGCAGCCTTCCGCGATCTTGATGTAGGCGAAGTGCCGCGGCGTGAGCCGGAACCGCGGCGTATCGTAATCGGGGATATAGGTGGAGCGCCCTTCGATGAAAACCGGCGGCTCCGCTTCGGTGTCGCGGTCGCGTCCCATGATGTCGCGGATGATCGGCGCGACCTTGGTGACCTGATCGAGCCCGATGAAGGCATCGACCTCTTCGTGGAGTTCCCCCTTCAGATCCTTCGAAAAGCGCTGCGACATGCAGCCGGCGACGATCAGCTTCTGGTTCTGCCGCCGCTTCTTCATCCCCCGGTTCTGGTGCACCTCGAGGATGTGGCCGATCGATTCCTCCTTCGAGGAGTCGATGAACGAGCACGTGTTCACGATCACGACGTCGGCCTGGTCGGCTTCCGGCACCACGGCCATGCCGGCCTGGTGCAGGTGGCCGACCATGATCTCGGAATCGACGAGGTTCTTGGCGCAACCGAGGGAAATGAGGCTGACTTTGATCATGCTCGAAAAAACGAAACGGCCCCGACGAGGCGGGGCCGCTACACGGGCAAAACTCGGGCGGGCGCGCTTACTTCTTCTTGGCGGTGGCCTTGGCCTTCTCCTTCTTGCGCTTGAGATAGGCAGCCCGGCGTTTGCGTTTGATATGCTTGTTCAGTTGTTGGCCCATGGTGTGAGTAAGAGTGAACGGGCGATGTTTCAGAGCGCGGAAAACGAGTCAAGCGGCCAGTCCGGGCTTGCGCGCGTCCGATCCCCGCTTGGCATCGGCGCGATGGCCGATCCGGCAACCACCTCCGCTCCCGCCGTCCCAGCCCCCGGCACCGGCCGCACGGTCTCGCCGGAGACACTCTCGGTCTCGGCCGCTGTGCTCGGCCGCCCCTTGGCCGAGCCGTGGCGCCGCGCCGTCGCGATGGCCGTGGACCTGCTGGCGGTCGGCCTGCTCTCCCTCCTTTCCGGCCCGTGGCTCGCCCTCGGCACCGGGGCGATGCTGATCGTCCTGCTGGGCAACGCCGCGACCGCTCCGGCGGCCTTGCGGGTCGCCCGTCTGGCATGCCGCGCACTCGGCGCCGCGGTCGTGGTCTTCGCGGTGCTGGCCATCGGCCACAGCCCGATCCTGCGCGAACGCGGCCTGGTCCTCGACGCCCTGGTCGGTCGCACCGAAAGTCCGGCAATGCGCGAGTCGGTGTGGGTCCGGCCCGAGGCCGGCACGGCGGAGTTGCGCGAGACAGCCGGGCGGCTGGAGCGGCAGGTCGAAGCCTTGAAAACCGAGGTGCGCGAACGCGAAGCGGCGGGAGCGTCGTGGGTGCACCAGACCAAGGCCTTTGCGGCCGCGCTGGGCGTCACCTTCGGCTGGTCCGGCATCTACTTTACCCTGCTGGCCGGCGCGCTGAACGGCCGCACGCCCGGCAAGGCCGCGCTCGGCCTGCGCGCCGTGAAGCTGAACGGCCAACCGTTCACGTTCTTCGATGCGTTTATCCGGCACGGCGGTTACGTCGCCGGCGTCGCCATGGGCTTGATGGGGTTCCTGAAAGTGCTCTGGGATCCCAACCGCCAGACGATCGAGGATCGGGTGGCCGCGACCGTCGTCATCCGCGGCTCCTGAGCCGCCGGCCGGAGCAGGCGGCGTGCGCGGGGCGGCATGTCTGCGCCGACGCGGTGATTGCTTCCCGGCGCGAATTCGCGCAACGGTGAGGTTCGCATGTTCGAATCACTCACCGAAAAACTCGGCAGCGCGCTGCGCAACCTCCGCGGCGTCGGCAAGCTTACCGAAGAAAACATGGCGGAGGCCCTCAAGGAGGTGCGCACCGCCCTGCTGGCCGCCGACGTGCATTTCAAGGTCGCCCGTGAATTCGTCGAGCGCGTCCAGACCCAGTGCGTGGGTCACGAGGTGCTCAAGGGCGTCGCGCCCGGCCAGCAGGTCGTCAGAATCATCCACGACGAGCTCGTGAAGCTCCTCGGCGCCGGCACCACCGACCTCTCCACCGCGCGCCCGCTCAAGATTCTGATGGTTGGCCTCCACGGCTCCGGCAAGACCACGTCCACCGCCAAGCTCGGCAAGCTGCTCAAGAAACGCGGCTACCGCCCGTTCGTGGTCGGCGCCGACATCTACCGTCCGGCGGCCATCGACCAGCTCGAGATTCTCGCGAAGCAGGAGGAACTGGGCTTCTACGCCGACCGCACCTCCCGGGACGTTCCGGCGATCGGCGCGGCCGCCCTCGCGGCGGCGCAGGCGGCGACGGCCGATTGCATCATCTTCGACACCGCGGGCCGCCTCCAGATCGACGCCGACCTCATCGAGGAGGTCAAAAACCTCCGCGCCCGCATCGTGCCCGACGAGGTCATTCTCGTGGCCGACGGCGCCCTCGGCCAGGAGGCGATCAATGTCGCCAAGGCGTTCCACGACGCCCTGCAGCTCACGGGCCTGATTCTCACCAAGCTCGACGGCGACACGCGCGGCGGCGCCGCGCTTTCGATCAAGAGTGTCACCGGCGTCCCGATCAAATTCATCGGCACCGGCGAAAAGACCGCGGATTTCGACACCTTCCATCCGGACCGCCTCGCGTCCCGCATTCTCGGCATGGGCGATGTCGTCTCGCTCGTCGAACGGGCGCAGGAAACGATCGACCAGAAGGAAGCGGAGAAGATGGCCGAGAAGCTCAAGAAGGCCGAATTCGACCTCGAGGACTTCCTGGCCCAGATGCAGCAGGTGAAGAAGATGGGCTCGATGCAGAGCATCATGGGCATGATCCCCGGCATGAGCGGCATGCAGCTGCCCGCCGGGGCCGACCAGCAGATGGCCCGCACGGAAGCCATCATCAAGTCGATGACCCGCCAGGAGCGCCACAAGCCGGAGATTCTCAACGGCAGCCGCCGCAAGCGCATCGCCGACGGCGCCGGCGTGAAGATCGTCGAGGTCAACCAGCTGCTGAAGCAGTTCGGCCAGATGCAGCAGATGATGAAGATGATGAAAGGCGCCGGCGGCAAAAAGATGATGCGCCAGTTCGAGGCGATGCGCGGCAAGGGCGGATTCCCGGGCATGTGATCGCCCGGCGCCCCGGACGCCGGCTGGCCGCTCCGCCGGGCCCGGTTCATCGCCCGGCACCGTCGTTATTCGGGGCCTCGCCGGGGGGCGCGTGCCCCTCCGCTGCGGTGCGCCCGCGCTCGCCCGTTCGGGCTACCCCACCCCGCAAGTCCTCCGCAACGTCGGCATTGCGCTCCGCGTCTTGCCGCTTCGATAGTTGTCTCCGCTCATGACTTTGCCCCGTCGTCCCCGCGTCACCTCCTTGGCTGCGCTGTGCCTGCTCAGCGCGACGTCGCTCGTTCTTTTTGCCTCCAGCGCCACCGCCGCCGCCGTCGACTACCTCCGCGAGGTCAAACCCATCTTGACCCAGCACTGCGTGCGGTGCCACGGCGCGCTGAAAGAGGAAGCCGGCCTGCGGGTCGACACCGCCGCCTTCATGCGCCTCGGCGGCGACAGTGGCTCTCTGGTCAAACAGAAGGCCGGCGGCACCTCCCTTCTCCTGCAGGTCGTCGAAGGCACCCACGAAGACATCGCCGCGATGCCCTACAAAAAACCGCCGTTGTCGGCGGCCGAGATCGGCACGCTGCGTTCGTGGGTCGCGCAGGGCGCGCCGTCGCCCGAAAACGAGGAACCCGGCGTCTTCACCCACTGGGCCTTCGTCGCCCCGCAACGTCCGACGCCGCCCCGGGTCGACGGTGTCGCGGCCGAGGCGCGCCACCCGGTCGACGCGTTCGTCTTCGCCTCCCTCGCCGCCGCCGGGATCACCCCCGCGCCGCCGGCCGATCCGGTCACTCTGCTCCGGCGCGTGACCCTCGACCTGACCGGCCTCCCGCCCAAGCCCGCCGAGGTCGACGCATTCCTCGCCGACAAGGCCCCCGGCGCCTACGAGCGCGCCGTCGACCGCCTCCTTGCCTCGCCCCATTTCGGCGAGCGTTGGGCGCGTCCGTGGCTCGACGTCGCCCGCTACGCCGATTCCAACGGCTACTCCATCGACGCCCCGCGCCAGATCTGGCGCTACCGCGATTGGGTCGTCGACGCCCTCAACCGCGACCTGCCCTACGACCAGTTTGTCGTCGAACAACTCGCCGGCGACCTCCTGCCCCAACCCACCGTCGCCCAGCGCATCGCGACGGGATTCAACCGCAACACCCAGATCAATCAGGAGGGCGGCATCGATCCCGAACAGTTCCGCGTCGAAGCCGTGCTCGACCGCGTCAACACCCTCGGCTCCGCCTTCCTCGGCCTCACGCTGGCCTGCGCCCAGTGCCACGACCACAAGTTCGACCCGATCTCGCAGAAGGACTACTACCAGCTCTACGCTTTCTTCAACAACTCGCCCGACGACGGCCACGGGGAGAACCGGCCGGGCAGCGCCCTCTATTTCGACAAATCCGGCGCGCCCCTCGACCAGGTCGCCGCGGACCTTGACCGCACCCGCTCCGAGCTCCGCCAGCTGCTGGAATCCGCCGGCCCCGCGGTCGAGACGTGGCGCGCCGCTTATCCGCCCGAGAACCGGAAAAAACAGCGCCTTTCTTCCCTCCGCGCCGCCCTCGATGTGCCATGGGAGAAACAGACGTTCTCGCAACGCCGCGCCGTCTACGCCCTCGCCCGGCCCGAAGACGCGGCGTTCAGGTCCCTCAACGCCAAGCTCGGCGAACTCGAGCGTCGCGAACGCGAAGCCGAGTCGACCCTCGTCATGACCGAGCTGCCCCAGCCCCGCGAGAGCGTGCTCTTCATCAAGGGCGACTTCACCCGCCGCGGCGACGTCGTGAAACCGGGCGGCATCGCCGCTCTGCCCCCGTTGCAGGGCGAGAACCTCAACCGCCTCGACCTCGCCCGCTGGATCGTAGACCCCGCCAATCCCCTCACTGCCCGCGTCATCGTGAACCGGATCTGGCAGCAGTATTTCGGCCGCGGCATCGTCGAAACCGAAAACGACTTCGGCACCCAGGGCCTCCCGCCGACCCACCCGGAACTGCTCGACTGGCTCGCCACCGAATTCGTCCGGCTCCAATGGAGCCAGAAGGCCATTCACCGCCTTATCGTCACGTCCGCGACCTACCGCCAGTCGTCGCAGGCTCGTCCCGAACTCGAGCTTTCCGACCCGATCAACAAACTGCTCTCCCGCCAATCCCGCCTGCGCCTCGACGCCGAGGTGGTCCGCGACGTCGCTCTCGCCGCCAGCGGCCTCTTCGTGCCGAAGCTCGGCGGCCCGCCGGTGTATCCGCCCCAGCCCGACGGCGTGATGTCGCTCGGCCAGGTGAAGCGCGAATGGCGGCCCAGCACCGGCGAGAATCGCTACCGCCGCGGCCTCTACACCCACTTCTGGCGCGCGACGCCCCATCCGGCCCTCGCGGTGTTCGACGCCGCCGACGGCTTCAGCGCGTGCACGCGCCGCCTGCGCTCCAACACCCCGCTCCAGGCCCTCACGCTCCTCAACGACCAGCAGTTCTTCGAGTTCGCCCAGGCCCTCGGCCAGCGCGTGCGCGACGAGGCCCCCGGCGAGATCACCGACCAGCTCGCCTACGCATTCCGCCTCTGCGTCGCCCGTTCCCCCACGGCCGCCGAGGGCACCCGCCTGCTCGCGCTCTTCAACCAGCAGATGGCCAAGGCCACCGGCGATACCCCCGCGCGCGTCGCGGCCGCCTGGACCGTCGTTGCCCGCGTGCTGCTCAACCTCGACGAAACCATTACCCGCGAATGAACCCGCCGCCCGTCACTCCGTCCGAGCTCCTCAGCGCCCAGACGCGCCGCCACTTCTTCAGTCGCTGCGCCATGGGCCTCGGCGGCATCGCCCTCGCCTCGATGCTCGGCGAGCGGCGCGCCTCCGCCGCTCCGGCGGCGCTCCCGAATCCTCTCGCGCCGCGCCCGTCCCACTTTCCCGCCCGCGCCAAGAACGTCATCTATCTCTTCATGGCCGGCGGCCCGAGCCAGCTCGAGCTGTTCGACTACAAACCGAAGCTCATCCAGCTGAACGGCCAGGCCGTCCCCGACTCGCTGATCGAAGGCAAGCGCTTCGCCTTCATGGACAGCAGCCACGGCACCAAGCTCCTCGGCACGCGCCGGGAGTTCAAACAGCACGGCAAGAGCGGCGCCTGGGTCTCCGACCTCTTTCCCCACACCGCGAAGATCGTCGACGACATCTCGCTCGTGAAATCGTGCCAGGCCACGCTCTTCAATCACGCACCCGCCAAGCTCTTCATGAACACCGGCAGCGGCCAGTTCGGCCGCCCCGCCATGGGTTCGTGGCTCAACTACGGTCTCGGCAGCGAGTGCCAGGATCTCCCCGGTTTCGTCGTGCTCCAGTCCGGCCCGCGCGGCCCCCGCGGCGGCGCCGTCAACTGGGGCTCCGGCTTCTTGCCGACGACGTATCAGGGCGTGCCCTTCCGCGGCAACGGCGACCCGATC
>JACCDQ010315627.1_pt1 | contig 17545 bp, 22 predicted proteins | sample 7446031 | NCBI WGS metagenome assembly JACCDQ01 (sample SAMN15323442, study PRJNA562643) | freshwater metagenome | isolation source: river surface water | place: USA:Blue River Watershed | collected 2017-08-17
GGGTAGATTAAGTCAATATGATTCATTTTATAAATCAAAAACAGAATTTTTAACTTTTATTGAAACTGAAAAAAATAATCTTCAATATACATATCAATTATTAACTGTAGCTAAAGAAGCTGCTATTAAAGAATTTCCAACAAGAGAAAAAAATATTAATGATTTAATAAAACCTGTTGAAGTTGATTCTGTTACTTTAATTGATAAATTAGATTCTGTAAAATCAAAAGAAGATATTGTAGATTTTTTAGTTATATTAGATTTAGCTAAAAATGAACCTAAGAAATTAATAGCTAGAATAAATACAACTATTGCTAATTTAAAAGAATTAAATCAATCAGTAATTAAAATTTTAAAAGATACAAGAGTTGACTATTATGCAAATGCTGTTATTTATTCTTGGGACGAAACAAGTGACTGGGATTCTGAATCAACTAAAACATTACCTTTAGTTAAAATCACAGAAGAAATGGCAAATTTAATTGAAGATAAAAATGTTGATTTTGTTGCTACATATCCAGGATTTTTATCTAGTTATGATTGCAAAGTAGATCAATCTGTGTGTGATTTATATAGTTTAACAATGAAATCTAAAATTTTTGCTTCAAGAGGTGATAATTCAGCTGAATTATGGATAGATAATGTTGAAGAAGAATATTACTTTCAATATTTAATTATTGAAAATGAAAAAGAAAAATTGGAATGGGTTAAAGTAACTGAAGACGAATACAATAAATATGCTGAATTTGAAGGACATGAAATTTATTCAAAACCTTATGGATTCTTTAATACAGAAGCTTTAAACGCACCTAATCCTGTAGGTATCTCAACTGTTGGAAATCCTAAATATGGTGAATGGAAAACTGATAGTTCAGGTCAATCTTTCTGGACTTATTATGGACAATATAGATTATTATCAGACGTGATAGACATGTTCGCAGGAAATAATCATAGATATTCTAGAAATGATTATGATCACTGGAATACAACATATAGGAACCAACCTTATACAGGTAAAGAAGATAGATATTCTTATGGTGGTTCTGTAATGAATAGTTCTGGTCAATATAAATCAGGTGGAAATAGTAATTCGTTAAGAGGTATTGGTGCAACTACTAGAGGTAGAGGTGCTAGTGGTGGCGGAAAATAACAAAAAAAAAGGAGTAGAAAAATGAATGAAATATTATCAGGTAATTTAATTGGTATGATAACAACTATTACATTAGCTTTATCAATGGTTTTAATTTTAAGATTTGTAACAGATTTTTATTTTAATAAACAAGTTAGAGCAAATCGTTCGAATGTTTTTGTTTACGATCATATTGAAAACAATAATATAGCACTAGGTATTAGAAGGGGTTCTATGTATTTAGGACTAATGATAGGTGCAATGGGTACATTAAATTCAGCAATATCTGAACAATTATTAGACCAATTTTTACTTTTATGTTTTATGTTTGCAGCATTTTTAATTTCAAATAAAATTTTATTTAAAAATGTTGAAAATACACAAGAAATTATAAAAGGTAATAAAGCTATTGCAATTGGAGAAGCAGGATTATTTTTAGCAACAGGTATTATAGCTTACGCTTCTTTTTCAGGAAATGGACCTTGGTATAGCTCTATTGTATTTTTTATATTAGGTCAAGCAGTTTTATTATTAGCAGCTAAAGCTTATGATTATATATATAAGGATTTAAAGGAAAAAATTCAAAGAAGAAGTGTTGCGTCAGCAATTATGTTAGCTTCATTATTAATTTCTTTTTCATTAATTTTAAAATCTTCTATTATAGGTGATTTTACTAGTTGGGAATCAGATTTAATTTCATTTTTAAAAATGAGTATTTTTGGATTTATCTTATTAGTATTATTTGCTAATGTAATTATAGATAAACTATTTTTACCAGATTTAACAATTAAAGAAGCTCTTGATAAAGAAATTACTGCAGCAATTATTTTAATTTCAGGATTAAAAATAGGAATTGCAATAATTATAAATACAGCTATTTGATATAGCTGTGTTCCCACATGTTTTATAAAATTGAAAGTTATAATTTAGAATTCCTAAAATGGATAGCCATTTTAGGAATGTTTATAGATCATTTTTCTAAATTAATATTTCCTACAATAGATCATATTCCTTTTTTCTTCGAATTTGGTAGAATAAGCTTTCCTTTATTTGCTTTTATATTAGTTTACAATTATCTATATAATACTAAGTCAAAAGAAAATTATTTAAAAAGATTATTAATTTTTGCACTTATATCACAACCTTTTTTTTCTTATGCATTCAATACATTTGTATTAAATATATTTTTTGTTTTATTAATTGGTTTGTTATGTATTTATTTAATAGAAAAAGGTATTGAATTTGATAAAAAAGTAATTAATTTTTCATTAGCAACAATAATCTTGGTTTCTAGTTCAAATTTTGTTGATTATCAACCATTTGGTATAGCTGTAATTGTAAGTTTATATTTTGTATTTATATATAAAAAGGTAGTTTTTTGGCTTATATTCATTATATTTTTAATTTTAGCTAATCATTATACATATTCATTAAATAATGGTTTGTTAGGACTGTTTTTAGGTATAATCTTATTTCATTTAACACTATATATAGTTTTGATAAAAAATAAAATAAAAATACCTAGAATAAATAAATGGTTTTTCTATAGTTTTTATCCTTTACATTTAGTGTTAATACTTATAATTAAATATTACGGAGTTTTTCAATGATAAAAAAAATATTATTAATAGCAGTTATATCATTAAATCTTTTTTCAAATGATTTTATGAATGATATAACTAATAAAGGAACTGTTACACCTAGTTTACCAGTAAATAAAGCCTCAATAGACGAAGCAAAAAAATTATTTAATGAAAAAAAATTTGAAAAAGCAGGAGATATGTTTGCAACATTATTTACAGAAGGTAATTTTGAATCAACAACTTATTTAGCTCAAATGTTTGCTTTAGGTTTAGGAATCGAAAGAGATTGTAAAAAAGCAGCTTATTTTGCATTTTCTGGATTAAAAGAAAATATTTGTGATAATAATAAAATATTAAGTGATTGGTATCAAAATGGAATTTGTACTGATAAAAATATAGAAAAAGCTATGAAATACGAAAAACTTTTTAAATCTTGTTTAAAGTAATAGATATAACAAAAAAATAGATCAATTAGGAGTTTGTTATGACATTACATTTTAGAATATTTTTGTTCGCTGCAGCTATTATTTTTATAGTTGGAGCAACCTTCACATTTAGTTCTTATTTTGCAAAAGTTGTTGGTTTTCAGCCAATACAATTTAATGCTTTTAAAGACTCTAAAGCTGTAGATATTGTTATTTTTAATGAAGAAGATAAAACAATTTTTTCATTAAAAGATAATCAATTTTATTTATTAAATCAATCTTCTAATATAAAATTACCAAACGAAGTATTTGGTAAAATATTAAGTATAAAAATACCAAAAGTAAGAAGAGAAGCTTTTTTTGACGGTTTTTTTGAACATTTTAAAGATCCTATTTTAACTTTCACTATAGAAGATAATACAAGACAAGGATTAACTTTAGAATTCTTTAAAGAAAATAGTGATACAATTAAATTAAAAGTTATAGAAATGGTTCCTATTGGTATAAAAAATGATACAAATACATATTTTACAACTATAACTAAAGACGACAATTTATTTAAAATTGTTAATCTTTTAAAAAACATAAATAAGGGTAATTAATGAAAAAATTTATATTAGCTTTTAGCTTAATAGGATCTGCATTATTTGCAGAAAATGTTTCAATTGAAAATACATTTTCAGTTGATAGTTCTTGTAGTAAAGTAATGGAAAAAACAGCCTTTACTATTTGTTATAATTATGAAACAAAACAACCAAACTGGACTGCTTATATCTTAAATTACGCTGAAGTTCAAGGAAGTAATAAAAGACCAGATCATGCTTTTAAAGAAGATCATGATATTCCTTTATTATATAGATCAACTTTATCAGATTTTCATGGTTCAGGTATGGATAGAGGTCATTATACTCCTAATGCAAGTGTAGATTATGATAAAAAAGCTCAAATGGAAAGTTTTTTATTATCAAATATTGGTCCTCAATATCCAAGATTTAATCAAGGTATTTGGGCTGAAATTGAAAATGAAGTTAGAGCTTATACAAAATCAAATGAAGAAATTTATGTTGTAACGGGTAGTATTCCAGGTGATAAAAATGATTATATTGGTAATCATGTAAATATTGCTAGTTATTTCTATAAGGTTGTTTATTCTCCTTCGAAAAGAAAAGGTATTGCTTATTTAGTTCCTCATAAACCAGACTTAAATAAAAAATCTTATAAAGCTTACAAAACAAGTATTGAAGAGGTTGAAAAAGCAACTGGAGTTAAATTTTTTACTAATGTAAAAGACACTACATTCAAAAAATTTAATGGTTATTTTTAAATAAGAGAAGCAATCAAGCTTCTCTTAAATTTTTCTTAAAGGAATCATTTTGAACAAACAAGACATTTTGTCAAGCCTTAATAAATCTTTTAAACCAAAAGAAACTAATATTTCCCGTCAAAGTATCATATCTTCATTAAATAATACAACTTCTGATATAATTAAAAAGAATTCTTCTCAGTCGTCTAGTATTAAAAAATCTAATGATAGAGAAAATAACAATTTTATAGAAGATACATATGATTGTGTATCTTACTGTTCTTGTGAGGATTAAAACATGAATGAAATTTTTTTTATAGCAATAGCATTTATAAATGCTTTTGTTGATATAGGTCATAAAATAACATTACAAAATGTTGTTTTTAATGAGTTTGCAGGTTCACAACAAATATTATTAATGGCAATTTTAAATGCTTTAATAATTATTCCTTTTGTGCTATTTTTTTCACCTTCTGGATTTATATCTGATAAGTATCCAAAAAATAAAATCATAAAATATGGTGCATTTGCTGCAATCGTATTAACTAGTTTAATTTGTATTGCTTACTATTATAATCTATTTTGGTTAGCATTTACTTTAACTTTATTCTTAGGAATTCAAAGTGCTTTTTATGGACCTGCAAAACTGGGTTACATTCGAGAATTAGTTAGTAAAGAAAAAATATCAAAATTAAATGCCTGGCTTCAATCAGCTTCTATGATAGGTATTCTATTTAGTATGGGTATTTATTCATTTATCTTTGATTCTATCTATCAACATAATTTAAATTCTTTGTTTATAATAGGACTTTCATTAGTAGTTTTATCAATTGTAGAATTTTCATTAAGTTTTAAATTACCAACATTAACTGAAACACAAGTTTTAGAATTTAATAAAAAAGATTATATAAAAGGTGTTTTATTAAAAAATTCATTCAAAGATTTTATTGAAAACAAAACAATTATTTTATCTATGATTGGATTATCTGTATTCTGGTTAATAATGCAATTAATGGGAGTTGCATTTCCTGCTTTTGCACAATCATTAAATATCAATAATGTATTAGAAGTTAATGCTATTTTAGCCACAACAGGTATAGGTATTTTTATTGGTTCATTACTTTATTCATATTATTCAAAAAATTATATTGAAGTTGGAACTATTCCTTTAGGAGCAATAGGCTTAGTTATTTCATTATATTTAATTATCACAGTTCAAAATACTAATATGTTATACATTTACTTCTTAACAGCTGGTATTTCTGGAGGTCTATTTGTAGTTCCTTTGAATTCATTAATTCAATTTCATGCAAAAGAAGAATTACTTGGTACTACTATGGCTGGTTCAAATTGGATTCAAAGTGCAGTTATGTTAACTGGTTTAATTCTAACAACAATTTTAGCTTTAAATAATATAGATCAATCTATTTTAATGCCTATTATATTAATTGTTGCTATTATAGGAGCAGCATATGTTATTTATGAAATACCACAATCTTTACTACATTTTGTAGTTAAATTTGTTTTTAATTTTAAATACAAATTATTTGTTCATGGTATAAATAACATAAAATCTAATGGAGCTATTTTATTATTAGGAAATCATGTGTCTTGGATTGATTGGGCTATTATACAAATGGCGTCTCCAAGAAAAATGAAATTTTTAATGGATAAAAGTATTTATAATAAATGGTATTTAAAAAGATTTTTAGATTTATTCGGAGTTATTCCTATCGCAGGTGCAAATAAAGATTCTTTAAAGAAAATAGCTTATTATTTAGATAATGGTGAAGTAGTTTGTATTTTTCCTGAAGGTTTAATAACTAGAAATGGTCACTTATCTGAATTTAAAAGAGGTTTTGAAAAAATTCTTGAAATGACTGAAAATAAAGATTCTGTATCTGTTATACCTTTTTATATAAACGGTTTATGGGGAGATCAATTTTCAAGAGCGTCTAAAATTTTAAAAAATAATTGGAAAAATAAAGATATATCTATTACATTTGGTGAAGAAGTTATTAATGCTACAGCAGATTCAATAAAACAAGCTGTTTTTAATTTATCAACAAAATCATGGTTATTAGATAATGAAAAAAGAACAACAATTGGAGAAGAAGTTTTTAATAATTTAATAAAATCTAAAAGAGAATTTATTGTTAAAGATTCAACAGGATTATCTTTAAGTGGCAAAAAACTTTTAACAGCAGCTATTGCTTTTAAAAACATACTGTCTATAAAAGAACAAAATGTTGGTATTGTATTACCTTCAACTGTAGCTGGTATTATAATTAATTTAGCTCTATTACTGAAAGGTAAGACTTTAATAAATCTTAATTATACAGCTAGTATAGATTCTTTAAAAGCTTCTGTTGAAAAAGCTGGTATAAAAACTATTATTACTTCTGATAAATTCTTAAATAAATTAAAATCTAAAAACATGGATTTAACAGAGTTATTTGAAAATAAAGAAGTTATAAAACTAGAAGAAGTTAAAGATAAAATAACTAAAAAAGATAAATTATGTATTTTAATTAGTTTATATGTTCTTCCTAAATTTTTATTAAAAAGAATTTATGTGAAACAAACATTAAAAACAGATACTGCTATTATCTTATTTAGTTCAGGAAGTGAAGGAACTCCAAAAGGAGTTGAATTAAGTCATGAAAATATTATAGGAAATATTAAACAAATTACAAATATACTTAATCCTTTAGAAGAAGATTCTATTTTAGGTATATTACCTATATTTCATGCATTTGGTATCACTGTAACAACATTATTACCTTTAATGGAAGATATTCCTGTTATTTGTCACCCTGATCCTACAGATTCTAAAGAAATTGGTTCATTAATAGCTATAAATAGAATTACTATCATGGCTGCAACTTCAACTTTTTTAAGAATTTATACAAGCAATAAAAAAGTTAATCCTTTAATGTTTAGCTCTTTAAGATTAGTTATTGCAGGAGCTGAAAAATTAGATTCTAATGTTAGAAAAGATTTTAAAGAAAAATTTGGAAAAGATATTTTAGAAGGTTATGGAGCAACAGAAACTTCACCTGTAGCTTCAGTTAATATACCTAATTTATTAACTCCTGATTTAACTATGCAAGAAGGATTTAAAATTGGTACAGTTGGTATGCCAATTCCAGGAACTAGTTTTAAAATTGTTGATCCAATTGAAATAGATAGATATAAAAAAGAAAAAGATATTTTAAATGAATTAAATATAGGTGAAGAAGGAATGATTTTAATTTCTGGTCCACAAATAATGAAAGGTTATTTATTAGATCAAGATAAAACAAATGAAGTTATTTTAATTGAAGATAATAGAAAATGGTATATTACTGGAGATAAGGGAAGATTAGATTCAGACGGCTTTTTAACTATTGTTGACAGATATTCTAGATTTGCTAAATTAGGTGGAGAAATGATATCTTTAACTGCTGTAGAAGAAGAAATTGGTAAATGCATAAAAGATATCGAATATATAGCTGTAGCTGCACCTGATTCAAAAAAAGGTGAAAAAATTATATTTGTATATCAAGGTGAATTAAATGAAGCTGAAACAAAACAATTGTTCATTAAATCATTTCAAAATAATTTAATGATTCCAAGTGAATTTTTTAAAGTTGAGGTATTACCAAAATTAGGTACAGGTAAAAAAGATTTTAAAAAAGCAAAAGAGTTATATTTGACTCAAGCTTTTTAATTTAGATATAATTAAATAAAAACAAAAGGGGTTTTTTGAATGAAAAAAATATTATTATTAGGAGGCTTTTTATTAGCCTCTAATTTATTTGCTTTAGAATTATGTGATTCTAAATTTGAAATAGATCAAGAATTTAAAGGTGGTACAGATTGGTTAAAAAAATCAATACCAGGTGATAAAGACCAAAAAACTTATTACGAAAAAATTAAAGGTATTAATACTTGTCAAATTTATGTAAATAAAGATAAAAAAATGGAAAAGTTTATTAAAATTTTAAGTATTAAAACACCTTTAACAACACCTTCAAAATTAGAAAATTTAACTTTCAAAAGTGGTTTTAATTTCTATTATAAAGATAAAAAAGCTGTTGAATTTGAAACAACAAAATATGAAGATTTCTTAAATTCTTTAAAAGAAGGAATTAATACTTTAAGAGTTTCAAAAGTAAATTATGAAGGTTCAGGTTCTTTAGTTGGAAGTGTTAATACAATGTGTTCTGAATTAGGTAAAAATTGTACTGCTATAATTGAAATTAAAAAACCAGATATACAAACAAGTGAGAGAGAAAAAAACAATAATAATCAATTGAATTTTATGTTAAATAAAGCTATTGAATCTCAAAATTTAAAATTAAAATCTACGGAAGGTTGGCAATAATAGCCAACTTTCACTCTTTATCTAAATAAGATTTAGATTCTTGTACACCAACTTGGTTTTTATATTTTCCTTGATATAAATTATTTGTATCTCTTGCTAATTTAGCTTGTTTGAAATCTATTTTTGAAAAATAAACTTGACCTATTCTTATAGAATGATATATTTTAGTTGGTTGACTAACTAAAATTTCTAAAGTCCATTGAGCGTCAAAACCAATATCACCAAATCCTGCTGAAATATGACTTTGAATACCTAATCTAGCCATAGAACTTCTACCTTCATACATAGGAACATGATATGAACTACCTAAAGCTTCATTAGTATGACCTAAATATAAAATACCTGGTGTTAAAATAATACCTTCGTCAGGAATAGTTAATTCAAATATTTTATTTTCTTTTTTCATATCTATAAAAGTAATATCACTTTTCATTTTTTTAACAATTTTGTCACCAGAAGGTAATGTAATTATTTCTAAAGGAAAATATGTTTTTAAAGTTTTACCAAGAGTAACGTCAATAGAATTTACGCCTAATGAAATATCTTCTAAATTAATTTTATTTCCATTAGAAGTAATTCTTCCTTCTCTTATTTCCTCTTTAATTTCTTGCTTTAATAAAATACCCATTAAATAAACCTCTTTTTATTTTTATTATAACAAAATATTAATTAAATTACTATAAATTGATTTAGATTATATGTTATAATCTAAGAAAAAAAGGAGTTGTAAATGGAACTATATATAGGAATATTCTTTATTGTTTTAGCTTTTATTTATAAATTTTTTATAAAAGAAAAACATGTTGAATCAGCTTATCTAGAAGAACAAGCTGATAGATATTTTAATACTAGAAATGAATTAACTGAAGATTGGCATTCAAATGGGAAACTTTTTAAAACAGGTTTATCTTTAATTAAAGTTAATGAGAATGAATATAAATTCATTAAACAAACAAAAATTTTTATTTAAATATTAATCTAAGCTTAAGCCTTTTTTTATTATAATTAAAATAAAAAAGGAGTTCTATGGCTGCTATATATGTTTGTCCAAAGTGTGGAAAAAACGACAAAATAGGATCTACAGATTTATGGGATAAGACAGATAATGTTCATAGGTGTGGGCATTGCTATAATGAATGGAGATATCCTATGACACGAGAACAATTTGAGGAAAAAGAGTATTTAAAAATAAAAAGAAAGGCTTAAAATGGAATTTGGAGAAAAAATAGAAGGATACGAAGTAAACGTATTAAATGAAAGAGAAATTAGAGGTGGAACAGCTATTTTGTTCTTATTTGCAATAATAGGATTTTTCTTTTCTGTATTTAAAGGTGATTATACAATCACAAAACTATTTGTTGGTTTATTCTTAATTGATTTTGTAATAAGATTACATTTTAGTCCAAAATATTCACCTGTTTTAATACTAGCTAAATTAATGGTATTAAATCAAGAACCAGAATATACAGGAGCACCTCAAAAAAAATTTGCTTGGACTTTAGGATTCTTTTTAGCTGTAATTATGTTTCATACTTTAATTATATTTGAAGTGCAAGGGCCTTTAAATTTTATTATATGTTTAATTTGCTTAACACTATTCTTTTTTGAAGTTGCTTTTGGTATTTGTATTGGTTGTAAAATGTATAACTTAATTACAAAAAATAAAAGTATGTACTGCCCTGGAAATGTTTGTTCAATCAAAACTAAAAAATCTTTAAACAAAAATGAAATTTTAATTTTAATTGCGTTTTTAACAACAATTATTGCAATAATTACAAAATTATATGGAGGGTTTTAAAATGGATTTAATTCATATTAATAGAAAAATTATTTTAGATTTACAAGAAGAATTACAAAAAGAATATATAAAAGAAAATGTTTATCATGCTATAGCTAGTGATCCAACAGTTGAATCAGAATTTCAAAATGAAGAAAATATAATAGATTATATAGTTAATGGAATTCATTTTGTAATTAAACAAAATGAAGCATTTTATGAGAAATACGGTAAAGATATTGGTAATGGAAAGAAAATGGTTCTGGAAGGAGATTTGATACCTTATTTGTCAGATACAACTGGTTTTTATCACAGTACAGGAAAATATGTTATATGTCCTTTTGATTGGACTCCAAATGAAAATCACGAATTTGATTATAGTTTTTATATAGCTAAATCAATTTAAATTTTATTTAATTTTTCTTATATAACTAGGTAATCAATTTATTGATAAAAAAATTTTAAAAAACAAAAAAAAAGGATATAAAATGACAAACGGAAAATACTTAGAATCAGTTAATACACTTAATGCATGGGCTTATGCTTATTATACATTATCAAACCCAATTGCTACTGATAAAATGTATGACGAATTATACTTCGAGGTTAAAGCTTATGAAGAAGCAAATCCAAGTGAAGTTTCACCTTTATCACCTACTCAAAGAGTTGGAGATACTGTACTAGAAGGGTTTGAAAAATCAAAACACATTGCAAAAATGTATTCATTAGACGACGTGTTTAATGAAGAAGAATTTTTAGAATGGGCAAATAAAATTAAACTTGAATTCCCAGACGCTGTGTTTTATGCTGAACCAAAATATGACGGTTTATCTTTAAACTTATTATATGAAAATGGTGATTTAGTAAAAGCAACAACAAGAGGTGACGGAGAAACAGGTGAAAATGTTACTGCAAACATTCCTCATGTTAAAGGTATTCCTTTACATATTGAATATAAAGGAAGAATCGAAATTAGAGGAGAAGTTACTATCTTTAAAGCTGATTTTGCAAAAGTAAATGAATTGAGAGTTGAATCTGAAAAAGAAATGTTCTCTAATGAGAGAAATGCTGCTTCAGGTGCTTTAAGAAGTTATGATTCTATTTCTGTTAAAAATGCAAATCTGAAATTTACTCCTTATGGTTTAGGTCATAGTGATATTGCATTTAAAGAACAACATGAATCTTACGATTGGGTTATGTCTCAAGGATTCGTTAACTGGGGTACTAATAATTTAGTAAGAAAATCTTTAGATCCTCAAGATATTGTAAAAGAATATCAAGAAATGATTGTAACTAGAGATAGCTTTCCAATGTTATTAGACGGAATGGTTGTTAAAGTTGATCAAAAAGCTATTCAAGAAGAATTAGGTTTTGCTACTAAATACCCAAAATGGGGAATTGCATTTAAATTCCCAGCTGTTGAAGCAAAAACAAAAGTTAAAGACGTAATTTTACAAGTTGGTAAAACTGGTGCTATTACTCCTGTTGCTATTGTTGAGCCTACAGATTTTGACGGTGTTGTTGTTGAAAGAGCAACTTTACATAACTTCTCTGAAATCAGAAGACAAGATATTAAAATAGGTGATACAGTTACATTAATTAGATCTGGAGACGTAATTCCAAAGATAACAGGTGTATTTGTATTAGATAGAACAGGTAATGAAAAAGAAATTTTAGAACCTTGTAATTGTCCAGTTTGTGGTGCTCCTGTTGAGAAAAAGAAAAAATTCAATTCTGAAGAAGAATCAACTGCAATCTATTGCTCAAACCAAGTTTGTCCAGCAGTAGTTAAAGAAAGAATCGCTTATGCTGTTTCAAAAAAAGCATTTGATATTCCAGGTGTAGGTGAATCTGTAATTGAAGAATTAGTTCAAAAAGGTTTTGTTTCAAGAGTATCTGATATTTTTGACTTAACTGTAAATGATTTCTTAAGTTTAACAGGTTTCAAAGATAGAAAAGCAGAAAAATCATATGAAGCAATTCAAGCTGTAGTTGGTCAAACAAATATGGCAAAATTTATCAATGCACTTGATATCGAGTTAATTGGTGAAAGAGCGTCAAAAAAATTAGCTGCTAATCAAAAAGCTGTAGAATTAATTATTGGTTCTACAGACGAAGAACCTACAATTGAATTCTTTGAATCAATTGAAGATATTGGAAGTGCTATGGCAAGAAACATTGTTGATTTCTTATTAGTTAATAGAGTATTAATTAATGATTTAAAAGACAGAGTACAACCAATTCTTCCTGATTTTACAACAAGTAGTATCAATATGGATACAGCAATTGCTGGTAAAACATTTGTTATTACAGGTACACTATCTCAATCAAGAGATCACTTTGCAGCATTAATTGAAGCAAATGGTGGAAAAGTATCAGGATCTGTTTCTAAAAAAACAGATTACTTATTAGCTGGAGATAAAGCTGGAAGTAAAGCTGATAAAGCGAAAGAGTTAGGTGTAACAGTATTAAATGAAGATTCATTTACAGCTCTTATTTCTTAAATTAAAATAGGTAGATTTTTTCTACCTATTTAAATTCATTTTGAATCACAAATTTTCTAAAAATATATATATAACTAGATAATCAATTTATTTGATAAAAAATTTTTTAAAGCAAAGGGTATAAAATGAAAAAAGCTAACATAGTAACAACTAAAGAAATAGGTATCTTCATTAATGAAGAAAAATGTATTATTAGAGTGCAAAATTCAGTGAAGTGTAAAAAGTATTTTCATAGATTATTTGGTAATGATCCAAAAATTATTGAATTAGCTTTAGAGATTGGTTTAAAAGAAGGTCACAATTCTATGACATTAAATGATTTTTTTGTATTATGTGATAAATTAGATAAAAGAAATAGATTGAAAAGAACTATTAAATTTTGTTTAAAAACATATGAAAGTTATAATAAAATTAAATGGAAAGAATTAAGTAAACACAAAAGACTTTTTATTCATAATCAAAAGTCTAAAGTGCAAATAAAAAAAGCATTCAAAGAACCAAAAAAAATTAAATAAGTCTCTTTTGAGACTTACTTAATCTATCTTTTAGTTACTTACCTTTAATTATCTTTTTTAGTTTTCCAACCATTGAATAGAATTTTTCTAAAACAGCAGCTTCTTTAGAACCTTTTTTCTCTTCGTCACCAGAATCAGTAGTTTTTTGCAATTCACTTTCTAATTCACTTTTCACGATAGCTTTAATAGCATTTAAAATTTGAGGTTCAATTGTAGATTTTAAATCTTTAACAATTCCATTTAATTCACTATTAGTATCTTTTAAGTCTTTAGAAATAATATTAAATCTATCAACTTGACTTTTTGGAATATCTTTATTTTTAATATAAGTTAAATAATTTTCCATTGTACTTAGATCTTCTTCTAATGTATTTTTACCAGTTAAAAACACTTCTAGTGATTTTCCTAATAAAGCACCTTTTACTTTTTTAATGTCAGGTTTACCATTTTTATCTTCTAAGTTTTCTTTTTGAGCAACTTTCTCTTTCATACTATCAATAACAGCTTTTTTATCAACTGTTAATAAAGCAACTTCTCTACTTTTATCAAAAATTTTTCTATAAGCAGCTAACAAATCTTCTTTTGATATATTTAAATCTTGACCGTTTTCCATTGAAAACCTCCTAATAATTTTTGTTTTATAATATCAAAATAAATTATGAAAATCAATTAAAGCTTTATTTAAGTTTGAAAAAGCTAAGATTTGAATAAAATAGATTAAAAAAGGATTATTATGAACTATTGGTATTTAACAATTTTTACCATATTAGCTTTATTTATTTCACATAAAGTATATTTTGAATTTGTTGAAAAAACAATAAAACCATATAGTATTAAATGGATAGCTTTTTCAGTAATTAATTTTCAATTAGCATTTTTATTACCAATATATTTAAATGCTATGGATTCGCAATCTATGACTTTTGGTATGGATTCTCAACTATTTAGTTTAAATGCAATGATTTGGTTTTTTACAGGTTGTTTAGTTAGTGGTTTTTATATTTTTAATGTAAGAAAAGAATCTAAAGAATTAAATGATATGTTATTCCTAGATTCTATATTTTATATTATCATGCAAGAAATGATAATGATATTCTTTTGGCCAATTATTTTAATTATTTCTATATTTTATTTCAAAAAGGTATAATTTTTATATTAAATCATATATTACTTCTTATATAAAAACACAGAGGTAACAAACAATGAATACTAAATTATTAAACCAAAAAACATTGAATTTAAACATTTTCTTTTCTAAACAAGATTTATTAAAAATTAATGATTTATTTGGTATAAATTCATTAACAAAACAATCAAAAGAAGTTGTTTTATATAAAGATTATTTTGTGTCTATTTTAAATTCAATTGAATTAAAAGATAGTAAAATATTCAAACAATTAAATAAATTAATTTCTAATAATAATTTTACAGAAATATTATTTAGAAGATAGAAAAAAGGACATTAAGTGGATTTAAAAAATATTAATATATTTCAAAAAGATATTGAATCAAGTGGTAAGATTGTTTTTTTTAAAAAAGATATAACCATTTTCGAAAATTCAAATGAAAAAGCTTATATTGTTTTGGCTGGAAAAATTAAAATTTCTAGAATAAATTCATTAACAGGAAAAGAATTAATATTAAAAATATTAAGAAAAGGTGATATATATGACATTTCTTATATATTGAACCCAAAATCTGAAGATAAATTTAATATCGCTGTTACTTTAGAAGATACAGAAGTATTAGAATTACCAATAAATACTATTAGAAAATGGATTGATATAAATCCAGACTTTAAAGACTTTTTTTATTCTTATGTAAGTGAATATATTACTTCATTAGAATCATTAACTGAAAATATTTCATTAGAAAATACTTACACAAGATTATTATCTTTAATAGCTAATAATTTTAATCCACAATCAAAACAATATAAAATACTAGATAATTTAAATCATGAAGAAATTGCAGCTTTAATAGGAACTGTGAGAGCTGTTCTAAATAGAGATCTTCAACAAATGAAAAAAGAAGGTATTATTGATATTAAAAGAAAAAAAATTGAAGTTTTAAAAAAACTCGAATAAAAGTTGAGTTAAAACTCAACCTCCATTCTACATTGTCGTAAGTAAATGATACGTATGATAAATATGTGCACCATTTCTTTTAGTAATCTGACAAACACTTTTATTTGACAAACCACCAAGTGTACAAAAATAACCATAAGTTATTTGATTGCTTCTAGTTGCTGGAAACATTTTATATCCTTTCTTTATTTAAATCTACAATTTTTTTTAAACTTATAATTCTATTATCCATAACACAATAATCTGTTCTAATAAAATCATTATAAGGTGCTTCTTTTTTAAACGCTTTTATCTTAGTTGCTTTAACAAATTTTTTTAAAAACATTTTGTTAGAAATTGTATATTTATTGTTTTTATACAAATAATTATTAAATATATAAAAATGAATATCTTCTAATTTTTGTTTCAAACAATTATTTATTTCTTCTTCTGATAAAGATAATCTTAATTTTTTTATTAAAGAAAATAATTCAGCCTTAGATAAAGTGTCATTAACATTTCTTATTTCAGATTCAGAACATTTCAAATTTACAATATATATATTACCTTTATAATCTTCGTCTTCTGAATAAAAACTCAAGATTTCTTTATTTTTTGTAAAATAAATACCTATACCTAAATTGTGTTCACCACCCTCTAAATAATTTAAGTTAAATTTTCTTATATTTTTAGCATAAGATCCATGATATAAATTTTCTATCATAAATACAACTTAAATACAATCTAAATCATTGATAATATCAATAATTTTTTCTTTATCAGATTCTTGCATTTTATCAAGATCAATCATATAATCAACAACTGTCCAATCACCTTCTACAGCAACTTCGTCAACTGGATCAATACAACAACTTGGAGATAAACAACTTGTAAAATATGGATAACCATGTTTTACAAAAACCATATCAGCTTTAGACTGGAAATGCTCTGCGTCTTCTTCACTACCACAATCATATGATAATAAAATCTCTTTTTTAAATTCCATTTCGTCAACTGGATCTGTCACAGAATTTGATAATCCTTTAATTTCTTCTAAAAACTTTTTCATTTTTATATCCTTTTTTTAAATTTAAATTAAATATGTAATAGCTAGAATTAAAGCTAAAATAAAGCTTTTTTTAGGTAAAATATATATAAAATCCAACATACAGGTGATAAAGAATATGAAACTCTTTTTAAAATATATATTTATAGCAATATTAAGTTATCAATCTATATACGCTGCTGATTCATTAGCAAAAATAATCAATACTGAAATATCAAATGATTTAAATAAAAATATTATAGATAAAAAAGTTAATGAAGATTCTTCAACTATCTATTTTTATTTAGATAAATTTGGTAAAGCAAATGCAAATGACTTTTTAGAATTAAAACAAACAGATAGCAATATTATGATATTAAAATCTTTTCTTGAAAAAATTAAAAGTAAAGATATTGATACTGATTTAAAATCTGAACTAAACCAAATAAAAGAATTAGATCTTAAAATAAAAACTAATCAAACTTATAATTATACTTCTGCTGTTGAGAGAGATAAACTTAAAATAATGAAATTAACTCTTGATATAGAATTCAAAAAATTAATTCAAAATCTATATTTAGCACATAATAATTTTAAAGATAAAGCTGCAATTCAAGAAAAGGTAGATTTATTAAAAAATTATCTAAAAAATATGAATTTAAATGATTATAAAATTGAAGATTCAAGTGAAAAAGTTATTACACTAAAGAATGAGGCTTTAATTGATTTAAAAGAAGATATTAATGCTTTAAATATAATCATTTTCTTTTTAGAAAAAAACATAGATATATTGGTTAAGGAAAATATTTTTAATAACTATGTAAATATA
>JACCDQ010767516.1_pt1 | contig 17544 bp, 18 predicted proteins | sample 7446031 | NCBI WGS metagenome assembly JACCDQ01 (sample SAMN15323442, study PRJNA562643) | freshwater metagenome | isolation source: river surface water | place: USA:Blue River Watershed | collected 2017-08-17
GTACTTCAAGCGGTCAAGTTGTATCTTCTTTGTGCTTTAGAGTTGATGGCGTTGGTTTCCGTACTTATGCCTATGGCTGCAAACTAGCCAGCTTAAATATTTCCGTTAACGCTGGCCGAGTTATGGGGGAATTCACTTTTCAAGCCGCTTTAATTCAAGACGATCATGGCAATGCAAGTGGACCAGTTGAACCAGTTGTTTTAAGTGGTGCCACTCAACATTTCAGAAATTCCTATGCTGTTGTCTCTGATGCAGTCACTTATTCAAGAACCAATGTAGTTGGTACAACCGGCGAGGAGCTTTCAAGAATTGCTTTAGATGCTGAAGGCTTTACATTTAATATTGCTAACACTTTGACACCTAAAGGTCACTCAAATTCTATTCTTGGAATGTCTGACATGGAGGTTTCAAATGTTGATGTTGAATGTACTTTAACTTTATCATCAGCAAATACAACTTTAGCATCAGATTTTTCAGATAGAACAATTCGTCAAGTGTTAATAGGCACTGGACCGGTTGGCGATGGCAAAGGCTTGGCTTTATTCATCCCTGCTGGTTATTTGACTGTTGATCCAAATAAATACGATGTAGCCGGTGAAATCGTGAAGCAGGTCTTGACCTACAAACAGAGCCGTTTCGGTGGTGATGTAGGTACAACGCAGCCAGCAAACTCACCGGTAAGAGTCGCACTAGGAATTTAAAAAATGCTAAAATTCAGCACTACCACCACGATTGAAATTAAAATTGCAGTGTCTTGTGATCCTGCTCTAGACATGACTCCAGCCGAGATTTCAGCTTATCTTCAAGGAGATTTTGACTCTCTCAAAATCAAGCAAGATCAAGCGCCAACCTACTTCTTTATCAAGCCACTCTCTCCGGCTGATAGAGAAGAAATAGAAATCAAGGCTGGGGCTTATACTAGATCTGAGCTTGGCAGGATGATCTATCTTGATCAGCCAGATGATCAGAAGGCGCGCGCTTATTGGCACGATGCTTTATCAGATCAAGAGAAAAATGCTTTTGCTCAATATCAATCATATTTGAATCGTGTGTATGCTGAGACTGCAAAGAAAGCGCTAGTAAAGATCGAAGGATTTGAAGGCAATGCATGGGATGCAATTCAATCAATCAAGCCAGATGCACATCGGATTTTAACAATTGCTGAAATTGTTGCTCATACTCAAAGACTTTCCCTTTTAGGTGACTCGGGAAAATAGCGATCACATCTTCAATCTGGCTATCTCAAAATAAAGGGAGATCTTGGGGATGTGAGCAATGTAAATCTAAGCCAGGATTGAGACAACTTCGGGGGGATTGTGGCGGTCCATTTAAAAGGGGATTGCCTTATTTAGATGAAGATGAGCAGGGCTTATTTATACCGGCTTATCGTGTTGCGCCAGATAGTGATGACGCATTCAGTGAGCTCAAAATAAGATCTTGTCCGGTTGCACTTGCCAATTTAGCAACGCCAATCGTGAATGCGTTTTTTAGTCATGTGAATGGCTTATTTGACATAAAAACATCTTATCCATCGCCAACATGTGCTATTGTTGAAGCAGTGGATTTGTTGTACTATCATCATCAGTTATTAAAGAACCGTCTCCATGAGAGACAGATGAGCGAGCTAAACAATGGCAGAAAATAAGATAATTATTGATGTTGAGGTGCAGGGAGCTGATGGGGCTAAAAAAGATTTAAATCAAATTGCTCAAGGCACTCAAGCGATAGGCAATGAGACAAAAAAATCTGGCAAGGCTGTCAATAACTTGGGGGAAAGTTTTAATCAGTTAGAGCAAACAGTCGGACAAAGAACAAAGTCAACAAATAGGGGGATCATGGCCGTTCAAAGCGGGCTGGGAGGGGCCAATGACTCGGCTGTAACGCTAGGCCGTGCGATGGTAACTTTGGCCGATAATGGATCAAGGGGTATGATTGCTATACTTGGGCCGATCGGTGCCGTTATCGCTACGCTTGTAACTCTTTATGAAACATATCAATTTTTATCTGGCGCGGCCAAAGAGTACGAAAAGACCACTGCGGTTGCTGCTGCGGTTGCTAGCGATTTGACATCTAAACTAGACGCACTAGCAACCAAAGGTGTGAGGCTAAGTAATCAAGAGATGCAATCAATGATCAAATCAATTCTAGATGCTAGATCTGGAATCGAGTATATGAACGAGCAGATTGCAGAAAGCCAGGAAATATTTTCAAAAAGAATTCAATCACAAAGAGAATTAAATATTTTGCTGGGAAAAGAGCAAGATCTAATTGATAAAAATATGTGGTGGTATGAACGATGGGGGAAAAGCACAATCAAATTTATTGAGACTTTTACCGATTTCAGAACGCAACAAGAAAAAATCAAAGATGCACAAGATGCAGTCAATGAATCACTTAAAGAAGAAGAGCAGTATATCAAGGATTTGACAAAATCTTATGAAGAAAAATATCAAGCAAGCATCAAGGAAGAGCAGGATCAACTCAAAAGAGAAGCCACTAGACTTGAGACCATTGACATGCTCAAAGCTGAATATGAGGCGCAATCATCTTTAAATCAATTGATAATCGAGGCGTACTCTTCAAGTGGGCCAGAGGAGAAGGCTAGGCAAATAAAGCAGCTGCAAATCGAAGCTTATGAGAATTTGGCCAAAGCGACAAACATGACTAAAGATGAGATGTTTGATGAGGCTCAAAGACTTAAAGAGGTTAATACGAATAGACGGGCATCCATCGAGGCCTTAGCAAATGAAGCGAAAATTAAGAGAGAGATGGCAGATGAAGAAAAAAAGATTGCTGATGCTAAGAGAAAAGAAAGGGAATCGCAGGCCAACCAATTTAAAGCAAGACAAGCGCAAATAATTTCAGAGCAGTCTCAAATAAATGCTCTTCAAATTCAACTTCAAAAAGATGGATTTGATGAACAAATTGCATTGGCAGAAAACAATTATCAAACTGCTATTAAGTTAAATAAGGGAAATAAAAATCAATTGATTATTGCAGAGAAACAGTATCAATTGGCAATGCAAAATATTGGTGCTCAGCAACTTGCACAAGAACAAGCTAGGCTTGCAGAGCAAGAGAGGATCAATCAGGATGCGATTAATCGACAAATTGCACATGAAGAGGCAACATATCAATCAACTGTTGAATACAAACAAAAACAACAAGAGTTGAGAGATAAGATCGCAATTCTAGATATTGAAGCTGGCAAAGATGAGTATCAAAAGCAGCTCGATTTATTGGCAAAAAATCAAGAGATCGAATTGAGATCGGTTGAGAATAATGAGTTGGCTAAAGCTGAAATACAGAAGAGATATGCAAATCAACGGGTAAAGGTTGAGAGTTATGCAGCATCGCAAATGGGGGAGATGGCAACGGCCACAACTCAAGCATTTGCCGCATCGGTAGCAGGTGCAATTATGGGAGCACAATCAATGCAAGAAGCAATCAAATCAACTCTTGAAGGATTGGCACAAGAAGCAATCACCAGATCAATTTTTGCAACTGCAATGGGATTTTCTGCTTTGGCTTTAGGTCCTATTGGTGGCGTATCTGCTAGCCAGTATTTCAAATCAGCCGCTTTATTTGCCGGCGTTGGTGCCGTTGCTGGCATCTCATCAAAGGCTATGGGAGGCGGTGGAAGTGGTGGCGGTGGATCTGCATCTAGTGTTTCCCCCACTGGCCTTGCTCAAACTCAAGCGCCATCAAGACCAGAAGCAAGTAAAGCCGAACCTATGGTTTTTAATATTAACCTTGGCGGTAGTGTGATCTATGATACAAAGGCCGCCGCCGAGCGTGCATTTGCTGACAAAATTGTAAGAACCATCAATAATGGTGGTAGAGGGATGGTAAGACTAAATGCCTAGAAATGAATTTGCTCCAAATTTTTGCTTGATGACTGATTTTGATGCAAGGCCTTTTACTGGCACGCTATACACAGCACAAAATCAAAGCGTTGTCTTGCCAACAGCATCTCAAATTGTTTTTGATAATCCTATTCAGTTTTTAAACGGTCAAGGAATGAGCGAGAACTATTCACTCAAGAAGGATTTAGAAGCTGACAAAGGTGGGACATGGACAATCTCAATTGACTCACAAGACCGGATCAAGTGGGAAAGATCCATAGGTATCAATATGGATATCACAACCAATTCCGGAGGTGGTCAAATTTGGGGGCTTGATAATGATTATTATGAGATGATTTCAACTGAGCCGGCTATCTTCCCAAATGATTGGCAAAGGGGAAATTTAGTTTTTTGGCAAAGTGGCAATTCAAATTATGGAAAAATCACTTATTCCGGATCTGGAACCGTCTCCCCATCTGCATATCCGAATTTTCCACTTGCACAAGATATGATTTCTTTATTGTCGGTTAGATCTGGAAACGGTCAATATTGCTTGCAATCAAGAGAAGAATTATCTTTTGGACAGGCTCATCAATGGATCTTAAGGGATGACGGCCGAGTTGTCAGAATATCAAGTTTTTCATCTCCATTGTTTTCATGGGTAGATACTACATTTAGAGACCGGCTTGGATTTAGTGGAAATGAGCAATGGGTCAGCCTTTACGGAAGAAAGGCGCTGATCGCTGATCGTGTGATGCCTGGCGTTTTATATCCATCAAGGCCAGTGCAAGATCACCATATTTCTTTTGATCGAGTTAGTGAATATCAGCGCAAAATCGGTGGCGGATTTACATCCAACTTTATTGGGAATTATGTTAAATCAAATCTTAGCTTTCATTTAGATGCATATGCAGACATCCAGAATGATTATCGTTTCTTTAGCGATACCTTGGGGACTTATTTCTATAAGGGGGCTAAGATCAATTTCTTTCAAGGCGTTGGAGATCCTAGACTGGCAAGAATAACAAATGATATCACCTCATCAAATCCGGCTTATTCACTCACTCACACAAGTGAAAACAACGGAGATCAAGGCGTTATTCGTGGCACAATCACAAGTATCACTTCTGAGTTGTCTTATGACGGAATGATCCGGCGAAGAGTGCCAATCACAATGGAGATCGAGCATGACTAATTCAGTTCTAAATCCGATCGTCTCGCTTGATCCTTTTGTCTATGTATCTGGAAGAGAAATCTCAAATGACGCCAATGCACTGGCCAACATTGGCAAGATGCAAAACTATCTTCACGCCAATTATGGTGCTGGTGTAGTTATTGAGCAGAATTTTGATGATGGTATATTTTACTATGATTCAGGAGCTCCAAAAATAGCATGTTTTTGGCGTATTCCAGTTACCAGCGTTAATCACAAAACATTTAGAGTAAATATTAATGCAAGATCTGGCGCCGGCCTTACAAATTTAATTTCAGTTAAATTCACAGCTGGAGGAGATAATATTAGTGCGTCATTTACGCTTACTCCGAGCGTAACGGCTTGGTATTCTGGCAATGCAACACTCAGCAAAATCGACAATTCAGTGCAGTATATTGATGTTGAATTAAATGTATCGGGACATCTTCAAGTCAATTCCATTTGTGTTGAGACTTTGCCTTTATCTTCAGTTGTTGATGGTAAAGTCTACCAGCCAAACGGATCAGATTATTTTTATCCGGTAGGAGATACCACTCTACAAGTTAATCAACCGCTATCATCAGCCAAAGGAAGACAACTATTAAGCAATCTCCGTTTATTACAGAAGAGACCTAGATCTTTATTTTGTGCATCTGGGATTGATGTGAATGCAGACGGCGGGACAACAAACTCATTTAATACCGGCTCAATTCATCCGCAAAAGACTTTCACTTATCAAGATTTAATCGCCATGGTTGCCAATATTCCAAAGTGGGAAGGCTCAACAACTTTGGCGCTAAATCTAACAATTCATCTTTATGTTGTTAATCCGTCAGCCTATGATTATGTATTTTTTATATGGTCTGGAAAAGTGACGGTATCAGCAGGAGAAACGGGGAAATGGCTTGTTATTACTGGAAGATATCCAGCTGATTTCAGTGCGTTTCTCATCGATTTAACTTATCAACTAACTGCATTTAGAGTAAATCCTAAATTATCAGCAGACATCTTAAATCCAACATTAATTTCATCTCCAATCAAATCAATTTCTATGTGGGGATCATAATGGCTTTCATATCTCAAACAACAAGAAAAGCGCCGCTAGATCAAGAAGTTGGCATCACTCAGCCAGTACTTGGCGCAACAATTTCACAAATTGCCAACGGCTTAAATCATCTAGTATTTGCCAAAGGCAGGAGATCGGCGATAGCGTACACTTCAAGAGATAATCCTCACTCTTGGAATTATAATCAATCTCATTTTCTATCTGATATAACTGAGCTAAGGCATATTCCGCTTGGAAATCAAACTTATATCCACCTGCATCAATCGTCTAAGACTTGCGAGCATATCGGATTTATATTGAGATATGCATCAAGCGATCAGCCTATTTCAATCACGATTTCACTTGTTAGAAATCCAACAACAACTCAAGATATTGTTGATAATGGTTGTATCTTATCAGATGGGAATGGTGAGCTTGTCATATTGCCTGGATTTAAATCGGCGGTTGTTTCAAGCTCAATAGATACAACTGGCTCATCCATAATTCAAGCTGATTTCTCAAGGCCTTTATTTTTACCTAGTGCATATCGTGGGGAATTGCTGGCTTTAAAAATTGCTTGTGTTGATTGTAAACTGGATATGATAGGATCTTATGAGCTTTACAAGGAGCAAGTTTAATGAGTACTAAACTAGAAGATGATCAAGGCTATCGGGTTTTTGGCTTAGAGATACAAGGCTTGATGACTAGATTTTATATGGGCTATTCTCCATTCCCTACTTCATCACTTTATGATCTTCAATATACCGATTTAGATTGCATTCAATCAATCTCACCATATCAAGCCAGTATAGAACCATCTGGAGGCGTTGCCACATATCAGCCAATTTCAATATCTTTGGCTATGGATAGAATGAGGGGCTCAAGCGTTGATCCACATGTGATTTTTAGCAGGCTATCAAGATCAAGCTCCATTTGGAATGGTCAGCTTGTCGCCAATGTTTTGCGTTCAGATGATACTCCTAATCTAGTGGTTGATAGCAATCCATCGATATCATATCCACACCTCTTGCATATAGGATCAGAAAGCTTTTATTGCACTGGCCAATCCGTTAATGCTGGCATCTATACAATCACGACAACGCATCGGCTTGGATTTAGGCAACAGCATCAGATTTATTTGGGGGGTACTGATACGCCAATCGTATCAAGTGAGCTCGTATCTTGGAGAGGTAGACAAGCCAAAGTTTATGCTTGTACAATCGATCAGAACGGCCAAACTTGGGACAATCAAATCATCTTTCAGGGTATTATTGAGAGCTCCCCAACAATAGAAGGCCTAAACTCAATCACTATTTCAATTCTTCCTATCATCTCCATGCTAGACAATAAGGTGTCATCTGGCACTCAGAAAACTAAACTGGCTTATGGTATGCACTATTATGGAGATATAAGAAATCAGATCAATAATTTGATTTATCGCTATCCCAACGCGTCAGCTTATGGATATAATCCGATTGATCTAGGATCTGGCCTAAAAACTCATGATGAAACGATTGATTTGATTAATACCTATGGCAACTCAATTGGGGAAAAGTTTTCAATTATCAAGCGAAGCGGCCGATATATGCTCAGACTTGCAGAAGATGCAACGAATGCAAATCTTGTGTTTTCTGATAATGCTGATCTCCTAATTCAAGCCAGCAATGAAACTTACGCATTTGATGTGCCACTGCCTTTCATTGCAGAAGATCCTCAAGCTCAGTCTTATGGAATAAGTTTTTTGGGATCACTTGCACCAATTCGGGAGAAGGCAGACGACAAGACTTATCAAGCGGATTTAGGCTTGAAATTTACCGTCACCGAATTTCCTTATGGAATAGGCCAGCCGGCATTTTATGATATTAAGGGATTTGCTTTAGGCTGGAGAGATAGAGATGAATATCATATCTTGGTGCAAGACTCGCTAGGCTTACCAACTGAAGCAGATGGCAATCAGTACGCTATTCAGATCAAGATCGGCGATCAAGTGGTCAATGCAATAGCCACTCATGAAGAAGATTTAGGCGATGCATTCTTAGTTTATCTAGATAGAAATGCAGATGAAAATAGGAGACTCCCACCATTCGGTGATTTCCTAGGAGAAGCGTCACCAGTTGAGATTTCTAAAGGCATGATCATCACCAGAAGGCCAGCCGGTGAAGTGATTTTACAACTTCTTGAAAGCGGTGGCGGTGGTGCAATCAATGGAAGCTACGATCTGCAATTGACGGGATGCAATTTGAATTCTAGCATGATTGATGAGCAATCATTTTTAAGTCTAAATTCGGCTAGTGGCATCACTGACTGGATGTTTTCTTTACCAGCCGATGAGCTTACTTTAAGAGAGATACTTGATCCTATGCTCAAGACGGCTGGCGCTTGTATCGTGATGAATAGAGATAGCTATAATCCTAAAATCTCTTTAATACTACTAGGACATGAAGCGGATGAAGATCAGCTGTCTTTGTCAGATAATGATTTCTTAGTGAATAAGCCTCCGTACTGGTCAAACTTCGAAGATATTGTCACACAATTTAAATTCAATTATGACATGCATCAAGAAAATCCAACCTCAAGAATTGTCAATAACTACGATGCTATCAACCGGCTAGCAGGTGAAACCAAATCAATGGAATTAGATTTATATGGTATCACTAGCGACATTCTAGGGGGTACAAATGCCAGTGACTTTTTAGAGAATTTTCTTTCAACTTATGCAAGACTCTTTAGGCTATATGGTCAAGCCGTCAGAATGTGGAATTTTTCCGTTGGCACTGGCAAGGCGTTGACTTTAGATGTTGGCGGTTATCTAAGAATAACAAGTCAATTCTTGAAAGGTTATTCAGACGCTTATGGAGTGGCAAATAAGGTGGCTATGATACAAGAGATAAATATTGATCTCATGGGAGAAGGTGCAGATTTAAAGCTTGTGCACTTGGGAGACTCATCACCATCTTGGAATGTATCGGCCAAAGTAAAGACCATCATTAATTTAACAACTTTAGAGATTGAGGCTGCGTTTTATTCGGATGCAGATATTAATTATTTTCAAGTTGGAGATGTGATAAGATACAGTATGCCAGGATCTGATGACACGATATTGACAAAAACAATAAGCGCAATCAGTGGCAATCAAATCACATTTTCATCAAATCATGGCGCTAGTGTTGGCGGGATTATCCAGCCTACAACCTTTTCCAGTGCACCAGCTCATCACACAAAAAGAGCTTATATAGATAGGAGTTTCATCTATGAGTGAAAAACCACAATTGACAATGCGATATCTTGCCGATCTTATCGAAAGACTTGAAGACCGAATTGCTATTTTAGAGCAAAAGAATGACAATAAAAAGACTACTAAAAAAATTGTTATCATTGAAGATCAACCTATCATTATAAAGAAGGCAAAATGAACCGTCTCCAATACCAGATCCAAACCGGCGAATTTATCGCTTGTAAAAGTACATCGGCCAATGCATCCACTGACTGGACAAACTTGAATTCTAGCGATTTCATTGATAGCACAACCGGATCAGCACTTGATGCAGATTTAGCGTTTTGTGATGTCAGTGTGTACAATCCAGGACCATCAACGGCCTTCCTTAAATTAAGACCTCGCACCACTGCATCAGACAGCACAACCAATGAAATCTTTGTTCTAGCTGGTGGCGCTATTGATCTTCAATGTGGCGGGACAAAAGGCGGAGCAATCACCACTATTGCATATAAAAAAGGTGCAAGTGGAGATGATCTAAAATTGATTTGTGCATTCAATAGAAAGTTGGTCTAATCATGGCAATTATTATTAAACCTCCCGTAAGTGGTGGCGGTGGAAGTGGTGCAGTTGATTCGGTAAATGGTCAAACTGGCGTTGTTGTTTTGACAACTGATAATATTGATGCAGGCTTAAATGCTGATCGCCAATATTTCACATCAGCATTGCAAACCGATCTAGATGCTAAGGCCGATCAAACCGATTTAGATGCAGTACAAGACAAAACTCTTTACTCCAACTCTTATTATGTAAATGATGGAGTCAACGATATTCAAGCGGTCTTAGATGATATTGCCGGATCAACTGGAGTGAGTGCAATTTATGTATCAGCTGGATCTTATGGTGGCTCAACGGTCACAATCTCAGATCATGCAAATGTCAACATTTTAGCGCCAGAGTCTCCAACCGGCGTGCATGGTTGCGAGTTGTTATCTCGTGGCCTAACCATCTCAGGTGCAAGCACAACAAGAATTAAGATTGAAAATCTCAATATTGAGGGAGCTTTCTTGATCAATGGTACTCAAGGCCGTCACTATTTCAAAAATGTGATCTTCGATAGTACTGTTACGATCAACAATTCAACGGCCAATTTTGTCACTTTTGAACAATGCTCTTTTGCTGGTGGCATCTCTATTGCATCCAATGTTACGGCGACAATCTATTTTGATAGATGTGCTTTAGGAAATCAATTCGTCACCTCATCAAGATCTGGCGCCGGCTCACCACTATTGACAATCTTGACCGAATGCAGCGGGGTAAATGCATTGCAAGCCAACTTGACAAGCAATGTCGTTCTAGTTGGTCGCACTGGCTTTAATAGTGGCTCGGTTGTGCAATATCAAAACTCGGATAGCTATGTTTATGATCTCAATAATGGTCTTTCCACTTCTTTCAGTGGATCATATAGCGAGCTCAGAAATAAGCCAGCTATTCCAACATCAAGCGATGATTTGACCGAAGGATCAACAAATCTTTTCTATACAAATTCAAGATTTGATACAAGACTTGCGACAAAAACAACTGATAATTTAACTGAAGGCTCAACTAACCTCTATTTCACCACTGCACGAGCTAAAACGGCGGCGGTTGTCAATAGCATGGCAGACAATCAAACTGATCAAGCTCCATCAGTTTCATCAGTGAAATCGTACTATACCGCCGGCACTGGTATCTCTCTCTCTAGTGGTCAAATTTCATCAACAATCACTCAATACACTGATACGGATGCAGACGCAAGAATCACACTTCAAAAAGGCGCAAACAACGGGATTTGCGAGCTAGACGCCAACGGTCTTGTACCCACAAATCATCTTCCACCTTTGGCAATAACTGATGTGCATGTTGTGGCTGATGAGGCTGCCAGACTTGCGTTGATCGCTCAAGAGGGGGATGTTGCTATCCAAACGGATGACTCATCATCTTGGATTTATGACGGTAGTGCGTGGGTAGCCTTTGGCGTAAGTGGCGCAGTCTTGTCAGTTAATAGTCAAACCGGTACAGTTTCACTTGATACTGATGATATTCCAGAGGGATCAACAAATAAATATTTTAGCGATACACTGGCAAGAACGGCTGCTGTTGTTAATAGCACTGATAACAGTGAGACAAATCAAGCTGCATCAGTGGCTGCAATGAAATCATATGTTTTAGCCAATGCTGGCGCGGTCAATTCGGTCAATTCGGTGTCTCCAGTGTCTGGCAATGTCACATTGACAACCGACAATTTAACCGAAGGGTCAACCAATTTATATTATACCAACACAAGATTTGATAATAGGCTTGGCACAAAAACAACCGATAATTTAACTGAAGGATCAACTAATCTCTACTATACAAGCACTCGATTCAATAGTGCGTTTGATACGAGACTTGGCACAAAAACAACTGACAATTTAACTGAAGGCACCAACAACAAATATTTCTCAGATACTCTTGCGAGAAATGCGTTTAGTGCTGGCACTGGCATCACAATCACAACCGGCCAAATTGCCACAACGATCACACAATACACTGATACGCTAGCAAAGACGGCGGCGGTTGTGAATTCAATGGCAGGCACTCAGCCAGATCAAGCTCCATCGGTTTCATCAGTGAAAGCCTATTATACCGCTGGATCAAATATCACAATTTCCGATGGTGTTATTTCCGCCACCGGTGGGGGATCTGTATCAAGGCCAACGATCAGCGACAAGACAAGCAATTTTACAATAAGCACACCTAGTGCATCAACTCTTCAAGAGATCTATACTGTTTCAGGATCTTCAGCGGTCACCATCACATTGCCAGACGCTACCGCTTGCAGTGGAATGAGATATGACATCAAGAGGCTTGGCACTGCTACCACAACAATTGCATGCAATGGAGCGCAAACCGTTGACGGATCAGCCACCATTCAAATTCTTGCTCAATATGCCTCAGTGACGGTTATTTCAACCGGTACAAATTGGATCATTATATGACATATAATCTAAAAGTTTCTCATAAAGCGGTCAAATTTGCGTATGCAAATAGATCTACAGATTTGGATATTGCCGCCGCCACTTTTGCCAATTTTGCACAATACCCTCTTACATCAATAGTGGGATCGGCTGGTCTGCAAGTGACATTATCAGGTGGAGATCTTGTCTTAGGAGATAAAATTTATCATGGTTTTTTTTATCCCTCCTCTGGGGGCAATGATAAATTTGAAATGAAAGTCAGGATAAACGGAGTTGATCTTGTTTCTTCAAGTATGATCCGTAAAGAGTATTATGTAAGCGCTCCGAGTCGGGTTGAAAACCTAACAAGATCACAACCTTTGTTTTTTTCATATAGTGCAAACGCCGGAGATATTTTATCTTTACGGTACTATAAGCAACCAGGAAATATTTATAGCATTTATTCGCCATCATCTGGCCCTACTAGTCTTTTTTTGATGGAGGTGGATAAATGAGCTATTCAGGATCAATGAGTTTCGCTATTTCTCAAATGACTGAAAATACTTCAAGTCAAGTTATCAGTAGTGGGCTTTTTGAAAGACTCTTATCAAGTCAGCATGTTTTTCATAATGATTCAACCTTGCCAGCCTTGGGCGGAAATTGTGCTTGTATTTTTAGTATAGCGCTTAAAAGTGATGGAGATGCCAATTTCCCAACTGCGAGCGTGTCTATCTCTCAAAGTGACACCATATCGGCAAGAGTTGGAAGTCAAATCACAAGTGATTCAAACTCATCAAATAGATTGTACTCATCAACAAATCCATTTATCACAACAAGATCAACGATCGGTCTAAGCGTATCTATTTTAGATACTGGCGATCTTGTGTATACTGATCAAGCCAACTTTTTATTTTTGCCAATAAAGGGATGATACAATGACTTTTAATCCAATTCATGCAATGAATTTGAAATCCATTCAGATTGATATTCCATCTCAAACAATTGCATCAGCAACAAATATTGTGCTAGGTAGCATTTCAGACTCATCGGTGGTTACAGTAGCAAGCAATATTATCAGCCTTCCAGCTGGTCGAGATTATTTTATAACAGCCTCGATCAATTTTGCTCAAGCCACTGGCGCAAATGTTGAATTTAGTTTTATTAATGCAAGTGGCGGAGCGGTTTTATCAAATCAAACAAAGGCCTATGCATATTATTCTGCCAGCGCAACAAACACAAATACTTACTCTGGAAACATGGCCATGATTGCCACTGACTTGGCGTCTCCCTTACAAATACAAATAAAGAAGACAGTTCACACAGCAACTACAACGATTTATAAAGACAACGCAAGTGCTTATGTCGCCAACTCGTCCATTACAATTCTCTATACTGATTGAGGTCATTATGCAAGTAACAAAAAATTTTAAACTGTCTGAGCTTGAGTTTTCAGATGCAATCCCCCCCGAGCTGGTGGCCAATGCGATTGAATTGCTTAAAAATCTTCAAGTCATTCGTGATCATTTTCAAAGGCCTATCGTGATCATCAGTGGATATCGTTCACCTGCTAGAAATGCGGCGGTTGGTGGTGCTGACAAGTCAAAACACTTGGAGGCTAAAGCGGCAGATATCAAGATTGCTGGCGTACCAACTGAAGAAATTTACAACCGAATTGATAAACTCATTGCTCAAGGTCTAGTCAAGCAAGGTGGGCTGGGTAAGTACATTAAATCCGGTTTTGTGCATTATGATATCAGAGGCACCAAAGCCAGATGGGAGGGCTGATCATGAATAGTGATATGATTTCAATCAGTGCCTTAACGGCTGTGATCACTGCACTTCTGCCTGCCTTCAAGATCTTCTCATCATATGATAAGAGAATAGCGCTTTTGGAGCATCAAACAATGGCGCTACTAGTCAAGCAGGAAAAGACTGATGCAGAGTTGGATATGATCAATAAAACTCTAAATCAACACACAGTAATTCTTGAAAGAATTGAAACAAATTTAGATTTTTTAAAAAACAAGTGAAAATTGTGTTTTAATGGTCATCCCCTTTACATGGAGAAGATCATGTCTCAAAATTCACTTCTTGGCAAAGTCGCCTTTGCTACCCAATACGCACATATCAAGCCGGACGGCACAAGAGAAACTTATGTTGATGCAATGCGTAGAGTCAAAAATATGCATCAAGAAAAATTCCCTTATTTATCATCAAGTATCGAGCAGGTATTTAATAAATTCGTATATGCTGGCCTAGTATTTCCATCTCAAAGAAGCACTCAATTTGCTGGCATAGCTATCAAGCGCAATAATATGCGGATGTACAACTGCACCGCCAGTTATATTGACCGAGTGCGATTTTTCGCTGAAGGTTTTTGGCTACTCATGAGCGGCTGCGGTGTCGGTTTTTCAGTGCAGAAACATCATATTGGCAAACTTCCAAATCTCATTTCTAAAGATCAAAGAGACTCAAGACTAAATAAAATTCATGTTGTTGAAGACTCAATCGAGGGATGGGCTGAGGCAATAAATGCACTCATGAAAAGCTATCTGCCAGCCAATGAGGATGAAGCTGGCTACTGCATGAATTTCCATTATGATCAAGTCAGACCAGAAGGCGCCTCAATCTCTATCGGCGGCGTTGCTCCAGGTCCCAAAGTGCTTGAAACAGCAATTGAAAAAGTTAGATCAATTCTTGATGATGCAGTCAATCAAGGTCAACTAAGACTTAAGTCAATTCAATGCTTTGATATCTTCATGCACATAAGCCATGCAGCACTTTTAAGCTCAAGACGAGCGGCGACAATCGCACTCTTTTCACCAGATGATGATGAGATGATGACCGCTAAAACTGGCGATTGGTGGAAGGATAATCCACAACGAGCTTATGCAAATATCAGCGCTCAAATTGTACTAGACGGATTTGAGAAAAAAGAGACCTTTACAACAATCATCGACAACGCTCGTCAATATGGTGAGCCTGGATTTTTCTTTGCATCTAGTAAAGATTTTGCGACAAATCCGTGCGGGGAAATAGGTCTTTACCCCACCTATAAAAATGAAGATGGAAGCACTGAAAGCGGTTGGGCCGTATGCAATCTGAATGAAATTGTTGTTGCAAAGATTGACAATGCAGATCAACTTAAAGAAGTATGCGCCGCCGCTGCCTTCTTAGGCACTCTTCAAGCCAGCTACACAAACACTGGCTATCTTGGAGAGACCACTAAAAAGATCATCGAAAGAGATGCACTTTTAGGCGTCTCTATGACTGGCATCATGAGTGCACCAGGAATGATATTTGATGAATTTTTGTTGAAGTCTTGCGCTCAAATTGTGATTGATGAAAATAAGTTGATTGCAAAAAAGATCGGTATAAATTCAGCGCTTAGAGCAACAACAATCAAGCCGTCTGGCAATAGCTCAACGGTGGCCGGTTGCTCAGCCGGCATCCATCCGTATCATGCTAGAAAATACATTCGCACCATGAGGATAAATAAGATCAATCCGATTTGGCAAGAGATCATCAGCCAACTGCCGGAAGTTTGCGATGATAGAGATCCCCAGGTTGGTATTGTGTCTTTTGCTTGTGAAGCGCCAGCCGGTGCGATTGTCAGAAAAGACTTATCAGCGGCCGAATTTTTGGAGAAGGTTGAATTTATTCAAAGGTACTGGGTAAAACCAACAACACAACTCAGGGAAAAGGATCAATTTGGATTGACTCACAATGTTTCAAATACATGTACTGTCAAGGCTGATGAGTGGGATGATCTCACATCCAGGATTTGGCGTCTTAGAGATAGCGTTAAAGGGATCTCTCTTTTGTCTGATTATGGCGATCATGTTTATGAAAATGCACCATATCAGACGGTTGATGATGATAATGCTCAAATGATTGAAAAATATAATAAATTGCTAAATGCTGATTGGTCAAAGGTCAATCTCAATGTCGGAGGTTTCAAAGAAAATCCAGCAGTTGAACCAGCCTGCGCCGGCGGAGTCTGCCTTATTTAATCCCCCATGACGCTTTCCAGTCTCTGGCATCATCTTCATCCATATCATCATCTATCCACTCTTTTCTTGATGTGTCATTGTACGCGTGCTGTGTGATAGCTGCTTTCTGCTCACTTGGGAATGGAGCAGGTTGTGGCGATTTGCTTTGTGTTGGTGGCACTTGCACTGGTTGCACTGGTTGCACTGGTTGCACTGGTTGCACTGGTTGCACTGGTTGCACTGGTTGCACTGGTTGCACTGGCATTGGCTGAGTCTTGACGGGAGCCTTTGGCTTAGCTGGCGCTACTTGTCTTGTGCTGGTGATTTGAGTATCAAGCTCATTATTCAAGATCTCAAGTCTTTCTTCTTCTGACATGTCCATGCTATCGGCGATCTCAACTGCATCATAGCCACTGATCACATCACCAAAGACGTCACGCACAGCCATTGATTTACATCTAGCCATGAGCATTTGCTTTGGCATGGTCTGCCACTGACGATTATTTGTAAGGCCTTGACGCTGTGCCATTTCAATGGTGAATTGTACTGTGTACTTTTGATTATTATCAGCACGAACGAATTCAAGAGAGCATTCAACATCGGAATTAGTCAACACCTTCCATGACTTACACTTAGAAGAAGCGATCACAATGCCAAACATGGTGGCCGCTTGATAAGTGATCTTCCCCTTAATCACATTCATTTTTTCCATTGTTTGTGCGATATTCCATCCATGCATCATGCCATAAGAAAGATATGCAGTTACGAGCTGTTGAGCATTCCAGTTGGTGCCACCAGTGAGATAACCGGCGAGTTTTACAAGTTGATCCATGCTATCAGCGATTGCATTGATATCTGACAAAGAGTCTAATAATTTTTGAGAAGCCATTTTTTTTCCTATTGTGCGATTTGATTTAGTTGGTTGTTGATTGCAGCGATGATCTGATCAGGTGATGCAGATTGATCTAGAGAAAGAGAAGCGATCTTGACTGTGAGCGTATGAGTGCCAATTGTGAAAATGACATCATCACAATCGATTTCCCAGTCTTCAAAGAAGTCATCAAACTGGTGCATAAGTTTTGCAGTTTGATCAAGTTGAGTAAGGTTGAGTTTCATTTGGTTGCCTTATGGTTTTTGTGTTTAAGCCGCTAGCCAGTACATTGTGCAGATGATGCCAAATGCGCCAACTGATGCAAAGAAGAGATAAGCGAGAACGGTTTCAATGAAGTCTCTTAGAGCGCTTTTCTTGGCCACTGGTCTTGCTACGATTGGAAATAA
>JACCDQ010674746.1_pt1 | contig 17543 bp, 16 predicted proteins | sample 7446031 | NCBI WGS metagenome assembly JACCDQ01 (sample SAMN15323442, study PRJNA562643) | freshwater metagenome | isolation source: river surface water | place: USA:Blue River Watershed | collected 2017-08-17
GGCAGGCTCCATCACCGGCGCGCGGGGCGACCGTGTGATCATCGACGACCCGCACAGCGTGGACGGCGCGAACTCTGACCAGCAGCGCGCCTCGACGCTGACGTGGTTCCTTGAGGCCGTTCCGACCCGCGTAAACAACCCCGACCGGTCGGCCATCGTCGTCGTCATGCAGCGCCTGCACGAAGAGGACGTGTCGGGCGTGATCTTGTCCCGCGACCTCGGTTACGACCACATCATGCTGCCCATGCGCTATGATCCGGCGCGCGCATACCCGACGAAGCTGGGCTATGCCGATCCGCGCGAAGAGCAGGACGAATTGCTGTTCCCCGACCGCTTCCCCCTCGACGTCGTCGAGCGCGACGAGAAGGCGATGGGGCCGTACGCGACCGCCGGCCAGTTCCAGCAGCAGCCCGAACCGCGCGGCGGCGGCATCATCAAGGACCACTGGTGGCAACTCTGGGACAAGGGCGAATACCCGCCCATCGAGTTCGTGGTGGCCAGCCTCGACACCGCCTACACCACCAAGGCCGAGAACGACTTCAGCGCCCTGACGATCTGGGGCGTGTTCTCCGGCTCGACCGACGGGCAGGCCACGCGGCAGGCCGACCGATATGGTCGTACGATGGAAATCAGGACCAGCTACCAGTCGGAAGCCATCGGCCCGACGCCCAAGGTCATGCTGATGTACGCTTGGCAGGTGAAGCTGGAACTGCACGATCTGGCCGAGAAGGTGGCGTCTACCTGCAGCCGCATGCGGGTGGATCGGCTGCTGATCGAGAACAAGGCCGCCGGTCACTCGGTGGCGCAGGAGATCAGGCGGCTGTTCGGCAATGAGAACTTCGCGGTCCAGATGTACGACCCCAAGACCCTAGACAAGACCGCGCGCCTGTACTCGGTGCAGCACATCTTCGCCGAGGGCATGGTCTATGCCCCCGACAAGGACTGGGCCGAGCAGGTGATCCGTCAGTGTTCCGTCTTCCCAAAGGGCAAAAATGATGATTTGGTGGATACAGTGAGCATGAGCCTAAATCATCTGCGTCAATGTGGAATGCTGACGCGGACGGCTGAACGAATGGCAGAATTGGAAGAGGCGCAGCGGTTCACCGGCAACACTGGAGATGCACCGCTCTACAATACGTGAGGGATGCGATGAAACGGGTGCTGTGCGATGCCACGGTCGATTGGCTGGGACCGAACCGGTATCAGGTCACGGTGCAGGGGCGCGGGGACCATGAGGGCAACGTCAAGGTCTACACGATCAAGAAGCAGACCGAGGGCAACGCGGCGCGCGAGGGCATCAACATGTTCGTGGCCGAAATGGGAGGGGACGCATGATCCACACATATGGCGGCGACGACAACCTGATGATGGTCGGCATCACCGACTTCGGGGACGGCATCCCGACGCCGTTCATCGCCACCGGCGACCGGAAGGAGATCGAGAAGGTGATCGGCGAGGCGCATACCAAGGTCATCGCCTACGATCCACAGAAGCAGCGCGACATGATCGCCCTGTTCGAGGCGCACGGGACGGTGATGCGCTTTCACAATCCAGAGGCCGCAGAGCGCGCGCACCGGCTGATGGCAATGACGTTTTCGAGCGCGGAGCGAGGCCCGTGGGGCGATATTGGTAATGATGAGAGGACAATGAATTGATCATCAACGGCGAGGCGCTTCTGCTGAAAGCGCCGATCAAAGACATGCTGCGGACCAAGGTGCGGGAGCACGGCGTCAGCCACGGCCTGAGCGAGGCGGGCTATGACATCCGCATCAAGCAGGACATCATCTTCCAGCCGGAGAACGCCACGCAGCCTGCGGGCGTCTGGGTGGACAACAAGTATCGGTCGGGGCGGTTCACCATCGCCTCGGCCATCGAGGAGTTCGACATCCCGTCCGATATGGTCGGGATCGTGCATGACAAGTCCACATGGGCGCGGCGCGGCCTGTCGGTGTTTAACACTGTGGCGGAAAGCGGGTGGCGCGGTTTCCTGACCCTCGAACTGGTCTACCACGGCGGCGACCGCCTGCACATTCCGGCGGGCGCGGGGATCGCGCAGGTGATCTTCCACCAGACCGCCATGCGTGCATCGTACGATGGAAAGTACCAGAACCAAGAGGACAAGCCGGTGGGGGCCAAGCATGGCTGAGACGATCATCATCATCTGCGCGTTCGTCATCATCTGGATGGTGCTGTGATGGCCAAGTGGGGAACGACTGCCATCAACGTCTGCAACCTGTGCGGTCAGGCGTACGACTACGGAAAGGCGCACGTCTGCCACGCGCAGGGCGCATATTTCGGCGGTGATCGCTGCGTGTTCTGCGGTGCCATAAAGGGCGAGATGCACAGATGCCACGCGACGGAGCAGTTAGAGGCCGCGCGGAAGTGGAACGAGGAGCGATCCGTCAAGCCGGCGGAAGGCCGCAAGGACGACAGCGCCAAGCCGCGCTATGACTTGATCCCGCCGGAATGGCTAGACGGTCCCGCGCAGGTGTTGACCTTCGGCGCGGCCAAGTACGAGGCGCGCAACTGGGAGAAAGGCATGCGCTGGGGCCGACCCTTCGCCGCCATGATGCGCCACATGTGGGCGTGGTGGCGCGGCGAGAAGGCCGACCCCGAAACCGGATACTCGCACCTCTGGCACGCCGCCTGCTGCCTGATGTTCCTGATGGCCTATGAAGCCCGCAGCATTGGCGAGGATGACCGCCCGTGCTAGGATCGCCCGCAACCTGACCCTGAAGGGACTATGATATGCCCATCGTACCGGACCTGAACCCCGCCGTGCGGCTTGAGGAAAACCCCGAAAACGCCGCCATCGGGCCGATGGACGTAACGGTCGAGGATGCGCCTGAAGAGGCAGATATTCCTGAGTTCGACCAAGACGGCGCGATCCTGAAGATCGACCACGGCGACGGCTCGATCACCGTCAGCCTCGACGGCAAGCCGATATCGGAGGCGGAACAGGACGAGGGGCCGGAAGGCTGGTTCGACAACCTTGTCGATGAGATCGACGACATGGAACTGGGCCTGATCGCCGACGAACTGCTGCGCGGGGTCGATGACGACCTGATGTCGCGCAAGGAGTGGGTCGAGGATCGGGCGCAGGGCATGAAGCTGCTGGGCCTGAAGCTGGAAGCGCCCGGCATTCAGGGCAGCAATGACGGCGCGCCGGTCGAGGGCATGTCCAAGGTGCGGCACCCGCTGCTGCAGGAGGCCGTGCTGCGTTTCCAAGCCAACGCCCGCTCCGAGATGCTGCCGACCGACGGGCCGGTGAAGATCAGGGACGATGCCAACAGCGCGACCAAAGAGCGCGACCAGATGGCTGACGGGTTCCAGAAGGACTTCAACCACTACCTGACCTCGACCGCGACCGAATATTACCCCGACACGGACCGCATGTTTCTGATGCTGGGTTTCGGCGGCACCTCGTTCAAGAAGGTCTACTTCTGCCCGCTGCGGAACCGGCCTGTATCCGAGAGCGTCGATGCCGACGACCTGATCGTCAACAACAACGCGACCGATCTGACCAACGCGCGCCGCGTCACGCACCGCGTCTACCTCAAGCCTTCGACTGTGCGCCGCCTGCAAATCCTCGGCGTCTACCGCGACATCGAACTGGCCACACCGCAGGACACCACGCCCGACAGCGTGCAGGAGGCCAAAGCGGCCCAGCAGGGCGTATCGACCCAGTCGCTTAACCCTGACGACCGCGACCGCGAAATCTACGAGGTCTACTGCGAACTCGACATCAGGGGGTTCGAGCACAAGTTCAAGGGCAAGCCGTCCGGTCTGGAAATCCCGTACCGCGTGACCATCGACGTGTCGTCGCGTGAAATCCTGAGCATCGTACGGAACTACAACGAAGACACCAAGGACATGCCGGAGGCGCGCAAGACCTTCGTCAAGTACACCTTCGTGCCGGGTTTCGGCTTCTACGACATCGGCCTGCTGCACATCCTCGGCAACACCACGAACGCGGTCACCGCAGCGTGGCGGGAACTGCTGGACGCGGGGATGTACGCGAACTTCCCAGGCTTCCTCGTCTCGGACACCGGCAGCCGCCAGAACACCAACATCTTCCGCATCCCGCCCGGCGGGGCTGCCCAGATCAAGACCGGAGGCCAGCCCATCGGTCAGGCGGTCATGCCGCTGCCCTACAAAGAGCCGTCGCAGGCGCTGATGGCGCTGGTCGAGAATATGGCTCAGACCGGCATGCGCGTGGGTGGCACGTCGGAACTGCAGGTGGGCGAGGGCCGCTCAGATGCACCGGTCGGCACCACGCTGGCGATGATCGAGCAGGCCACCAAGGTGCTGAACTCGGTCCACAAGCGCATGCACGCGGCGCAGGCCGAGGAGTTCACCCTGCTGCGCGACTGCTTCCGTGAACACCCCGAAAGCTTCTGGGAGCGCAACCGTCGCCCCACGGTGCAGTGGAACCCAGACCTGCTGCTGCAGGCGCTGGACGACATCGAACTGGTGCCGCAGGCCGACCCGAACACGTCGAGCCATGCCCAGCGCGTGATGAAGATCATGGCGCTGAAGCAGTTGCAGGCCGGCAACCCCGCGCTTTACGACGATCTGGCCATCGACACCGCCGCCCTGCGCGCCATCGGCTGGTCGAACCCCGAACAGTTCTTCAAGCCGCCGCAGGATCGCAACCAGCCGCCGCCGGAGTTCCTGAAGGGCGTCGAGGAGATCAAGATCGCACATCAGGAGGCCGACGCGAAGACGCTCACCGCACAGGCCAACATGATCAAGGCGCAGCAGGGCCACCCGCCTGCCGCCGCGCCGCAGCAAGGGCCGCAGCAAGACCCCGCGCTGGGTCAGGCCAAGCTGATGGCCGAGAAGAACAAGGCGCGGCAGATGGAGATTTCCATGCGCCGCGACCAGATGAACGACGAGAACCGCGATCTCGACCGCGAGGCCGACCTGCAGCGCGAACAGATGCAGATGGACCGCGACCAGATGAACGATGCCGTGCGAATGCAGCACGAACGTGATATGCAGGATCAGGACCACAAGTCCGACATCGTGAAGCTGGCCATGCAGGTTCAAGCGCAGAAGAAGCGTGACGGGGGCAAATAATGGACGACAAGGCGATCCGCGCGGCGTTGCTGACGGCCAAGGGGGTCAAGGCGCGCCCCGCGACGGGCGACACTGCCGCCCAGAACATCGCCGACTATGTCGCCGAGATGCTCCGCGAGGGTCGCGCCAACGAGATCACCGCCGAACTATTGGCGCAAGCTGACCCGCAGCGCCTCTGGAAGCATTACACCGCCGGCAACACGGGCAAAGACATGCCGATGGACATCGCCAGCCGCATGGCGCGGGCCAAGGAGATGAGATTCGATCCCAACTGGTATCACGGCAGCGACAAGGACTTGAATGCGTTCGACGCGCGGCGCACCTCGCGTCAGGAGCAGATGAACAGCGCGGGCGTCCACCTTGCCCGCGATCCTGAATTTGCCAACCGCTACGCGCCCGACAAGGGTGGCGTGATGTATCCGCTTGCGGCGCGGGGCAATGTCACCGACGGAACCAAGCTGGTCACCGAAGGATCGCCGGAGGGCGACATGGTGAACCAGTTGTTCAAGGGAACGGGACGAAAGCCCTACTGGTCCTCGCTGGATGGGACGCCCGACGGGCCGAGAGCAACAGCCCCGCTGGGGGTGCTGCTCGACAACTTCTCGCCCAGCAAGGCCGAGAAGGTGCTGGACGGCTCCGGCGTGGACAACGTGACCTACACCGCGAAATACGGGGTGCCGAGCGCCGACGGACGCGGCATGACCCTTCTGGATCAGACCGAAGCGATGCTGGCCCGCGATCCGGCAAACCTCCGCTCCCAGTTCGCCCGCTTCGATCCGCGCCTCGCGCATCTGGACGACCTGAACGCAGCCAGAGGTGGGCGCATTGGTCACGCCGATGGCGGCCCCGCAGGCATGGGCGACAACGGCGGCCCGCCCCTGTCTGAGCCGCCGGTCGATCTCGGCGCGGCGCGGGAGCAGAAGCAGTTGCGGACGTTCCACAAGGGGCTGATGTCCGATGTGAACGACGCCGTCAGCGACCGCATGGAGGCGCACCAGAAGGCGGTCGATGCGGGTGTGTTCGACGGCTACGAGGTGGGCGACACGTTCAAGGGCAAGATCGCCCCCATGAAGATCACGGGCCGGTTCGTGCGCCCGTGGAAGCCCAACATGCAGGCCGCGTTCGACCGGATGGGGGCCAAGCCCACGCTGATCGAGCATGAGGGCAAGCAATACGTCCCGATGCTGCGGACCCTGACCGGCAACAAGGACACAGACGACTGGCAGGAGGGCGATGCTTATCTGGATGGCGTCAAAGCGATGGGCTATCCCAAGATGGGCGGCCTGCGCGCGGTGAAGGCCGACGGCGGCAGCGTTGGCGATGCCCGTGCCAAGTTCCTTGCCGGCAACCACCCCGATGTGCCTGACACGGTCTATCACGGCAACGCGCCAAGGATTGCTACCAAGGGTTGGACCAGCGAGATCGATCCGGAGCAGACCCAGAAAAACATCGAGGCGCAGGACTTCCACACGTTCAAGCCGTCCGACTGGGGCAACTATGGCAAGGGCATCTACCTGACAGACCGACCCGACACGGCCAGCCAGTATGCGATGGGCATCCGCGCGGACCAGACCGAGGCAAAGCCGCATGGTCAGGTGATGAAGCTGCATGTCTCGATGAAGCAGCCCTTCACCGACGAGACGCTGCGCCATCCGGCGTGGAAGGACTACATCAAGCAGGCGCTGACAGCGCACTACCTGCCGCACAATGAAGACCGCAACGCCCGCGATGCCTTCCTGAAAAAGCTGGATGAAGGCACCGCGACCGTGCGCGACATGTTCCTGCGCGACACCCCGCGTGGAACGATAGTCAACCAGTTCGGTCAGCACGACATCCACGACACGATCCGCAACTCCGGCTTCGACGGCATCATCGCGCACCGGCCCGAAGGCGGGAAAGAGATCGTCGCGTTCAAGCCGGAGCAGGTGAAGAGCGCCATCGGCAACCGTGGATCGTTTGACCCGACCAACCCCGACATGACCTACGCCGATGGCGGCAGCGTGGATGACGACGGGATCGAGGCCTACCACGGCAGCCCGCACGATTTCGACCAGTTCGACATCAGTAAGATCGGCACCGGCGAGGGCGCGCAGGCCTACGGGCATGGCCTGTATTTCGCGGGCAGGGAGGGCATCGCCAAGCACTATCGGGACAGCCTGTCAGACCCCGACGCGCCGCTGGGCGGGTTCAAGCTGCGTGACGGCAGCGACATGGATATTCTTCGTGCGCCCGATGGCGTCTACAGCCTTCTTGATGAACGCTACAGGGACACCAACTACGACAAGCTGATGTCCGCAGCCCAAGCGAAGCTGCAATGGGCGCAGTCGCGTAAGGGGCCGCTGCGTGATGTGCATTCCCAAAAGGCGCAGGATGTAATCGACTTCCTGAAAGCCAATGAGGGTATGCGGTTTGAGCGCAACCCAGCCCGTGGCACCATGTACAAGGTCAAGCTAAACGTCGGCCCGCACGAACTGCTGGACTGGGATGCGCCGGTATCGGAGCAACACCCGAACGTCATGCAGAAAATGGAAAAATTCTTTCCCGAAGGCGTTCCGACCATGAAGAAGTACAACGAGAGGGTCACGGGTGGCGACCTGTACAAGATGATGGTCGAACGCGCTGGTGGCATCATGCACCGAAAGTTGCTCGATGACGCTGGAACTCCCACTGGCCTCGCAGGCGGAACGCCGGAGCGCCTGTCAAAATACCTGTATTCGCAAGGTATCAAGGGCATTCGCTACCGTGACGCCGGATCGCGTGGCGACACCGACGGCGACCCGACCCACAACTATGTCATGTTCCACCATGACCCCGTGAAGGTGACGGACAAGTACGCATATGGCGGCTACGTCCCGAAGAAGACGGTGAAGGCTTACAAGCTGTTCCGCAAGAAGGGCGACAGCCTGCTGCCGCTGTTCGTCAACGCCGACAAGCCGGTCGAGCAGGGCAAGTGGCTGGAGGCCGAGGAGGGGCCGAAGGGCAAGGCGGAAGGCAAGGTCAAGTCCAAGCTGGGCGATCTGGCGTACCGGCCAGGCTGGCACGCAGGTGACCTGCCCATCGCCACCCACATCGGCGGCAAGTCCAGTCGCGACCTGAAGGCACCGGATTACCGGCCCGACGATCAGGTCTGGGCCGAGGTCGAGATGGCCGACGACCACGACTGGCAGAGCGCCGCGAACCAAAGCCCCAAGAGGGCAATCACCGATCAGGTGCCGCTGCGCGGGCATTACCGGTTCAAGACCAACCCCAACATGACCGGCAACTGGCTGATCGGCGGCCACATGAAGGTCAACCGCGTGCTGTCCGACGAGGAGGTGCAGCAGATCAACGGAGCCGCTGGCACTGCAGACCTGCCACGCCTGAAGCGGGCCGACGGCGGCCCTGCCATGTTCGAGGGCATGCACGAAGACCTGCAGAACGACGACGGCACCCCGCTGGACCTGTGGCACGGCACGCCGCAGCCGAAAGAATTCGAGGCCTTCGACGACAGCAAGCTGGGATCGGAGCGCGACCACGGCTTCTATGGGCGCGGCCATTACCTGACACCGGATGACGGGGCGGCAGCCGAATACACCATCGACCACTCCTCGGATCAGGAAGGCACCGTGATGGGGCCGCTGCATGCGGCACTGAAGAACCCCTACATCTGGGACACGTCGTCGGACAACGCTTCGCACCGCACCCTGCGCGACCTGCAGTCGATGGGCATCATGCGCGGGCAGGGCAAGTTGGAGCCGTGGGACAACCTGCAGCGCCACCACATTGACCCGTTCATGCGCGAGATGCAGCGGCGCGGCCATGACGGCGTGCTGATGAAGACCAATCGTGGCTTGCAAGAGGTGGTGGTGTTCAACCCGAACATGATCAAGCACAAGGATGCCGAGGTCTTCGACCCGACCGATCCGCGCATCCGGCGCAATGACGGCGGTCGGGTGAACCTGTTCTCCAAGGCCGCCCAGATCGTGCGCGGGCTGAAGGACCAGCCGATGCAGGTCGATGACATCGTCAAATATGCCCTCGGCAAGGGCGCGAAGCCCGCCGAGTTCAAGCATGCCAACCTGCCGTCGGGCAAGGCCACGCCCTCGCAGGTGGCCAGCGATCTGGAGTTCTTCCAGCCCGCCATCGGCGTCAAGGTGAAGGGCGGTCAGTCTTTCCGCTACGGCTCAGGCAATGATTACAGCCGAGAATATGATCGGCTCAACGCCGCAGGCCAGTGGGATCAAGGTGAACGCCTGATGGAGGGGTGGGAGGCGTTCGAGGGGCATGGCGGCGGCGGTGCTGAACAGCCGCAATACGCCCGCTTTCAGCTTGGCGGAAAGAAGAACAACTACCGCGAACACATCCTGACGCTGGACAGCCATCAGGGGCCGACCTACACCACGCCGGTCCACTGGAGCCAAACCCAGAACCCGCTGGTGCATGTGCGAATGTCCGACCGGATGGATGGCAACAAGAAAATCTTGCACATCGAGGAAATCCAGTCCGACTGGAACAACGACGCGCGCCGCGCGGGTATCCGCACCGGAAACGAGCAGGCAGCGTACGATGCATACGTCGCGCAGATGCGGAAGGACGCCATCGACAAGGTGAAGGCGCGCACAGGTCAGGACTATTACGATCCGAACACCGGTGAGGTCGCACCGACCATGTCGCCGATGGTGGCGCGGGCGCAGATTGAAAAGTACCAGAACATGGACCCGTACACGCTGGCCATGAAGATGGGACGGCAGGAGGAGCACCGGAACATGTTCAACGCCACCAAGCGCGGCGTTCCAGCGGCACCCTACATCAACCCAAAGCGCGATGACGCCATCGAACTGGCCATGAAGCATATCCTGATGGAGGCAGCCAAGGGCGGCTATGACGGCGTGGCCTTCACGCCCGATGAGGCCCAGAGCGAACGCTGGAAAGACACCGACTTCAACGGCATCTACAACAAAAAGATACCGTCGATGACGATGAAGCTGGCCCAGCAGCACGACCCTGAAACCGATGACGACCGGATGAACATCGACGGCTGGGGAGCGCCGGTGGTCAACCTGTCCGAAAAGGCCCGCGACAGCATCAACAAGAACGGCTTCTCCTCCTTCCGGCGGGGCGGCTATGTCACCCATGTGCGGAGGGCGCGCTGATGGACCCCAAGACCGGCCTTTATTCCCGCGCCGCCCAGTTGATCCGCCAGTACGGCAACGAGCGCGGCACCGCCGAGCAGATGATCGCCTTCGCCAAGAAGTCCGGTCTGAAGCAGGCCGAACTGGACCATGCCCAGCCGCCCACAGGGCCGACCACCCGCGAGGCGCTGGCGCAGCATTTCGAGCGGAACCTGCCGCGTCTGCAAATCGACCAATATGGCGAAAACCCGCGCTACAACAGCAACTCTGCGGAACCGCCGAACGTGCTGCACTCGCGAAACGAGGACGGCGATCAAGAGCCGGAAGACCCGCAATACGGCGGCTACACCATGAACGGCGGCAACAACTATCGAGAGCGCCTGCTGAAACTTGGGAGGCCTGTTGGCGAAAATCGGCAGGTGTTTCAGGTTCATACCGGACACCCGACTGAATACAATCTTGGGGAATTCGACACCGAAGAGGGCGCGCAACGCAAAAAGCAGGAATGGCTCGACCGCAACGAAGGCTATCGCGCCGCCGTTGTTCGAGTAAAAAAACCTGCGGCAGCCGATTACCAATCCACCCACTGGGCGGGCCACCCGAACGTACTGGCTCACATCCGTTTGCAGGATCGCATCGTGGGTGAGGATCGTGAAAGCCTGCGCCCCGTGGCCGAGAAGCTGGCAAAGCATATGGGTGCGAATGTCAGAGACCTTGGGTCGGGTTCTGCCGATTATGGCGTAAAGAACGGCGTCATCACCCCGCAGGAAGCAGCAAGCCTGTCCCGCCTAATGGGGTGGAAAAACGATTATCGAGACAAGCAGGGCATCGGCAAGCGCCTGCTGCATGTCGAGGAGATGCAGTCCGACTGGGCGCAGGAGGGCCGCGACAGCGGATTTTATGACCCCGAAAATCCATATGAGGTCTTCAACACCAAAACCGGAGAAACCGTCTCAAAGCACCCGACGCATTCGGCGGCATGGGATGCCTTCAGAGCAATGCCTGACGAACAATCCGCTGGGCTTGATTACGGCCACGCAGGGAAGGACAAGCCGCCATCAGCCCCTTACGTCCAGAACACCCAGCACTGGACCGACTTGGCGCTGAAGAACGTGCTGCGCGAGGCCGCGCTGGGCAACTACGACGGCATCGTCTTCACGCCGGGTCAGGCGCAGGCCGACCGCTATGGGCTGGAAAAGCAGGTAGATCGACTGGAATACCACCCCGCCAGTAAAGCGTTCAGAGCAGTCAAGAACGGGCGCAACCTTGTCGAGAAAACGGTCGAGCCAGAAGACCTGCCCAGCCTGATCGGCAAGGAGATGACGGCGAAGCTGCTGCACCCTGACAACGCTCTCGATATTGGCGGCGGCGACACTTATCACATGCTGACAGGGCAAGACCTGAAGATGGGCGGGCAGGGCATGCGCGGTTATTACGACAGCATTGTGCCGAAAAGCGTGATGAAGCTGGCCCAGCAGCACGACCCTGACATCAAGCCTGCGGAACCGGTGCCGATGAAGCAGGGCGATGACGGGTATCAGGGCTTCCACCTGCCGATGACCGACAAGCTGCGGCAGGGCATCCTGAACGAGGGCTATCCGGCCATGAAACGGGGTGGTTCGGTCGACGCCGCGCTGGCGGCCACGCGCCGCTTCACCAAAGATGGCAAGGGTGCTATTCTCGCCCAAACCGGCAAGGAGGTCTAAGCGTGGATGATCTGGTAAACAAGGCGCTGGCGCTCACCGGAGCGCCGCCCAAGGCAGCACCCCCGCGCTTCTCGATCCGCCCGCAAGGCTACCAGCCGCCCAGCGGAGGGCAGGTCGGCGTCTTCAAGACCTATGACGAGACGCCAACGATGAAAGGCCTGAAGGAGGCCTTCGACGGAGCCATCGCCAATCACCTGTCGCTGTCGCGCGAGGAGCGCATCCAGAACGCGATGGCTGCCGACCGCCGCCTCGCCCAGCACGTCCCCAGCAGCAAGGGAAAGGGCCGCGCCGCACCCCTGCTGACCAAGAACGCCAAGCTGATGAAATCCGAGACCGGATACGGCGACGAGGAGCCGGTCAAGCTGGACGATGGGCGCGGGGTCGAGACCACCGGTCTGGCGCTGGCCCCCGCCTATCAGGAAGGCAAGTTCTCGACCTGCCCAAACTCGGCCTCCTGCAAGGACGAGTGCCTCGGCAAGACCTCGGGCAACTATTTCAAGGTCGGCGGCGGCCAAGACCTGACCGCTTTCAAGGGTCCGCGCCTGAACAGCCTCAAGAAGACCCTCGCCATGATGCGGGAGCCGGAAGCCTTTGCGGTGCGCCTCTACGACGAGATCGACCGCGCCAAGGAGGAGGCGGCGCGCAACGGAAACCACCTCGGCGTGCGCCTGAACACGCTGTCCGACATCAACCCTCTGGTCCACAAATCGTTGATCGAGGCGCACCCCGACGTGTCGTTCTATGACTACACAAAGAACAACTCGAACCCCGTCGCGCCGAACCACCATTACACCTATTCCTCGACCGGCGTGTCGAACCCGAGGCTAGGCGTGATCAACGAACACACCAACTGGAAGCAGATGCGAGCGCGCCTCGACAAGGGCGACAACGTCGCGATGGCCTTCTCGGATCGCACCCACCTGCCCGAGGTCGTGGTCGATGAGGAGACCGGTAAAAAGTACAAGGTGGTGAACGGCGACAAGCACGACTTCCGCCCGTTGGACATGCAACCGGAGGGGGCTGATGGCGTTATCGTTGGCTTGAAGAACAAGAAGGCCACCGGCACCACCGAGGGCGCAACGCGGGAGAGCAAGGGCTTCTTTGTCCACTACGATCCCAAGCTGAAGGTGCGCGCCGACGGCAAATACGAGCGCGGCGAGAGCCAAGGGTTGGACAAGAACGGCAACGCCCTGCTGGGGCCGACGCTGCCCACCAATTTCGAGGTCCGGATCGCGCCGCAGCACAAGCAGTTGAACCTGAAAGACCATGAAGGAAAATGACCATGACCCGTAAGCTGCCCAAGGAAGCCTTCCACGCCCAGTTCCATAACCACGAAAAGTACGAGACCGAGGAGGAGCATGAATACGCCCCCTCGGACGCGGCCTATCCCGAGAAGACGGCATCGCGCCATCCGAACCCCGACTACAGCCGCAAGAAGAAGCACCACCATCGCAAGCCGGATGCTGTCCAGAAGGCTTTGCACATCACGGTTGGCCGCTGATGCAGGTGAACACGCAGCCAACCGAAGCCCAGAAGCGGGTCGGCAACTACAAGAAGCATCACATCAGCTTCCAAGGGTTGCCGGTCAGCATCGAGAACCCGAAAGGGTCAATCCGGCGCGGCGCGGGCTGGCAGGTGCGTGTTCCATACGACTATGGCTACATCAAGCGCACCGAAGGCGCGGATGGCGATCACGTCGATGTCTGCATCGGGCCTGATCACCAAAGCGATCACGTCTTCATCATCGACCAGCATGATCATCGTACGGGGCAATTCGACGAGCATAAGGTGATGCTCGGCTACCGCAGCCGCGAGGACGCTACCAAGGCCTACAACGCAGGTTTTTCCGACGGCAAAGGGCCGGATCGGCAGCGCGCAGTGGCCCGAATGTCTATGGCAGAGTTCAAGCGATGGCTGAAAACCTGCGACACCACGAAGCCGGTGCGCGGGCAGGGTCACATCGACCGTGCATTAAGCCTCGCTTCGCAGTATACTTCCACCCAATCCAACCCCCAAGGAGACCGCAATGGACGCTAAAAGCCTGCGCGAGGCGATGAAGGCAAAGGCCAAGCGCCTTGCCGGAGCCTCGTCCACCAAAGTTGACAGTTCCAGCTTCACCCCTGCTGAACCCCTCGACGCCGATGTGAAAACGGGCATGCGCCCGATCTCGCGCCGCGCGTTCAAGGCCGGTGGCAAGGTCGAAGGCGAGGACAATGGCCGTCGCGCCGACCGCACGCCGCGCATGAATGGCGGCAAGATCGGACTGGCCAACACTGACCAGAAGACCGCCAACGAGGAGCGCGACGGCAAGAAGCACGTCGGCGGCTTCAAGAAGGGTGGCCGCACTGGCAAGCAGGACGGCGGCGAAATGACCGCCGAGAAGATGGACAGCATCAACCGGTCGGCTGACAACGAGGACGGACTGGTCGGCACCAAGCCTCCGGTGATCCGCCCGAAGAAGCGCCCCGAAGGTTTTGGCGAAGCGCCGATTGACGCACCCATCGACGCCGAAGGCGCGACCCTCGACCAGTACAAGAAGGGCGGCAAGGTCGCCAAGAAGCGAGGCGGCGCGATGGGCGGATCGGACAGCGAACCGATCACCACGGCTGGTGGCGACACCGGCGGGCGGCAGGCCAAGAAGGTCGGCGGCGCTATGGGTTCTGCCATCGGCATCGTCCCGCAGCTTCTGATGAAGAAGAAGAAGGGTGGCGCGGTCGAAGGCTCTGCCAAGGACAAAGCCGAAGACAAGGCGATGGCCAAGAAGGCTGGCGTGTCGATGAAGGGCTGGGAGAAGTCCGCAGCCGACAAGAAGCACGACAAGGGCTGCACCTGCAAGTCTTGCGGCGGCGGCGTGGCTGACCGCATGGCCCGCAAGGATGGCGGTCGCACCGGCAAGGGCAAGACCAACATCAACATCATCATCTCGCCCCACCACGACGGCAAGCTGGGGACGATGGGGGATGCGCCCGCACCGGCACCGGCACCCGCGCCCATGATGGCACCGAAGCCCCCGATGCCCGCACCGGCAGCACCGGCACCCATGCCGCACGCCGGTATGGTCCCGCCCGGCTTGGGCGCTGCACTGGCGGGCGCTGCTGGCGCTGGTCCGATGCCTCCGGCAGGTGGCCCGTCGGGTCCGATGCCGCCCATGCCGATGGCCCGCAAGGACGGCGGCAAGGTCTATCCGAAGATGAAGTACGGAGCCGGATCGGGCGAAGGTCGCCTTGAGAAGATCGAGAAGTACGGCAAGAAAGCCTGACCCCTCCCTGTCAGGCCTAGCGCCTCGCGAGTTTGTCTTCCTGTCTCGCGGGGCGCACCATTAGATGATGATTAGGATGAACGATGCAGACGATCTCGACGGTGTTCGAGCGTGAAGTTGCAAAGCTGATCGCTGAACGGAAAAAAAGCCTCATTGAAATTATCACCTCCGGCGTTGCCATCCACTCGATGGATGTCTACCGTGAGTATGTTGGCCGCCTCTCTGAACTAGATGAAGTGCTGCAGATGTTCGATGAGGCCAACACGAACATACAGAAGCAGCGATAGGAAACCACATGCCACACATGCTGATGGCCCATGAGGAAGACCCGCGCGCGAAACTGCGCGAAGACTTGGGTGACCTCTCCGGCGTCGAACTCTTCCACAACCAAGTGCTGCTGGCGGTGTACATCCGCCCGCAGAAGACAAAATCGGGCCTGTACCTGACCGACAAGCACACCGACGAGGACCGGTTCCAGTCCAAGGTGGGCCTGCTGGTCAAGAAGGGGCCACTGGCGTTCGAGCAGGACGGCAACTGGTTCACCGGCCTCGAATTCAGCGAAGACGACTGGCTGGTGTTCCGCCCGTCCGACGGCTGGTCGATCACCGTGAACGGTGTCCTGTGCCGCATCTTCGACGACATCAACATCAAGGGTCGGGTGCCGCATCCCGATGCCGTGTGGTGAGGGAGCAAGCCATGAGCGACGATAACGAAGACGACATCGAGGTCCATCTGGAGATCGAGGCGGCGAACGAAGAGCCGGAGGTTCTGAAGCCAGAGGACGGCATATCGGAACTCAAGCGCCAGCTTGACGAAGAGAAAGCCCGCCGCGCCGACGCAGAGCGCCGCGCCCTTGAGGCCCAGCAGCAGGCGCACGCTGCACGCCTCGACAAGGATGACACCGACCTGCAACTGGTCTCTGGTGCCATCGACACGCTCGACCGCGACACAGACATGCTGAAGCAGAGCCTGCAGTATGCCATGCAGGTCGGCGACCACGCCCGCGCGGTGGAACTGCAGGAAGAGATCAGCGACAACAAGGCCAAGCTTCTGCAGCTTCGCAACGGTTTGGAGGCCATGAAGGCCAAACCGAAGACCGCGCCCCCGCCGCAGTACAGCAACCCTGTGGACGCCTTCGCTGCACGCCTGACGCCGCGATCCGCCGACTGGGTGCGGGCGCACCCTGAGTTCGTCACCGATCCGGCCAAGAACCGCAAGATGATCGCAGCGCATGAACTGGCCGTGGCTGACGGCATCGCGCCCGACACCGACGCTTATTTCGAGGCCATCGAGCAGACGCTGCGGGTCAAGCCGCAGGCCGCCGTGGTCGAGGAGGAGGCCACCTCCAGTGCCGCCAAGGTCACCCAGCGTCGTGATGCGGCCCCTGCCGCAGCGCCGGTCAGTCGTGGCACGCCGTCCCGCAACACCGTGCGCCTGACGGCAGCGGAGCGCGAGATGGCCGAGATGATGGGAATGAAGCCGGAGGACTATGCCAAGAACAAGCTGGCGCTCCAGAAGGAAGGGAAGTTGCAATGAGCGATGATTTCAAGAAAGTGCGCCCGAACGTGCGCCCCGAAACACCGGTGGTCGAGGAAAGCCCGCGTGAACGCGCTGCCCGCCGCGCCGCCGAACTGCGGGATCACCGCAACGGCGATCTGGATGACGGCACCGACGAGTTCTTCGTCGAGCCCGGCATCATCCCCGAAGGCTGGACCTACGAGTGGAAGGTCAAGACCATCCTTGGCGCGGAAGACCCCGCCCACCAAGTCAAGCTGGCCCGCGACGGCTGGGAGGTCGTGCCGGCCACGCGCCACCCCGAAATGATGCCCGCCGGCCACAAGGGCATGGAGATCACCCGCAAGGGCATGGTCCTGATGGAGCGGCCCAGCGAGATCACCGAAGAGGTGCGCGCGCTGGAACTGCGCCGTGCGCGCCTGCAGGTCCGCGCCAAGGAAGAGCAGCTTACCTCTGCCAAGCCTGGCGAATTCGAGCGGACGAACAAGGGCAACGATCTGGTCAAGGTCAAGAAGGGCTATGAGGCGATGCCCATTCCGAACGAATGATCAAGGCGGTGACGATCATCCGCAAGATCGAACGGTTGCGGAAGGCGATCCGGCGGGAGGGAACTCCCGCCGTTCAGGAGGCGTGGGACGAAATGGAACCCCACGTCTCCATCTTTCTCGGAGGGGCGCAGGGTGGAACTGGAAGAACGGATGAGGATGACGGTCGAGGGGCAGGCCACTTGGGCTGATCCATCGAAGGAAGCCAAGTGCTCGTCTTGCCGCCACATCCAGCGGCACCTGAAACCCCGTCCGTTCAAGCCAGACCAGTGCCGGTTGGTGTTCCTGCTATCGCGCCGCCACGGGGTTCCGTTCGACGCGAAGA
>JACCDQ011359186.1_pt1 | contig 17543 bp, 20 predicted proteins | sample 7446031 | NCBI WGS metagenome assembly JACCDQ01 (sample SAMN15323442, study PRJNA562643) | freshwater metagenome | isolation source: river surface water | place: USA:Blue River Watershed | collected 2017-08-17
CCAGAGTCATTGTGCGACCAAAAATATCCCGGATTCATTCGGCTAGCCGCTAGACCGGATGCCTCTCCTAAGGCCGGATTTTCGACATCTCCTAAGTCAATAGATGGCTGAAAAGTAGCACTTGCGGTATCTGGGGCAACAGGAACCAACCTGATATCGCAAGCATTCAGCCAAAGCGAACTCAAACTTAAAATGCATATTTTAATTAGTCGATTCATCATCCCTATTTTCTTCTACGGCAACTTTTACATGTACCTTTTTTACACGGCGCAAGTCAACTGATTGCACCTTAAAAACAAACTTTTCAAATTTAATTTCTTCGCCAGCATTAGGAATTCGAGCAAATAATTCAATCATCATGCCCCCCAACGTTTCACTTTCTCCTCGGGCTTTCTCAAAATAGGTGCTATCCAAATCAAAAACTTTACAGAAATCATTCAATGAAGTTTTAGCCTCAAACAAGTAATTTGAATCGTCTAAACGTTTATAATCCTTTGTTTCGTCATCAAATTCATCGTTTATTTCTCCCACAATTTCTTCGATGATATCTTCCATCGTCACCAAGCCCTCTGTTTCACCATATTCATTGACTACAACCGCCATATGAACGCGTTTTTCTTGAAAATCGTACAATAAATCGTCGATTTTTTTGTTTTCCGGCACAAAAAACGGTTGATGCAATAAAGAAACCCAGTCGAAAGTTTCGTCTCGATCGACATGCTTCAATAAATCTTTGATGTATAAAATACCTTCAATTTTATCAATGGTATCCTTAAAAACAGGCACACGTGAGTATCCATTTTTATTAATTTTATCCATTAATTCATGAAAGTCCATTCCAGTATCAAACGCAACAATATCGCGTCGTGCTTGCATGACTGATTTAACAGAGGTATTCCCAAAATTTAAGATACCACGAAGAATATCTTTTTCTTGTTCGGTTGTATTTTCATCTGTCGTGATCTCTAAGGCATGATTTAATTCATGCGCGGTCAAGGTATAAGATTTCTTTTCTACCCGTTTTTCAATCAAGTTCGAAATGGCTAATAATGATTTCGCGAGCGGTAAAAAGATCAAAGTAAAGAACTCGATTAAGGGCGAAGTGAAAAGTGCAAATTTGAGATTATTTTGCTGAGCCCAGACTTTAGGGATTAACTCCCCAAAAAATGTAATGATAAATGTGACGCCAAATAATAGAAACAAAGTAACCACTATTGTCCCCACCGATTGTGGCCCCAAAATCATTTCGGTTAAATAATTGGCAAGTGTAATGAAAATAATGTTTACAAAATTGATTGCAATCAACAGCGTGGCTAGAAGTTGCTGAGGCTTGTCCAATAAAATGCTAACTGCTTTTTCCGCTGATTTATCGCTTTCACGTAGGGCAATTCTTTGGTCCGCATTCAAGGAGAAAAAGGCTACTTCGGAACCTGCCAACAAGGCAGAAAGGCCTAATAAAGCAAGCAGAATTATACCAATGACGAATACCGAACTGTAATTGAGCTGAGGCTCAAGAATAGCTGCTAATTGAATCGTATAGGGGTCGGCGTCCATGTTATAAAATGCGCATTTGTTGCAAATTTAAGAAAAAGGGAATAGAGTGACCTATTATTCCCTTTTTCTTGCATAAAAATTAAAATGGCAAATCATCTCCCTCTTCCATCATCGGGGGAAAGGCAGCTCCGCTTGCGGGTGATGTATTTCCTAGATTAACTGGTTCCGGACGGGGGCGAGATTCTGGAGCATCTCCAGCTGGACGGTCATTTCGTCCACCAATTAAATTAAGTGAAGTTGCACGAATGCGGTAACCCCGGACAGTCGCTCCTGATTTGTCTTGCCATTCTTCTGAACGAATTTTGCCCTCAATGTAAACTTGATTTCCCTTCTTCAAATATTGCTCGGCGATGTTGGCTAAATTGTCCCACAATTCAACTCGATGCCATTCTGTTTGTTCGACTTTTTGGCCATCTTTTCCTGTGTACGATTCTGAAGTTGCAATATTTATATTCGCTACTTTCATTCCGCTAGGCAATGCGCGAACTTCAGGATCTGCGCCCAAATTGCCTAAAATAATTACTTTGTTAACTCCTGCCATGGTGATGCTATTTAAAGGTTAGGTTTATGTGACATTGATGAATCAAATGTACTATATCTACATGTTATGCAATTCATGTAACATTAAATTATCAGTAATCAGATTTAAGATTAAAACGGGTTTGCCGCATTTTTCGAACTCCTTGGCGTCTAACCATTGAAAACCAGGAGGAATGGGAAGGTCAACAATATCAGGAACTTGGATTAACCATGCTCTTGAAAAAATTCGTTGGTGACTTAACACGTGTTTGGCCGGCGCTTTTAGCTCGGTAGTTGGAAAGGCTAAAAAATCTTCGAAAGGGCCAATGGCATCCATTAACTCGCTTGGTTGATCCGTTTCATTTTGAACAAATTCCCACAATCCTTGCCAAATATCTTTTTCAGAACGTGTATGAACTAAATACTTGTTACGTTGCACAACAACAAAATAATTAAAATACCGATTTCGAGGAGGCTTACTTTTGGATTTAATCGGCAAGGATTGGGTCCGTTTTGTCGAAAAAGCATTACAAGAAACTAGAAGTGGACAAGTGGGGCAATTGGGCACCGGACTACATTGCAATGAACCAAACTCCATGATTGCTTGATTGAATGTAGCGGCCTGTTTCTGCGGAATTATACTTTGCGCGAGCTCCGTAAATTCTTTTCGAGCAGATGAATGCATGATATCTGTTTCAATCCCAAAAAAACGCGAAAGGATGCGGAAAACATTCCCATCAACAACCGGGACAGCTTCACCAAATGCAAATGAAGCAATGGCCGCAGCTGTATAAGGGCCAACTCCCGGTAATTGAACAAGCTCTTGATACGAATTAGGAAATGTCCCACCCAATTTATCAACAACAATCTTGGCTGTCTTGTGTAAATTCCGAGCTCGGCTATAATATCCTAATCCTTGCCAGTTTCGAAAAAGTAATGCTTCATCTGCCTGGGCAAGGTCATATACAGTAGGAAATACGGATAATAATTTATGAAAATAGGGCAAGCCTTGCGCAATGCGAGTTTGTTGGAGTATAATTTCCGACAACCAAATTACATAAGGATCATGCGTTTGACGCCAAGGCAGATCCCGAGCATGTGCTGGATACCAGGACAATAAACTTTCAGAAAAGGGATGCAACGCGTCTTTATTCATATGATAACTCAAAGATACAGGCTACAAGCAAAATTTTAATTTTTATTCGAGCTTTTCATTTGCCTCTGTTAAAGAAAAACCTTACTTTTGTGTCCCTTTTGAAATAAGAGGGGAACCAAAATAGAATCAACGAATAACTTAAAGAATTCATTACCGTGACTAAGGCAGATGTAATTGCTGAAATTTCCAGCAAAACAGGGATTGATAAAAAAGATGTATCTGAAACGTTAGAAAACTTCTTTCAAGTCGTAAAAGACAATTTAGCGAATCAGGAAAATATTTATGTTCGTGGATTCGGGAGTTTTATAAATAAGAAAAGAGCTAAAAAAATTGCTCGTAATATTTCTAAAAACACGTCTATAACAATTGACGAGCATTTTGTGCCAAGCTTCAAGCCGGCCAAGGTGTTTATTGAACAAGTTAAAACAAGCACTGACCCTGCTAAGGCTTAATTTATTAAGTTTAGGTCAATAAAATGAATAAAACGCTTGCGCTCATTTTATGTATTGGCCTGGGTTTAAGTGCCCTTATATTCCAGTTGCCCAAGGGGAATGTGAGTAATAAAACTGGGCAGGTTGCATCTGGGGAAGCAAATCGCGATGCCAGTTCTGCGCCTGAAGACAAAGTGGAGGAAGAGTCACATGCTACACCTCTTACTGAAGGCCAACAAAAACAAATAGCGCTGCTGAAAACTAATTTAGCATCCGCAAAAACAGAAGCCCTTCAAGTAGGTGCTTTAGAAAAGTTGGCAACAGCTTTTATACAAGTTGACAAATACGACAGCGCAGCCTATTATGCAGCGCAATTTGCGGATCAACATCCGGGCTTGTCACACGTATTACGTGCAGGACAGTTGTATTTTGAAGCACAAACTTATTCCATCAATGCTTCCAAAGGGAAGTTGATGGGGGCTAAGGCCCGTACTTATTTTGAAAAAGCGTTAGCGTTAGATCCGAATAACCTGTTGGTTAAGACGAATTTGGCGATGACTTATGTAGATACACCTACACCGATGAAGGGAATTACACTTCTGAGGGAAGTAATTGAACAAGAGCCCACGTTTGTGCCGGCAATTTTCAATTTAGGGATATTAGCCATTAAATCGAATCAATTTGGCAAAGGTCAAGAACGATTCACTCAAATATTGAAGCTGGAACCTAATAATTTCAAAGCCGCCTTAAACCTCGGTTTTTGTTTAGCCCAGTTAGATAAAGAAGTCGAGGCGAAAAAAGTCTTAAACCGTGTCCTTACTCAAAGTAAAGATGCCGAAGAGACCAAAGCCGCGAAAGAATTGCTTGCAGAAATGCAGCATTAATCATTGTTGAGTTCATGTTTCATGGGCTTCTCAAAAAATAGAAGAGCTGAAAGTCAGCTCGGTAAATTATTTTAAAAACTTAAACGCTAAAAGCTATGCCTTGCGGAAAGAAAAGAAAACGTCATAAGATTTCAACACACAAGCGTAAAAAACGTCTTCGTAAGAATCGTCACAAGAAGAAATAGTAACGGTTAAACAGTTTCATTTATGAGATTGTCATATAGACCCAATAACAGGCATTTTATTTAGCAATAAATAGCCTGTTATTGGCGTTTACTTACCTGTATATTATATATTTGGGTTTATTGCCCAAATGAACATTCTTCTCGTCAAACATTGTGAGTAATGAACTAATCATAAATTCTACACCCAAGGGTGATAGAATTGCCCTTTTGCACGACAAAAGGATTGTTGAATACCACATTGAACAGTCGGAACCTCAATTCTCTGTTGGAGATATTTATTTAGGTACGATTAAGAAATTGGTTTCGGGATTAAATGCCGCATTTATTGATATTGGTTATGAAAAAGATGCATTTTTGCACTATCATGACCTTGGACCTAATTTAGCCACCCTTCAAAAATTCACACGGGATGTTTTAACCAAAAAAGGAAAAAACATTCGCCTGGAGAATTATAAGTTAGAAGAGGAAATTGACAAATTAGGCAAAGTAGATAAAGTATTAACTCGTGGTCAATTAGCCCTTGTTCAAGTGGTTAAGGAACCGATCTCAACCAAAGGTCCTCGGTTATCTTGCGATATCTCTATCGCAGGAAGATTTCTCGTTCTTGTTCCCTTTTCAAATGGGGTAAACATCTCGAAAAAAATTACGTCCAAAGCAGAGCGGAATCGCTTGCAAAAGCTCATGAGCTCTATTAAGCCCAAAAACTACGGCGTCATTGTGCGTACGGTAGCAGAAGGCAAAGCAGTAGAAGAAATGGAGCGTGACTTGAAAGAGTCAATTGCGAAATGGGAGGATGGAATTAAAAAATTAGTAGATGCGAAGCCAGCTGACCGCATTATCGGTGAGATGAGTCGGGCAACTTCCATGCTACGTGATTTATTAAATAATGATTTTGATAACGTCATTGTAGACAGCCCTGATTTATATAACGAGGCTAAAGAATACGTGCACAACGTTGCTCCAGAAAAGGAGAAAATTGTCAAATTACACACTGGAAAAACGAAATTATTCGAACAGGTCGGCATTGAAAAACAGCTAAAAATGCTGTTTGGACGTTCTGTGTCACTTCCTGCTGGAGGGTATCTGATTGTAGAACATACAGAAGCGCTTCACGTTATTGATGTTAACTCTGGCAACAAATCTAATTCCGAAGAAGATCAAGAAGCTACGGCTTTAAGTGTGAATCGGGAAGCAGCGAAAGAAATAGCTCGCCAATTGCGTTTACGTGATATGGGTGGGATTATTGTCATCGACTTCATCGACATGAAAAAAGCGGATAATCGTAAGATGATCCAAGATATCATGCGTGATGAAATGCGCGGTGACCGCTCAAAATATACCATTTTGCCTTTGACCAAATTTGGTTTAATGCAGATTACGCGGCAGCGAGTACGTCCAGAAATGAATGTCTCTACGCACGAGACCTGCCCAAGTTGCGGTGGTACCGGTAGCATTACAGCGAGTATAGCTGTTTCTGAGATTATCGCCCAACATGTCGAGCATCTTGTGACCAAGCAGAATGAGAAAAAATTAACCTTATTGGTTCATCCGTTCTTATCCGCTTATTTTACCAAAGGATTCCCATCGATTCGCATGAATTGGTTTGTTAAATACAAAACATGGATTTCCATCATGGAAGACTCCTCATTTGGCATTACAGAATTTAAGTTCTTAAACCAAAATGGAGATGAAATTGAAATATCATCTTAGGCAATTTTTACTGCTGATTAGTTTACTACCATTGGCCTTCAACACGCAAGGCCAATGGTGGAAATTAACCGAAGAAGCCGAAAAGGAACGCTCCAAAGGCATGCTTCTCCTCACTGCTGAAGTGCAAATTGAGGCCACAACGGCCATCAATCAAATGTACAACTTTCACTTCCCTGAAGCAGAACGCGAATTCAATTACCTCAAAGTCAAATACCCCAAACATCCTTTGCCCGATTTTCTACTCGGCCTCATGCAATGGTGGAAAATTGTACCTAATACAAAAAGCGAAGTCTACGATGATCGATTAATCGAATATATGGATAGTAGCATCGAAAAAGCAGAGGTAATTTGGGATGAAACCGAAAACCCGGAAGCTGCCTTTTTTATGGCTGCAGCATACGGATTTAAAGGCCGATTGCATGCGGAAAGAAAAAATTGGACCCGCGCCACGTTAGCCGCCAAAAATGCACTTAAATACCTAGAATATTCGCGAAATTTTGCAGACTTCAGCCCAGAACTCATGTTTGGGGATGGTTTGTATAATTATTATTACCATTTTATCAAACAAAATTTTCCGTTGTTGAGGCCTGTATTGTGGCTTTTCCCAAAGGCCAACAAATTACAAGGGATAAAACAATTGGAACAAGTTAGTTACCAAGCTTTCTACACGCGGACTGAAGCACGTTATTTTTTACTGCAAATTTATGCGATGGAAAATATGGCCGACAAGTCATATGATATGGCGAAATATACGCACGAAAATTTTCCGGAAAATCCATTTTTCCACCGATATCATGCCCGTGCCGCATTTATGGTTGGCAAATTAGACGAAGCCGAAGAACAAGCTAAAGCCATTTTAGATCGAATTGAAAACCATCAAGTTGGCTATGAAGGTGTTTCCGGTCGTTATGCTAGCTATATATTAGGGTATTATAACCTCTATGTTTTCAAAAATGCAGGGGAAGCTAAAAAGCGATTTCTGCAATGCATGGAGTTTAGTAAACAAACTGATGCGATGGAATCAGGCTACTATTGGGCCTCCGTGTTAGGACTCGCGCGTATAGCATTCCAAGAAGCCAATTACGATTTAGCAGTCACCTATTGCAAGGAAGTATTAGATAAGGCGGATAAAAAATCGGCCCAACACACCGAGGCGAAAAAGCTATTATCTGAATCAAAAAAGGCCAGAAGAAGGCAAAAATAGGCCTGATATTTACGTATCTTTACGGCTGAAAATCGACTATGAAAGCGGAATTAATCAAAAAATATTTTCCTGAAATAACGGAAACCCAACTACAACAATTTGAACAGTTGTTCCCTTTGTATGTCGAGTGGAACGAGAAAATTAATGTTGTTTCACGTAAGGATATTGACAATTTAATGTTGCATCATGTGCTTCATTCTTTGGCTATCGCCAAATTCATTGAATTTAGACCAGGAACTGAAATATTAGACGTAGGAACAGGTGGCGGTTTCCCAGGTATCCCGTTGGCCATACTCTATCCAGAATGTTCTTTTTTACTCGTAGACAGTATTGGAAAAAAAATAAAAGTAGTTGAAGGTGTCGCAGAAGGACTCGGTTTAACCAATGTACGAGCTGAGCATATACGAGCAGAAGATGTAGACCAAGACTTTGAATTTATCATTAGCCGAGCGGTAACCCGACTAAGCCCGTTTTATTATTGGGTTCGAAAAAAAATTAGCCCAAATCATTTTCATACCAAGCGAAATGGTTTAATCTTGTTAAAAGGCGGAGATTTGAAGGAGGAGATTGAGGAATTGGAACGTAAAACCAAAGTAGTTGAACTACCATCCTATTTTCAAGAACCATTTTTTGAAACCAAAAAACTAGTTTACGTTCCGATGTAACCCGATCGTATGGAGGAGTCAATTTCAGTAGCTTTATGTACCTATAATGGGGAGGAATTTTTACCTAAACAGCTTGAGTCCATCAAGCAACAATCCATTGCGGTACACGAACTAGTTGTATGTGATGACGGATCGCGTGATGCAACGCTCACGATTCTAGAGAAATTTAAGCAATCAGTTCCCTTTCCAGTACATATTCATCAAAATACAACGAATCTAGGTAGCAGCAAGAACTTTGAACAATGCCTACAAAAATGTACGGGGGAGTACATATTCTTGTGTGATCAGGATGATGTTTGGATGCCGAATAAAGTGGAAAAGATGCTGGAATATTTCCGCATACATACAGCACAAGAAGCTGTTTTTTCAAATGCGCAAATCATAGACCAGCGCGGACTTCAGACAGGGAATACCTCTTTTAAACAGATTGAATTCAATCAAGAGGCTCAATCCAACTGGCTAGCCGGTGGATCATTTGAGATCCTCCTAAAGGGATATGTCGTAACTGGAGCAACGATGGCCATACGCAAGCGCTGTTTACCTGACTTAATTCCGGTTCCCGATATAATTCCCGAACTGATTCATGATGGCTGGATGGCGCTTAAGCTAGCCATTCACAATCAAATCGGCTTTATTGATGAACCACTGATTCAATATCGAGAGCATGAAAGCCAACAAGTTGGCCTCAAAGCAAAAAACGAACGCGTTTCATTAATTGACCGGTTCACGAGATCCAGAAATGACAAATTATGCCGGATTAGAAAAAAGCATGAAGACGCGCAAGCACTTTATCAGTATATCTCCTCGTTACCTCACATACCAAAGGAAGTGATACAACAGCTTGAAAAACGCCATGATTTTTATTCCATGCGCGCAAATCTGCCATCGAGTCGCTTATTGAGAATTTTTCCGATAACGCCATATGTAATATCTGGGTCCTATAAGAAACTAGAGGGCGGTAAATGGTGGAGACCAATTTTAGGTGACTTATTTGAATAAGATGCAACAAGTAGCCATCGTCATACCAGTTTATCAAGGCACCCTTTCTGAAACGGAGCGAATATCATTGCGGCAATGCCAACGAATTTTAGGAAAATATCCAATCTATATTATTGCGCCTGAAAACCTGGATACCAATTTCATTTCAGATTACTTCGAAAATTATAACGTTGTTCGATTTACAGACAAATATTTCAAAAGTCCAAAAACCTATAACCATTTAATGGTAAGTGAAGGCTTTTACCAATCCTTTATTTCATTTGAATACATATTAATTTATCAATTAGACGCATACGTCTTCGAGGATAAATTAAAAGATTGGTGTGAAAAAGGCTACGACTATATCGGAGCTCCCAAACTAAAAAAGGAACACCTACATGATAAAGTTTCATTACTTAGTGAGCCTATACTCATGAATGGTGGACTATCGCTTCGAAATGTAAAATCCATCCTACGATATATCAGATACTATGGATTTTTCTTCAAGGATTGGAAAGCGAATGAAGATGCGATGTTCTCCTTTGCTCAACGTCGTTCATATCCATTCAGGTGGTTATTAAAATTACCGAGCTGGAAGGAGGCGTTAGCATTTTCGATCGAAAAAAACCCGCAAATTGGTATTAAATTATTAGGAGGATCCTTGCCATTTGGATGTCATGCATGGGAAAAATATAATCCCAGCTTCTGGCAAAAGTATATACACTAACTGATTAGCCTTATGCTAATGACTGAAAGTATTCTTTCAAAGGACGAACTTGTCTTCTCGATATTGAAATAACTTCTTCATTCACCAATCGAATAGACTTTTGAGATTTGAAATCAATGTGTGCTATCGCCGATGGATTAATTAAAGCAGATTTTGATGGGCGAATAAATCCATCATTGGCTAACAAAGTGGCAAAGTGTTTAAGTGTCCGACAGGATAAAATTTTCCTCCCATCTTTTAAAAAGAAATTGGAATAATTCCCCTCGCCACGAATGAATAAAATATCAGACGAACGTACATTAGTTGCACCTAAAGAAATCGTACTGGGTTCATTTAAATTCTTCGTCTCCATACCTTATCAAATGTTAATGTATGAGTCAAAATTAGACTATTAAGGTAGCCTATATTAGAAGATTTGCGTTATTTGCGTTATTGTTGTTTTTAGTATACAATTTCATTTATTTAAAGGTTTAACGAAATGAATGTAAAATATGTGTAAACATATAATTACCTAAAAATAAGCAAAAAATAGACCTATAATCAAATATAAATCTAAGCAAAAACGTATTAACCGGGATATAAATAAATTCATAAATAAGCTAACTTATATATCAATAATTAGAACAACATAACATATGAAAACAAGAAGATTTGGTAGAACCGGCTGGAATGTAAGTGAAATGGGATACGGAATGTGGGGACTTGCAGGCTGGACAGGTTCGGATATTCAAGAAGTAAATATCTCATTAGATCATGCCGTATCACTAGGCTGCAATTTTTTTGATACCGCTTGGGGCTATGCAGAGGGCAAAAGTGAGCAGATTTTAGGCTCATTAATGAAACGTCATCCGCAGACAAAAATTTATGCGGCTACTAAAATTCCACCCAAAAATTTTACTTGGCCTTCTAAATCTCATTTCTTGTTAAAAGATTGCTTCCCAGCAGAACACATCATTGAATACACAGAGAAAAGCCTTAAAAATCTAGGTGTAGAACAAATAGATTTACAACAATTCCATGTTTGGGAGGATGCCTGGGCAGAGCAAGAAGAATGGCAAAAAGCAGTCGAAAAATTGACACAAGATGGCAAAGTTTCCCACTGGGGAGTTTCTGTTAACCGCTGGGAGCCTAATAATTGTTTAAACACATTGCGAACAGGCCATATCTCTTCCGTTCAAGTGATCTATAATATCTTTGATCAAAATCCGGAGGATTCACTATTCCCATTGTGCAAGGAACTAGATGTTGCAATCATTGCACGCGTACCATTTGACGAGGGTACATTAACCGGAACCATGAGTTATGACACAACATTTCCGGCAGATGACTGGAGATCAACCTATTTTGTGCCAGAAAATCTAATTTCAAGTGTTGATCATGCAAACGCACTAAAGCCACTTATCCCGGAAGGAATGGATATGCCTGAAATGGCACTTCGGTTTATTTTATCCAATCCAGACGTAGGAACTATCATCCCAGGTATGCGCAAAATTAATCACGCGGCAAATAACATCGCTTGTTCAGATGGCAAGGGGCTTTCAACTGATTTATTGGAAAAGCTAAAGCATCACCGCTGGGATCGCCAACCTACTGAATGGTCCCAGTAGACTGAACAAATAATTCTTTGAGTTTTGGCTCGTCACGGAATCCCGATGTTTTTTGAAGTATTTTACCTTGGTGAAATACGATAAAACTCGGGATTTCGTCTATCCCATATGCATGGAGAATAGCCTGATTCCCATCAGCTTCTACTTTCAGCACAGTGACCTTTCCTTTATATTCGGCGGCTAATTGATCCACAATAGGCATCATTTTTAAACAAGGGGCGCACCATTTGGCATAAAAATCAACAACAACCGCATCATCCGCTTTTGTCAATTTTTCAAAATCAACCAAACTCCAAGCTGCATCATGCTTGACATCTGGGACACCTTCCAACGGCTTCATCTTTGTAGTCCATTTTAAATATCCTCCTTTTAATTCGGTGACTTGGAAACCTTTTGCTCGCATCATTTCTGCCGCTTGAGCAGACCGGCCACCAGATAGGCAATAAATTAAGACAGGCTGACTCTTATCTAATTTATCAATTTCTTGCTCAAATGAAGCAGACCGAAAATCAATATTTCGAGCTTTGGGCAAGTGTCCCCCGCCATATTCCCCGGAGGTTCGAACGTCTAACAATAATGCCTTTGGCAACTCAACAATTTTGCTCGAAAATGATTCAACGTCAAGCACTTGCGCAAATACTTGACTGAAACATATGAGTGAAAACAGGACTAGAAAGGAATATTTTTTCATTTTGAATGGATACACAGTTATATAATCATGAATAAACACAAAAACGGCGGAAATTATCCAAATTTTGCGTTATTTTGCAAGGCAATTTAAGCAATTACATCGTAATCATTTATTCACAATAACAATAAAAAGATGAGTGCAATACAGTACGTACACGCAAGACAAATTTTAGATTCACGCGGAAATCCAACAATCGAAGTTGATATTAAGACCGAAGACGGAGCTTTTGGAAGAGCAGCAGTTCCTTCTGGAGCATCTACAGGTATCCATGAGGCGGTTGAACTTCGTGATGAAGATAAATCAGTTTACGTAGGTAAAGGGGTTTTGAAAGCTGTTGAAAACGTAAATAGAGCTATTGCTGAAGAATTATGGGGCTTAGAGGTTTCTGAGCAGAACATGATCGACCGTTTAATGATTGAATTAGATGGTACTTCAAACAAAGGAAAATTAGGCGCAAACGCAATCTTAGGTGTTTCTATGGCCGTTGCTAAGGCAGCAGCTCAAGAGGCAGGTTTGCCATTATATCGTTACATCGGTGGTGTTAACGCAAACACATTACCAGTTCCAATGATGAACATCTTGAACGGTGGTTCGCATGCGGACAACTCAATCGATTTCCAAGAATTCATGGTCATGCCAGCGAAAGCTGAATCTTTCTCACACGCGTTGCGTATGGGTACAGAAGTTTTCCACGCATTGAAAGGTGTGTTGAAATCAAAAGGATATTCGACAAACGTAGGTGATGAAGGTGGATTTGCCCCTAACATCAAGTCGAACGAAGAAGCGATCGAAATCGTATTGCAATCAATCGAGAAAGCAGGTTACAAACCAGGCGAAGAAATTTTCATCGCAATGGATGCAGCTGCATCTGAATTCTATGATGAGAAAACAGGTCTTTATACCTTCAAAAAGTCAGATGGCAAGCAATTGAACAACATGGAAATGGCTGCTTACTGGAAGACTTGGGCTGACAAATACCCAATCATTTCGATTGAAGATGGTATGGCTGAAGACGATTGGGCTGGCTGGGCTGAGCAAACGAAATTGATCGGTTCTAAGTGTCAATTAGTTGGCGACGATTTATTCGTAACAAACGTGAAACGTTTACAAGAAGGTATCGAAAAAGGTGTTGCTAACGCAGTATTAGTTAAAGTAAACCAAATTGGTTCATTAACAGAAACAATCGATACGGTTAACTTAGCGAAACGCAATTCATACAAAAACATCATGTCACACCGTTCAGGAGAGACAGAAGATGCGACAATTGCTGACTTAGCAGTTGCATTGAACACAGGCCAAATCAAAACTGGTTCTGCATCTCGTTCTGACCGTATGGCTAAATACAACCAATTACTTCGTATAGAAGAAGAATTGGGAGCAAATGCTTATTTCCCAGGATTGAATTTCTAAGGAATAATGAATTTTGTCAAAAGGCTTTTTTGGGGAAAATATCGCTTTTATTCAATATCAACGAGCATCCTATTTGCTTGGATGTTTATATTGGATTCGAATGATCTTACCGTACAATATCGATTGTGGAGTGAGCTGAGCGATATGAAAGCTGAAAAAGCCTTTTACACACAAAAAATCAAAGAATTAGAAAAGGAAAAACGAATGGTTATCGGAAATCCTGCCCTGTTGGAAAAATACGCCCGCGAGAAATACCTCATGAAGAAACCTAAGCAGGATATCTTCGTGATTGTCGACGAGGCAAACCAACCCATTGAATAAAAAAAGCCCTTCTTAACGAAGGGCTTTTTTTTAGATCTTAATATCCTTACTAGATATCGCAGCTTTCTCTGCAGGATTACCTTTCCAAATACTCCATGGGTCCGTTTTTTGTCTTGTGAGATTTGCTCCCATCGCAATCAATGTCCCCTCCCCTATAGTAGTTTGATCACGGATTGTCGCGTTTACCCCGATAAAACTGTAGTCGCCCACGTTACAACCACCAGATAAGACAACATGTGACGTAAAGAATACGTGATCTCCAATCGTACCGTGGTGTCCAATGTGATTTCCAGACCACAACACGACATTATTGCCAATCTTGACATAAGGCTGAATCGTGTTATCTTCAAGTATGAAGCAATTCTCACCAATCTGGTCTGTTAATACAGTAGCGTGAGAACTGATATACGAAATATAGGCATATCCTTTTTCTAACCCTTGCTCATATACGCGAGCACGAACGCGATTCATATTTTTCTCTGTCAATGGAGCAAAGAATTTATATTCATCAGGAGGATATATAGATTCTACAGTCTCAAAAGGAACCAAGGGCAAACCATGAAACGTAGGCTCTTGAATGTAATCTTGCTCAACTGTAAAGGCAACTACCTCATGATCAGAATCATTCTGCAAATAATAAAGAGCAAGTTCGGCGGTTTTGGTATTACCAAAAATAACAACTTTAGCCATAAATGATTTTAAAACAATTAAAGGTAAATAGAGAAATGTTAAAACTGACAATTTCGAAATTTGTTATTTATCGAATGGTCATTTATCAACAAATAAGGCCTAAAACAATGGAACCCCCGTCATCTCTTTCGGTTGAGCCACACCCATCAGCTTTAAGATAGTTGGCGAAACATCGCCCAACTTACCATTCTGAAGTGTTGGGTGGAAGTCATTATCCACTAAAATACATGGGACCAAATTCGTGGAATGAGCGGTATTCGGTGAGCCGTCTTCATTCATCATGACATCCGCATTTCCGTGATCAGCGATGATAATGAATGAATATCCATGTGCCAAACCTGCTTTTACAACTGCCTCCGCACAAGAATCTACCGTTTCTACTGCCTTAACTACTGCCTCAAAAACACCTGTATGTCCCACCATATCCGGATTAGCGAAATTCAAGCATACAAAGTCAACTTCCTCTTTTTCCAATTCCGGAATTAAGGCGTCACGTAAATCAGCTGCCGACATCTCCGGTTGCAAATCATAAGTTGCTACTTTAGGTGAATTACGGAGGATATTTTCTTGACCTTTAAATAACTGTTCGCGACCTCCTGAAAAGAAAAACGTCACGTGTGGATATTTTTCTGTTTCAGCGATACGAATTTGCTTTTTACCTGCACCTTCTAAAACCTCTCCCATCGTCATCGGCAAGTTTGAATCATTGAAGATTACTTTGACATGTTGGAATTCTTTATCGTATTCCGTCATAGTCAAGTAATACAAGTCCAACTTGTGCATATTCTCTTCATGAAAATCTCGTTGCGTTAAAGCTTGAGTTATTTCACGACCACGATCTGTGCGAAAATTGAAACAAATTACCACATCTCCAGCTGCGATTTTAGCCAAGGGCTTACCCGCTGCATCTGTTGCAATAATTGGCTTGATAAATTCATCCGTTACACCTTCATCATAACTCGCTTGGATAGAAGCCAATACATCTTGCGTAGGTGTACCTTCGGCATCTACCATCGCATGATAAGCTAAGGCAACACGTTCCCAACGATTGTCTCGGTCCATCGCAAAATAACGGCCAGTGACAGAAGCAACCGCAGTCCCTGTTTTCTTAGTATGGTTGACTAAATCAGTCATGAATTTCATGCCCGACTTAGGATCAGTATCACGTCCATCCGTAAAAGCATGAACAAATACATTAGTTAAACCCGCTTCGGAAGCGGATGTCAACAAAGACTTCAAGTGTTCGATGTGTGCATGGACACCACCATCAGACACCAAGCCCATGAAGTGAACCGATTTATTTTCTGTTTTGGCATAATCAAAAGCCTTTGCTAACTCAGGTTCTTGACCCAATGTATTTTCGCGAACAGCTTTATTAATGCGTACTAAATTTTGATATACTACACGACCCGCACCCAAATTCATGTGCCCTACCTCTGAATTTCCCATTTGCCCTTCTGGAAGTCCTACGGCCTCCCCAGAAGCTTCTAACTTCGAATGTGCATATTTTTGATATAATGAATCAACAAACGGAGTTTTTGCAGCATCGATGGCTGAAACTTTTGGGTTGGTTGCAATTCCCCAACCATCTAAAATCATTAGTACAACTTTCTTATTCACGGTATTTCATTTAATTTATCTTACAAAAATAGCCAAAAAGCTATAAACGAGCACGCATTTGCTTGGCTAATGCCAAAATATCATTCCCTTCAATTGTTTTTGTTGGCGAGCCAAAAACGGAAACTTCCAACATCGCTTCGCCTAGTTCTCGCAGGGTACATGCCATTTGTGGAGCAACAAACTTGAGAATAGGGAATATCCAATTGATGTATTTGTAAAAGGCTAAGGCATTTTTCAAACCTGGAGTCGGCTTAATCATGGCGGGCCTAAATGAATAATAATCAGCGAAACCCAATTTAGCCAGGTCGTTTTCCGTTTTACCTTTCACGCGTGCCCACGCTAAACGGCCTTGCTCGGATGTATCTGTTCCCGATCCAGAAATGTAACTAAATGACATGCTGGGGTTCTCTTCATGTAATACTTTGGCAAAACCTAAGGTAAGGTCGTAGGTCTTTTGTTTGTATTCGTCGGCGTTCATGCCAACCGAAGAAACGCCTAAGCAGAATAAACAAGCGTCATAGCCTTTGATTGCTGCGCGCATTTCTTCAGGCTTAAGAAAATCCGGCAAAAGAAATTCGTTGACCTTTGGATGATTCACGCCACAAGGCTTGCGGTTGACAACTAAAATTTGACTAACAAATGGGGAATTGATGGCTTCGTGTAGGACACCTTCTCCTACCATACCTGTAGCACCTGTAATGATTAATTGCTTTTGTAATTTTTCCATCGTAGAATTGAATAATATTAAATAACCTATTAATGACTTCAAGAAGAAATTTCCTCCAACAAGCCGGTTTAGCTACAGCAGCCAGCGGCCTTTTAACTAATGCAAAAACATCCATGACCTTCATTCATCATGTATTATTTTGGGCCAAAAACCCAAGCAATGAAGCCGAAAAGGCCCAATTACTTACGGCTTTGAAACAACTTGGTACGTTACCGATGATCCAAACAGCACATGTTGGCAGACCGATTGTAACCGAGTTTGACAAAGGAGCGACGGATGGAAGTTATACTTTTTCTGTCGTATTAGTGTTTGAAAACGCGACAAAGGAATCCGAATATCTGTATCATCCGCTACACAAAAAGTTCATAGACGAGAACAAACACCTTTGGGGAAAAGTTCAAGTGATTGATTCTGAATTAATCTAAAATAGTCAAAAAGCGAATTGACTTGTTTCGGAAGTGGCC
>JACCDQ010290437.1_pt1 | contig 17541 bp, 13 predicted proteins | sample 7446031 | NCBI WGS metagenome assembly JACCDQ01 (sample SAMN15323442, study PRJNA562643) | freshwater metagenome | isolation source: river surface water | place: USA:Blue River Watershed | collected 2017-08-17
AATTTCTGCAACAAGTTGTGGAATGCCAGCCGCTTCGTCTTGATGAATTGCGAAGGTTATGACTGCGGCCTGAAAGAACACACCAGGGCAGACTGCGCTGTGGGTGGCTCAGCCCATGGTTATATGGACTTCAGCCAGGCGGACCGCTGGATCGTGTCGCTGTTGCAACAGGTGGAAGCCGACGTCGCCAAGGGATTTGATGAATACCGCCTGGACAACGTGGCCAGTGCGATTTACGACTTTGTCTGGAACGAATTCTGCGACTGGTACCTGGAAATCGCCAAGGTGCAAATCCAGCAGGGCAACGAAGCACAGCAGCGCGCCACACGCCGCACGCTGATCCGCACGCTCGAGACCATCCAGCGTCTGGCGCACCCGATCATCCCGTTTGTGACCGAAGAACTGTGGCAAAAAATTGCTCCGGTCGCTGGCCGCGCTGGCGCCTCGGTGGCGATTGCCGCATACCCGGTCAGTCAGCCAGAGCGCATTGACGAAGCGTCTATCGTCCATGTGGCCAAATTGAAGCAGTTGGTGGACGCCTGCCGCAACCTGCGCGGTGAAATGAGTGTGTCGCCGGCCACCCGCTTGCCACTGTTTGCCATCGCCGGCTCGGCCGCTGAGGCCGCGTTCATGACGCAGGCTGCGCCGGTGCTGCAGGCGCTGGCCAAGCTCAGTGAAGTGCGCGTGTTTGAAGACGAAGCCACCTGGGCTGCCGCCGCTCAGGCTGCGCCCGTGGCTGTGGTCGGTGAGGCGCGCATCTGCCTGTTCATGGAAATTGACGTCGCTGCCGAAAAGGCCCGGCTGGGCAAGGAGCTGGCTCGTATTGAAGGCGAAATCGTCAAGGCCAATGGCAAACTGGGCAACGAGTCGTTTGTGGCCCGCGCGCCGGCTGCCGTGATCGAGCAGGAGCGCAAGCGTCTCGCCGATTTCGAGGCCACCGTGGCCAAGATCAGGGACCAGCTGGCGCGGCTGAACTAAGCTGTTGGGGCTGTTGTAGGGTCGAATTTATTCGACCTGTCCGAATGAATTCGGCCCTACGGGGTTCAGTGCATCCTCAGCGCCGGCGCAGCACGTGAATGAACTCTGAACCCACCGTTTGTTGTTCCAGCAGCTCGTGGCCGGTCTGCTTGGCAAAGGCCTGAAAATCGCGCAGCGAACCGCCATCGGTGGACACCACCTTGAGGACCTGGCCGCTTTCCAGTTCGGACAGCGCTTTTTTGGCTTTCAGGATGGGCAGCGGGCAATTCAGCCCGCGGGTGTCAATTTCTTTGTCGATGTGCATGTTGGATTCCTGAATGGTGTGACCCGTCCGGCATCAGGCCGGAAAAACACCGGTGGACAGATAACGGTCACCCCGGTCGCAGACGATGAAGACAATGGTCGCATTTTTCTCGCGTTTGGCAATTTCGCGCGCGACCCAACAGGCTCCGGCGGCTGAAATACCGGCAAAAATACCTTCTTCACGCGCCAGTTGCCGACACATTTCCTCGGCGTCTTCCTGGCTCACATAAAGCAGCTCGTCGACATGGGATGGGTCATAAATCTTGGGCAGGTAGGCTTGTGGCCACTTGCGGATACCCGGAATCCGTGAACCCTCGGTGGGTTGCACACCAATGATCTTGATCGCCGGGTTCTTCTTCTTGAGGTATTGCGATACCCCGGTGATGGTGCCTGTGGTGCCCATGGCACTGACAAAGTGCGTGATCTTGCCTTTGGTGTCGGCCCAGATTTCGGGGCCTGTGGTCTCCACATGGATACGCGGGTTGTCGGGATTGGCAAACTGGTCGAGCACGCGGCCCTTGCCCTCAAGCGCCATCTGGTCAGCCAGGTCGCGCGAGTATTCCATGCCGCCGCTTTTGGGCGTCAGGATCAACTCGGCGCCAAAAGCCTTCATGGTCTGTGCCCGTTCGATGGACAGGTCTTCGGGCATGATCAACACCAGCCGGTAACCCTTGATGGCCGCCGCCATGGCCAACGCGATGCCGGTATTGCCCGAGGTCGCTTCAATCAAAGTGTCCCCCGGCTTGATGTCACCGCGTTCTTCGGCGCGCCGGATCATCGACATGGCCGCGCGGTCCTTGACCGAACCCGCCGGGTTGTTGCCCTCCAGTTTGCCCAGAATGACGTTGTTGTTGGCTGAGTTTTCAGTGGCTCCAATACGCTGCAAACGCACCAGCGGAGTCTTGCCGATCAAATCTTCGATGCTTGGATATTTCATACCCTGCACTGTGCCATAATTCGGGCCACAAAGCCTTGCCCGGGTGGTGAAATTGGTAGACGCAGGGGACTCAAAATCCCCCGCCGCAAGGCGTGCCGGTTCGATTCCGGCCCCGGGCACCAGACAAATAAGATAAAAGCCTGTTATTCACAAGATAGCAGGCTTTTTGTTTGCTGATCGGTTGCCAGAATCTTACCCCTTGAAACGCACCTGAGTATGAATCAAAAAATGGCTGCCAACCAAAAGCCGGTCGCGCCCATGGGTGTGTTCGAGCGTTATCTCACGGTCTGGGTCTTTTTGTGTATCGTGGCGGGTATTGCGCTGGGACAATACTTTCCGAGCCTGTTTCAAGCGATTGGCCGCATGGAAATTGCCAAGGTCAACCTGCCGGTGGGCCTGCTCATCTGGGTGATGATCATTCCGATGCTGGTCAAGGTGGATTTTGGTGCGCTCGGCGAGGTGCGCAAACACGTCAAGGGCATTGGTGTGACCTTGTTTGTGAACTGGCTGGTGAAACCGTTTTCCATGGCCTTTCTGGGCTGGCTGTTCATTCGGCATTGGTTTGCGCCACTGTTGCCACCGGACCAGCTGGACAGCTACATTGCCGGACTCATCCTGTTGGCGGCTGCACCCTGTACCGCGATGGTCTTTGTCTGGAGCCGGCTCACCGGCGGGGATCCGCTCTTCACCTTGTCACAAGTCGCCTTGAATGACAGCATCATGGTGATTGCTTTTGCGCCGCTGGTGGCGTTTTTGCTCGGGCTCTCGGCGATCACGGTACCCTGGGACACCTTGCTGACCTCGGTGGTGCTTTACATCGTGATCCCGGTCATGCTGGCCCAAGGGTTGCGCAAATTACTGCTGGCAGAAGGGTCAGTTGCGTTTGACAAGGCCATGGCAAGGATCGGTCCCTGGTCCATCACGGCGCTGCTGGCAACACTGGTTTTGTTGTTTGCGTTTCAGGGTGAGGCCATCCTGAAGCAGCCCCTGGTCATCGGCCTCCTGGCCGTGCCCATCCTGATTCAGGTATTCTTCAACGCGGCCCTGGCCTATTGGCTCAATCGTGCCGTGGGCGAAAAACATAACATCGCGTGCCCTTCGGCCCTGATTGGCGCGTCCAACTTTTTCGAGCTGGCGGTTGCGGCCGCCATCAGCCTGTTTGGCTTCAATTCCGGAGCCGCTTTGGCCACCGTGGTGGGGGTGTTGATCGAGGTGCCCGTGATGTTGCTGGTGGTGAACATCGTCATCAACAGCAAGCGCTGGTACGAACGGGCTTGAATGTCATAAAACCGTCATGAAGGACGGCGATAGTTCTATCTTTGTTGATTCGCCGCCCTGTGGGTGAACGGCGATCAGTTTGAGAAATGGAGTCGCCATGAAGGTGGGTATCAACGGAATGGGCCGCATTGGCCGCTTGGCATTGCGTGCGGCCATGGGCGCCGCAGAACGTCAGCCTGATGACCCGCGCGCCGGTAACCGGCTCGACGTGGTTCACCTCAATGAAATCAAGGGCGGCGCTGCGGCAACCGCCCATTTGCTCGCGTTCGACAGTGTGCAAGGGCGCTGGCGTGAAGACATTGCCGCCGAAGGGGATGACCGGATTCGCGTGGGTTCCAGGCAACTGTCCTTCTCGTCACACGCCAGGGCCGCCGACATCCCCTGGGGCGATCTGGGGGTGGACGTGGTGCTTGAATGCACCGGCAAGTTCCTGACAGCAGACACCTTGCAGGGCCACCTGGATCGTGGTGCGAAACGTGTCATCGTGGCGGCACCGGTGAAGGCGGGCCATGTGCTCAATGTGGTGGTGGGCGTCAATCACAATCTGTACGACCCGGCCTTGCACCCCATCGTCACCGCGGCCTCGTGCACCACCAATTGCCTGGCGCCCGTGGTCAAGGTGGTGCATGACGCCATCGGCATTCGCCATGGACAGATCACCACCATCCACGACCCCACCAACACCAACGTGATGGTGGATGCGCCGCACAAGGACTTGCGTCGCGCCCGCAGCGCCATGCTCAGCCTGTCACCCACCACCACCGGCAGTGCCACCGCGATTGCCCTGATTTACCCTGAACTCAAGGGCAAACTCAACGGCCACGCGGTGCGTGCGCCGGTGCTCAACGCCTCGTTGACAGACTGCGTGTTCGAGATGCAGCGCGAAACCACGGCCGACGAGGTTAACGCCCTGTTTGCGCTGGCGGCCCACGGCCCGTTGGCCGGCATCCTGGGGTTCGAGGCGCGTCCGCTGGTGAGTGCTGATTACGCGCGCGATACCCGCAGCGCCATTGTGGATGGTCTGTCCACCATGGTGACCGACGGCACGTTGCTCAAGATCTATGCCTGGTACGACAACGAGATCGCCTACGCCTGCCGCATGGTGGATCTGGCCTGCCACATGGAATCTGTCGGAATTTGATGTGACAGCCAGCGCCGCCCGCAATTACGCCATCGTCACCAGCGCCTACTGGGGCTTCACACTGACCGACGGCGCGCTGCGCATGCTGGTGTTGTTGCACTTTTACAAGCTGGGCTACACGCCTTTTGCCCTGGCATTCCTGTTCTTGCTGTACGAGGCCGCTGGCATCGCCGCCAACCTGATCGGTGGCTGGCTGGCCACGCGTTACGGCATCGCCCGCATGCTGATGGTGGGCTTGAGCACCCAAATCACGGGCTTCCTGCTCTTGTCTGCGTTGTCTCCTGATTGGTCGCCAACCCTCTCTGTGGTCTGGGTGGTTTTGTCACAAGGCGTATGCGGTGTCGCCAAGGACCTGACCAAAACGGCCAGCAAATCGGCGATCAAGTTGACGGCTGGGGAAGCCGCAGGCCAGCTTTTCAAATGGGTGGCGTGGTTCACTGGCAGCAAAAACGCCATGAAAGGCATCGGATTTTTCCTCGGCGGGGTCTTGCTCGAAGTGCTGGGCTTCCAGGGCGCGCTCTGGCTGATGGCCGCCTTGCTGGTGCTGGTGCTGGCTGCGGTGGCGGTTTTTGTGCCACGGCTGATGGGCAAGCGCAAGGCTTCCCAATCCGCCAAAGAACTCTTCGCCAAAAGTCGGGGCATCAATTTGCTTGCTGCGGCGCGTGTGGTGCTGTTCGGTGCACGCGATGTCTGGTTCGTGGTGGGCGTGCCGGTGTTCCTGTACGCCTCCGGCTGGTCGCGCCCGATGGTGGGTGGTTTTTTGGCGCTGTGGACCATTGCTTACGGCGTGGTGCAAGCGCTGGCGCCGCACCTGGTCAGACGTAGCAGCGACGGCCTGAGCAAGGAAGTGCCTGCCGCACGGCTCTGGTCGGCACTGCTGGCGCTGGTGACCCTGGCCTTGACCCTGGCGGTGGCCTTGCAGATGGACCATCTGGAATGGATTGTGGTGGTGGGCCTGGGCATTTTTGGGTTTGCGTTTGCCGTCAACTCGTCGGTGCATTCCTATCTGGTGCTGGCCTACGCCGGTTCCGAGAAGGCCGCCGAGGATGTCGGCTTTTATTACGCCGCCAATGCCGCAGGGCGGTTTATGGGCACGCTGTTGTCGGGCCTGCTCTACCAATGGGGCGGGCTGCTGTATGCCCTGTTGGGCTCCGCTGTCATGCTGATCACCTGCTGGCTCGTGACACTGGCTTTGCCCGTGACCAAAGCCGGGCGGCTCTGATCCAGCCTCTATTTTGAGGAGGGCCACGTGGTGAGAACGGGCCAATATAGGTCTGAAGCTCTGCCTATTTCTTTTCATCCACGGGAAGATCGTTTATCATTTAACAAATAACGCCAATATCTAACAAGTAACCCAAATAGCGCTGAACAACATGAGGGATTTGGGCTGGTGCAGAATGGTCGAATCAGCGCGCAAGCCAACGAATGTTAAAAAATGAATTCATCGGTTTCCTAACCTGATCAGAATCACTTGCTGTCAGAGAATGACTCGAAATTAGGTTAACAAATATGCTTGCGCCACGCCCAAAAATACTTGTGATTGACGACGCGATATCCAATCAGCAGTTGTTTGCCAGGGTATTTGGTACAGAGTTCGCGGTCGAACTGGCGTCTTCCGGTCCCGAAGGACTCGCCCTGGCCTTGGCTGCCCCACCCGACCTGATTCTGCTGGACGTGTTGATGCCCGAAGTCGACGGGTTTGAGACCTGCCGCAGATTGAAGGCATCGCCACAACTGCAGGCAATCCCCATCATTTTTATCACTGGTGATTCGGATCCTGTTCATGAGGCCAAGGGCTTTGAGCTGGGCGCGGTGGACTACATTCAAAAACCGTTCAAAGTTTCGGTGACCTTGCAGCGCATCAGAAACCTGCTGGAACGTGAATCCCTGCGCAAAGAGCTTGCCATAGAGCGCAACAGGCTGGCGGCCCTTGTCAGTGCACTGCCTGACCTCTTGTTCGAGGTGGACGGACAAGGCACTTATCACGGCGTCTGGACCCGGCAGGAACACCTGCTGGCAGCCGGGAAAGATTGCTTGCTCGGGCATACTGTCACTGAAATGTTACCTCCGGTGGCGGCCTCCATTTGTATGGACGCCATTGCAGAGGCGGATCAAAACGACGTGTCGTACGGCAAGCGGATGCAGCTTGAAGTCGGTGGCGTGAACCGGTGGTTTGAGTTGTCGGTGGCCAAACGAAAGGCGTTTGACCGCGATGCTCCCCATTTTGTGGCCCTGTCGCGCGACATCACCGACCGGGTGGAGGCCGAAGAGCGTATTCAGTACCACGCCATGCACGATGTGCTGACAGGCTTGCCCAACCGGGCCCTTTTATTCGAGCTGATCAGCAAGGCCGTGTTGATTGCGCGCCGGGAGCAGGGACTGCTGTGTGTGATTTTTCTCGACCTCGATAAATTCAAGCCGGTGAATGACACCTTTGGACATGCGGTCGGGGATTTGCTGCTTCAGGAAGTGGCGAGCCGTATCCAGAAATCCATCCGCGATTCCGACACCGTGGCGCGTATGGGCGGTGACGAGTTCGTGATTTTGCTGCCCAAGATCAGGGCGGTGGACGATGCCTTGTTTGTCGCCAACAAAGTTGGTGCGGCGCTCCGGGCGCCTTATCTCATTGAAGGCCACTCGCTGAATATATCGGCCAGTTTTGGCCTGTCGCATTTTCCGGCACACGGGGATGACATTGACCAGCTGTTGATGCACGCCGATCAGGCCATGTATGTCGCCAAGGCCAAGGGCAGGGATTCGGTGAGCGTGTTCACGGACACGCAATAATTTCAGCGGTAGACCAGCACCGGTATCTTGGAGTGGGTAAGCACCTTGTTGGTCACGCTGCCCAGTAACAGCGCGCTGACGCCACGGCGGCCGTGTGAGGTCATGAAAATCAGGTCGCAGCCATGGGTTTCGGCGGCCTGGATGATGAGTTCATGCGGCCGGTTGCCGACCAGTACCACCTTGTTCGCACTGATGTCTGCCGCGGCGGCGAGTTTTACTGCCTCATCCAGAATCTGGTTGGCGGCCTCGTCCAGGCATTCATTGACTTCCTGTGTGAATTGCGGGCTGCTGATGCCGCCTATTCCATCATAGGACGCGGGAGCTTCCGGTTCGGCATAAAAAAACGTGATACGTGCACTGGTTTCCTTGGCAAATAAAACAGCGCGTGCAACCATGTCCTGTGACAAATGGGAGCCATCGGTCGGAATCAGAATATGTTTGAACATGGTGTGTTGTCCTGTTATGGAAAGGGGTTCTCAGCCGGGGTTTCATGGTCCCGGTCGGGGCGTTTGTAGGGGTCGACGTGTGTCATCATGTTGATGACCCGGTGGCGCTGCATGACGCGGGTGCGAGCGGCCACGGCAATGTCATGGCCTTGCTCGACGCTGAGTGTGGCGTTCACTTCAAGATGGGCATCGACCACAATCATGTCACCCATTTTGCGCGTGCGGACATCGTGCACATTGCTGACGCCGGGCGTTTCCAGCAGGGTCTGGCGAATGGCTTGCACCTCGGCCACGTCCACGGCGCGGTCCATCAGGTCGTGCAGGGCGTCCCAGCCAAAACTCCAGCCCATGCGGGTCACCATGAAGCCCACGATGGCGGCAGCTATCGGATCCAGGATCGGATAGCCCAGCAGGTTGCCGATGATGCCGACGCCCACCACCAGCGAGGACGCCGCATCCGAGCGCGCGTGCCAGGCATTGGCGACCAGCATGCTGCTCTTGACCTGTTTTGCCACCTTGAGCATATAGCGAAACAGCAATTCCTTGGCGGTGAGTGCGCCTGCGGCCACCCATAACGCGGAGATGTGCACATTGGCAATCGACTCCGGGTTTTGCAGTTTGGCCGCCGCTGACCACAACATGCCCAGCCCCACCGCCAGCAGCAGGGCGCCCAGCACGAGCGAGGCGGCAGTCTCGAAGCGCTGGTGGCCATAGGGATGGTCTTCGTCGGCATCTTTCTGGCTGTGGTGGCTGGCGAACAGCACCACAAAATCGGCCAACAGGTCCGACAGGGTGTGAATGCCGTCGGCAATCAGAGCCTGTGACTTGGCCAGAATACCGGCCGCAATCTGGGCCATGCTCAGCACCAGATTCACTGCCACGCTGACCCAGGTGGATCGCTTGGCCGCCGCCACACGTTCGACAGCGGTAAACGGGCTGTCTTCGTCGTTGTCTGGAAATTCGTCAGTTTGCATGGGGCAATTCCACAGGTGGCAGGCCTGAAGTTTAGGCTACTCACAGCGGGTGCAGGCTGACGGCAGTACTTCATACAATCGGACCATGAATTTTCTAGACATGTTGCGCAATGCCGAGCGCCAAAACGGCTCCCTGTTGTGTGTCGGGCTGGACCCCGAGCCAGCCAAGTTCCCGGGCGCCCTGAAGGCCGACGCCAGCAAGATCTACGATTTCTGCGCCGCCATTGTGGATGCCACAGCGGATCTGGTGAGCGCCTTCAAGCCGCAAATTGCCTACTTTGCCGCGCACCGTGCCGAGGACCAACTGGAGCGTTTGATGGCGCACATGCGTCGCGCTGCGCCAGGCGTGCCCATCATTCTGGACGCCAAGCGTGGCGACATTGGCAGCACCGCCGAGCAATATGCCAAGGAAGCTTTTGAGCGCTACGGCGCCGATGCCGTGACGCTCTCGCCGTTCATGGGGTTTGACACCATCCAGCCTTACCTGAAGTACCACGGAAAGGGCGCCTTCCTGTTGTGCCGTACCTCAAATCCTGGGGGTGACGATTTCCAAAACCAGCGCCTCAGCAGCGTGGCGGGTGAACCGCGCCTGTATGAGCACATTGCGCAGCTGGCGCAGGGGCCCTGGAACCTGAATGGCCAGCTGGGGTTGGTGGTGGGTGCCACTTACCCGGCCGAGATCGAAGGTGTGCGGGCGCTGGCACCCACACTGCCGCTGTTGATTCCGGGGGTGGGCGCGCAGGGGGGTGATGCGCTGGCTACGGTCAAGGCGGGGTGGCGTGACAACGGGCCCATCATTGTGAATTCATCGCGCGCTATCCTGTATGCCTCCAACGGTCCCGATTTTGTCCAGGCGGCACGCCAGGAAGCCCTGCAAACCCGCGCCGTCCTGCAGGCCGCGTCCGCCTGAGCCTTCAAAAAAGCAGCCTGGCCAGGTAGCGCCCGGTGTGGCTGGCTGGGTTGGCCGCCAATTGCTCTGGCGTGCCGACGCCAACCACGGTGCCGCCACCGCTGCCGCCCTCGGGCCCCATGTCGATCAGCCAGTCGGCCGTCTTGATCACGTCGAGGTTGTGTTCGATCACGACGATGGTGTTGCCCGCGTCGCGCAACTGGTGCAACACCTTGAGTAATAGGTCGATGTCGGCAAAGTGCAGGCCGGTGGTGGGCTCGTCGAGGATGTAGAGCGTGCGCCCGGTGTCGCGTTTGCTCAGCTCCAGTGCCAGCTTGACACGTTGCGCCTCACCGCCCGACAGGGTGGTGGCCGCTTGGCCAAGGCGGATGTAGGACAGGCCGACGTCGAGCAGCGTGTGCAACTTGCGCGCAATGGTGGGCACGGCCTTGAAGAATTCATGCGCCACATCGACCGTGAGGTCGAGGATTTGCGCAATGTTCTTGCCCTTGTAGAGCACTTCCAGGGTTTCGCGGTTGTAGCGCTTGCCCAGACAGACGTCGCAAGGCACATACACATCGGGCAAAAAGTGCATCTCGACCTTGACCATGCCATCGCCCTCGCAGGCTTCGCAGCGACCACCGGCCACGTTGAAGCTGAAGCGCCCCGGGCCGTAGCCGCGTTCACGCGCGGTCGGCACTTCGGCCATGAGTTCACGGATCGGCGTGAACAGGCCGGTGTAGGTGGCAGGGTTGCTGCGCGGTGTGCGGCCGATTGGCGACTGGTCGACATTGATGACCTTGTCGAAGTATTCAATGCCGTCAATGGAGGCGTGTTCGGCCGGTTCGTCATGGGCGCGGTAAATGGTACGCGCCACCGCCTTGTAAAGCGTGTCGTTCACCAGGGTGGACTTGCCGGATCCCGACACGCCGGTGACGCAGGTCAGCAGACCCACCGGGAAAGCGGCATCGACACCCTTGAGGTTATGGCCGCAGGCGCCCGCAACCTTGAGCGCCTGCTGTTCACCGAGCGTGGCGTTGTGCTGCGCCTCGCGCTCGGCCCGGCGTACGGCGGCCGGGCTGGGCGCAAAGCGGCTGGCCTTGCCGGCGTTGAACGCTTTGGGGGCCTGCGTAGGCAACCACGCGGTGCGTTTTTGGGGTACCGCAATGCGCCGGGCGCCGCTCAGGTATTGGCCGGTCAGCGAATCTGCGGTGGCGCTGACCTGGTCAAAGTTGCCCTGGGCCATGACACGCCCGCCATGCAGGCCGGCTCCAGGACCCATGTCGATGATGTGGTCGGCGGCGCGCATCATGTCTTCGTCGTGCTCGACCACCAGCACGCTGTTGCCAATGTCGCGCAGGTGTTTCAGGGTGTCGATCAGGCGGTCGTTGTCACGCTGGTGCAGGCCGATGCTGGGCTCGTCGAGCATATACATGACGCCGGTGAGCCCCGAGCCAATCTGGCTGGCCAGACGAATACGCTGCGATTCGCCGCCGCTGAGGGTTTCGGCGCTGCGATCCAGGCTCAGGTAGGTCAGGCCGACGTCGTTGAGAAACTTCAGGCGCAGGCTGATCTCACGCACCACCTTGGCGGCAATGTCGCCTTTGGCGCCGTGCATGGTCAGCGTCTTGAAGTAGGCCAGACACTCGGCCAGCGTGTAGTGGCTGAGCTCGAAGATGGCCCGTGCTTGCGCGCCTTCGCCAATTCGGACGTGGCGCGCCTCGCGCTTGAGGCGGCTGCCCGCACAGTCCGGGCAGGGCTGGACGCTACGCAGGCGCGCCAGGTCTTCGCGCACAATGCTTGAGTCAGTCTCGCGATAACGCCTCTGCATGTTGGGGATGATGCCCTCGAACGGGTGTTTCTTGCTGATCTTTTTGCCGCGCGAGGTGCCGGAGTCCATGACATAGCTGAACTTGATCTCTTCGTCGCCTGAGCCGTGTAGCACCGCGTGCCTGACGGCGTCAGGCAAGGACTCGAACGGCTGCTCGATGTCAAACTTGTAGTGTTCGGCCAGACTCTCCAACATGGCAAAGTAGTAGGCATTGCGCCGGTCCCAGCCCTTGATGGCGCCACTGGCCAGGCTCAGGGACGGGAACGCCACCACCCGCGCCGGATCAAAAAACTCCTGCTGGCCGAGGCCGTCACAACTGGGGCAGGCGCCCACCGGCGAGTTGAACGAGAACAGGCGTGGCTCGAGTTCGGCAATCGAGTAGTTGCAGGACGGGCAGGCAAACTTGGCATTGAACAGATGTTCTGCCGCACTTTCCATCTCCAAGGCAATGGCGCGTCCGCTGGCCACCCGCAGAGCGGCCTCGAAGCTCTCGGCCAGGCGCTGTTTCAGGTTGTCGTAGTCAGAACGGTCGGCGCTGCTATCCGGCTCGGCGTGGCGCACCTTGACACGGTCAATCACCACGTCGATGTCGTGTTTTTCGGTTTTCCTGAGAACCGGCAGTTGGTCAAACTCACAGGTCTGGCCGTTGACGCGAAAGCGCACATAACCTTGCGCCTGCATGTCGGCGAAGACATCGTGGAATTCGCCCTTTTTTTCGCGCGCAATCGGCGCCAGGATCATGAGCCGGGTGTCTGTCGGCAAGGCCAGCACGGCGTCGACCATCTGGCTTACCGTTTGTGACTGCAGGGCTTGGTTGTGCTCCGGGCAGTAGGGGGTGCCGGCTCGTGCGAACAGCAGGCGCAGGTAATCGTGGATTTCGGTGACCGTGCCCACGGTGGAGCGCGGGTTGTGGCTGGTGGCTTTTTGCTCGATCGAGATGGCCGGCGACAGGCCTTCGATCACGTCGACGTCGGGCTTGTCCATGAGCTGCAAAAACTGCCGCGCATAGGTGGACAGGCTTTCCACATAACGCCGCTGGCCCTCGGCATACAGCGTGTCAAAGGCCAGGCTGGACTTGCCAGAACCCGACAGCCCGGTGATCACCACCAGCTGGTTGCGCGGAATATCGAGGTCGATATTTTTCAGGTTGTGGGTGCGCGCGCCGCGGATGCTGATGGTCTGCGCCTGCAGGGCTGCACCCAGATATTTGCCATCGCTGGCACGGCTCAGTGGACCGACGTCGGAAGTGTTCAAGGTGGAGAGGCTCAAAAAATACGGCAAAAACGCGCAGGACAACCCGCCATGATAGCCAAATGAACCCGCAGGTGGTGTTTGGCCCGCCGTGTCTGGTTACAGAATCGGGGACAATCCCGCGCTTGCAACCCGCTCGGGTTGACCTTGAGATTTCGGAGAAGCCCTTGTCAGATGTGAATGCACCAACGGTGTCTGCCAGCGTCAAGACGATGACCGCCATGACGGCGCTGGAGTTGCGCGCGAGCTTGTCCCTGGCTTCCATTTTTGCCTTGCGCATGCTGGGTCTGTTCCTGATCTTGCCGGTGTTTGCCATTGAGGCTGCCCGTTACCCGGGAGGTGATGACGCCGCCATGGTGGGCTTGACCATGGGCTTGTACGGATTGACGCAGGCCATGCTGCAATTTTTGTATGGTCTGGCATCTGACCGGATCGGCCGCAAGCCCGTGATTGTTTTTGGTTTGCTGGTGTTTGCGACCGGCAGCCTGCTGGCCGCTTGGGCGCCGTCACTCACCTGGCTGGCGGTCGGCCGCGCGGTGCAGGGTGCGGGCGCGGTTTCGGCCGCGGTGACGGCTCTGCTGGCCGATCAGACACGCGATGTGGTGCGGACCAAGTCAATGGCGATGGTGGGGGCCAGCATCGGCCTGATGTTTGCCCTGTCGCTGGTGGCAGCGCCGCTGCTGGCGAGCTGGATCGGGCTGGTGGGCATTTTTGCCTTGACCGGGTTGCTGGCTTTGTTGGGGGTGGTGGCGGTGATCTGGTGGGTGCCGCCTGAGCCTGCGCAACACAAGAACCAGCCGCGCGGGCGCGTGGCCGATGTGTTGCAATCTCCGGCCCTGTTTCGCCTGAATTTTGGCGTTTTTGTATTGCACGCGGTGCAGTTGGCCATGTGGCTGGCCCTGCCAGCGATGCTGGTCAAGGCCGGTTTGTCTCGGCAAGACCATTGGTTGGTTTACCTGCCGACGGTGCTGGGCTCGTTTGTGGTGATGGGTGGCAGCCTGTTCCAGCTGGAAAAACGAGGCTATTTGCGTGCCGTATTTTTGACCGCCATCGGACTGACCGCGCTGGTGCAGGTCGGGCTTTGGTGGCTGGTGGACGCCGCACCGGGCATTGGCCTGCTGGCTGGGCTGTTGTTTGTGTTCTTTTATGGCTTCAATGTGCTGGAAGCCAGCCAGCCAAGCATTGTGTCGCGTTTGGCACCACCGGCCAGCCGGGGCGCAGCCATCGGGGTTTACAACACGCTGCAGTCACTGGGCTTTTTTGTGGGTGGTATGGGGGGCGGCTGGCTCATGAAACATGGCGGAGCTGGCGGCCTGTATGCGGCTTGCGCTGCGCTGATGGTGTTGTGGCTGCTGGTAGCCTGGCCGATGAAGGCGCCCGTGACCCGGGGTCATTGAAATCAGGCAAAAGCCGGATAAACTGAAATATTCAAAGGAGTAGGCATGGCTTCAGTCAATAAAGTAATTCTTGTGGGCAATCTCGGACGTGATCCCGAGGTGCGGACTTTCCCCAATGGTGACCGGGTGGCCAACGTCACCATTGCCACCACCGACCGCTGGAAAGACAAACAAAGTAACGAAATGCGCGAAGCCACTGAATGGCATCGGGTGGTTTTCAATGGCCGACTGGCAGAAATTGTGGAGCAATACCTGCGCAAGGGTGCCCAGATTTACGTTGAAGGCAGCTTGCGTACCCGCAAGTGGACCGACAAGGACGGCATTGAAAAATACACCACCGAAATTCGAGCCGACCAGATGCAAATGCTCGGCAGCCGCCAGGGCATGGGTGAGCCAAGCCATAACGACGATGACGGCGCGTACGGCCGTCCGGCCGCCGCGCCAGCGCGCACTGCGGCACCGGCCCGGGCTGCCGCTTCTACCGCGCCTGCGGCCCGCCCGCCCAGCGGCTTTGATGACATGGATGACGATATTCCCTTCTGAGACCCTGTTGAATTGACTCTGTAATCACACAGGAGGTCGGCGGTGGATCTGATGCGACAGGGCCGTCGTTGCCTGGTGACCGGTGCCAGTGCGGGCATTGTTCCGAGAGGATCTACCGCGCACCCTTCCTGGTGCCGGGTGATCTCACGGATGCCCAGGACATTCGACGCCTTGCCAGCGAGGTTTTCGGCCTCTACCTGACCGCCGGGCGACGCCTTCACCGGCTCGGTCATGTTCGTAGACGGTGGTTACAGCCGCTGTGGCGCCACTTGACCGCTCTGGTTCGACTCTTTGACCTGAAACCAGCTTTCCCTTGAAGAAGCGCAGGAAAAGCAGCGCAGCGGAGTAAAACGCCGTCGGCACCAGCCAGACAAATGGCCAGTCGTGCCACTTGGATCGCCTGCGGTATGAGCGGCTTGATTCTTGGTTTAGGTACAAATTTAGGTTCGTTGGTTCGCCCCCCGTCCTTCCTGATGGCTGTCGCGATGCTGGTTGCATAAGGATCTTTAAACTTTTTATGTACCGTGGGGGGTATTGCAATATACTAGGCATAGTATATTGAAGGAAGCCTTATGCATAAGTTGTCTTTATTGCGTAGCTTGTTGGCGTGCACGTCGTTGGCTATGGCACCGTTGTTGGCTCAGACGCTGCCCCAGGTGAACGTGGCAGCCGTGCAACTCAAATCCGTGGGTAGCGGATTTGAAATGGATGGCGTCGTGCAACCGGTCAAACAAAGCACGGTGTCGGCGCAGGCTTCGGGGCGGCTTGTTTCGCTGGCTGTCAAGGCGGGCGATCCCGTGCGGGCCGGGCAGTTACTCGCCACCATCGACGACCGTGAAACCCAGACCGGTGTGCAACGCAGTCGTGCCCAGGTGGCGCAGGCGCAGGCCGAGTTGCGCAACGCTCAGGCCAACTTCGACCGTACCCGTGATTTGCAGGCCCAGGGTTTTGTCAGCAAGGCAGCCATGGACACCGCAGACGCCCAACTCAAGTCGGCGCAAGCTGGACGTGACCAGGCCAGCGCGGTTGAAAAGCAGTCCGGCTTGTCGCAGGGCTTTACCCGGGTGACTGCGCCGTTTGATGCCTTTGTTTTGCAGGCGCTGGCGGAGACGGGTGACCTCGCTTTTCCCGGCAAGCCGCTGCTGACGCTGTATGCGCCCTTGCCCTTGCGTGTTGTCGTTCAGGTGCCGGTGTCGCGTTCGGTACAAGTGCTGGGCAGCACTGCGGTGGAGATGCAAGTGAGCGCCGCCGATGGATCACAACAATGGATCAGACCCAGTCAAACCAGCCACTTGCCCAGCGCTGATGCGGTGTCGCAAACCATCGAGTGGCGTCTTGAGTTGCCGGGCAGCGCAAGCAAGGCCGTGTTGCCGGGCCAGCAAATTCGGGTGCGTTTTGCAGCGGGCCAGTCGCAGCGGCTACTTGTTCCTGCTTCAGCCGTGTTGCGCCGCGGTGAGTTGACCGCGGTTTACGCGGTGTCGGGTCAGGGTTTTGTGCTCAAGGCGGTTCGTCTGGGCGCCGATCATGGTGCTGCTGGCGTCGAGGTGTTGGCTGGCTTGACGGACACCGATCGGGTGGCGCTGGACCCGGTGCGTGCCGGCCTGGCGGGCGCGCAGCCTGTTGGCGGCGCAGCAAAGTGAGATGAGCATGTCGAATCCATCTCCAATGGGCATTTCCGGGCGGACCGCAGAGACTTTTCAGCGCAACGCCATCACGCCCTTGCTGGCTCTGGTAGCGCTGTTGCTCGGGCTGTTTGCGGTGTTGGTGACACCGCGCGAAGAAGAGCCACAAATCAACGTCACCATGGCCAACGTGCTGATCCCTTTTCCCGGGGCCAGCAGTGCCGACGTTCACAACATGGTGGCGCGTCCGGCCGAGCAGGTACTGAGCCAGATTGCCGGCATCGAGCACACCTATTCGGTGGCGCGGCCCGGCATGGCGGTGCTGACCGTGCAGTTCAAGGTGGGTGTGCCGCGCACCGAGGCGCTGGTGCGCCTGTATGACGTGCTCAATGCCAACCAGGACTGGTTACCGCGTGACCTGGGCACACTCGCACCGATTGTCAAACCCAAGGGCATTGACGATGTGCCGGTGCTGGCAGTGACCCTGTGGAGCAAGGACGCGCTGCCGGCGGTCGAATTGGAGCGGGTGGCGCACTCGGTCGAGGCTGAGTTGAAGCGGGTGCCCGGAACACGCGAGGTGTTAACCATCGGCGGGCCGAAACGTGCGGTGCATGTCTGGCTGGATCCGCTGCGCCTGCGTGAGCGCGGGGTCGACGTGGTGTCGCTCAAGGCGACATTGGCCGCCGCGAACTCGAGTTCACCCTCGGGTGAGGTGCTGGACCCGCAGCGTCCTGGCGGTCAGATGTTGAGCGTGGAAACCGGTGAGTTTTTGCGCACGGCGCAGGACGTGGGGGATTTGGTGGTGGGTGTCAGCAAGGGGCTGCCGGTGTACCTGCGTGAAGTGGCACGCATCGAGACCGGCGCGCAGTTGCCGCGGCGTTATGTCTGGCATACGCCGGGAGCGGCTGCATCAAATCCGACGTCGACGGCCGAACATGCTGTGAGCGCTGGGGGCGCTTATCCGGCGCTGACCCTGACGGTGACCAAAAAGCCGGGCACCAATGCAGTGGATGTGGCCAGTGCCGCGCGGGCAAGGGTGCAGGAACTCGGCAATACGGTGATCCCGGGCAACATCCAGACCAGCATCACACGGGACTACGGGGAAACCGCAGCGGAGAAGGCCAACAAGCTGATCCAGAAACTGGCCTTTGCCACCGGCTCGGT
>JACCDQ010180866.1_pt1 | contig 17540 bp, 9 predicted proteins | sample 7446031 | NCBI WGS metagenome assembly JACCDQ01 (sample SAMN15323442, study PRJNA562643) | freshwater metagenome | isolation source: river surface water | place: USA:Blue River Watershed | collected 2017-08-17
CCGCATCGAAGACACCGGCGCCGTGGCTGTGATCACCGCAGACAACCAGGTGCGCGGTGGCAAGCTGTTGCCCTTGAAGTCCATCGTGGACGAAGCCATCGCCTTGGGCGGATGCGACGCCATCAAGAACGTGCTGGTCGTCAAGCGCTCGGGTGCTGACATCGCCATGACCGCAGGTCGCGACCTGTGGATGGCTGATGTGGCCGACAAGCACGCTACCACCTGCGAGCCAGAGTGGGTCAGTGCAGAGCACCCCTTGTTCTTGCTCTACACCTCAGGCTCCACTGGCAAGCCCAAAGGCGTGCAGCACAGCTCCGGCGGCTATTTGCTGCACGCAGCCCTGACCACCAAGTGGACCTTTGACCTCAAGCAAGACGATGTGTTCTGGTGCACCGCCGACATCGGCTGGGTCACGGGCCACACTTACATCACCTATGGCCCATTGGCTTTGGGCGGCACCGAAATCGTGTTCGAAGGCGTGCCCACATACCCCGACGCCGGCCGCTTCTGGAAGATGATCCAGGACCACAAGGTCTCCATCTTCTACACCGCGCCGACTGCCATCCGTTCGCTCATCAAGGCTGCTGAAGCCAACGACGCTGTGCACCCCAAGAGCTACAACCTGTCGAGCTTGCGCCTGCTGGGCTCGGTCGGTGAACCAATCAACCCTGCCGCCTGGGAGTGGTACTACGAGCACGTGGGCGGCAGCCGCTGCCCCATCGTGGACACCTTCTGGCAGACCGAAACCGGCGGCCACATGATCACCCCGCTGCCTGGTGTGACCCCCATGGTGCCCGGTTCCTGCACACTGCCTTTCCCCGGCATCCAGGCCGCCATCGTGAGTGAAACCGGCGAAGACATGCCCAACGGGCAGGGCGGCATTTTGGTCGTCAAGCGCCCCTGGCCTTCCATGATCCGCAACATCTGGGGCGACCCTGAGCGCTTCAAGAAGAGCTACTACCCTGAAGACTTCAAGGCCAAGTACTACCTGGCGGGCGATGGCGCGATCCGTGACGAGAAAACCGGCTACTTCACCATCACCGGTCGCATCGACGACGTGCTGAACGTGTCGGGCCACCGCATGGGCACCATGGAAATCGAATCGGCCCTGGTCAGCTGCACCGAGTTGGTGGCCGAAGCCGCTGTGGTGGGCCGCCCTGACGACACCACGGGTGAAGCGATCTGCGCCTTTGTGGTGCTCAAGCGCGCCTTGCCCAACACCGACGAAGGCAAAGCCATCGCCAAGCAATTGCGCGATCACATTGCCAAAGAAATCGGCCCCATCGCCAAACCCAAAGACATCCGCTTTGGCGAAAACCTGCCCAAGACCCGCTCCGGCAAGATCATGCGCCGCCTGCTGCGCTCGCTGGCCAAAGGCGAAGAGATCACGCAAGACATCTCCACCCTGGAGAACCCTGCGATCCTGGGCCAGCTGGGCCAGGCTTACTGATCCGCCCGTCGGCTTTAGTCTAAAAAAGCGCCGCTTGCGGCGCTTTTTTTATGGCCAGGTCTGGCAAACCCCGCTTTCCGGTGAACAATCGTCATCGCTGTTTTTGCCCGTGCTCACCGCCCTGGACGCTTTGATGACCCCTTTCACCCGCCCGACCCCCATCACCCCCGGTTTTATCGTCTTGCATGGCAACCGGTCCGAGGATCTGGCGCAGACGCTGATCACCTGGTTGGGCGGGCACCCGCTGGCACCGCTCGAAGAAGAGGTGATCCTGGTGCAAAGCAGTGGCATGGCCGAGTGGATCAAGATGGCGCTGGCCCAGCAGGCCGGCGTTTGCTCGGCGGCGCGGGTGGAGTTGCCGGGGCGTTTTGTGTGGCGGGCTTACCGGCAGGTGCTGGGCGCGCAGGCGGTGCCGCGTGAGTCACCGCTCGACAAATTGCCCATGACCTGGCGGCTGATGCAGGTCTTGCCCGGCTTGCTGGCCCAGCCCGAATTCGCCCCCATGGCGCGTTACCTGACGCCCGATGTCACGACCGGTGCCCCCGACGACACCCGCTTGCTGCAACTGGCCAGCCAGCTGGCCGACCTGTTTGACCAATACCAGAACTACCGCACCGACTGGTTGCAGGCCTGGGCCGTCGAGCGCGATGAACTGACTGACCCGACCGGCCAGCCCAAAGTGCTGGACGCGGACCAACGCTGGCAGCCTGCACTGTGGCGGGCGGTGCTGGACACCCTTACGCCCGAGCAGCGCAGCGCCACACGCCCTGATTTGCACCGTCAGGTGCTGGACCAATTGAAAGGTGGGCAAGACTTTTCGGGCAGATTGCCGCGCCGCCTGGTGGTGTTTGGCATGAGCCACATCCCCGGGGCCATGTTGGAGATGCTCCATGCCCTGGCCCCGCACAGCCAGGTGATTCTGGCCGTGCCCAATCCGTGCCGCTTTTATTGGGGCGACATCATGGACGGGCGCGAACTGTTTCGCACCGAGCGTCGCCGCCAGGCCCTGCGCGAGCCCGGCCGCCCCACGCCCGAGCTGCAAGACATGCATTTGCACGCCCACCCGTTGCTGGCTGCATGGGGGCGGCAGGGGCGCGATTTTGTACGCCAGCTGGATGCGTTTGACGATGCGGTGGCCACGGCGCAGGCTTTTCCGTCACTGCGCATCGACCTGTTTGACGAATCGCCCGAAACCGCAGACACGCCCATGTTGACCCGGGTGCAGCAACGCATCCGCGATCTGGAGCCCCTGAGCACACGCCACGACGATGCCCCGCTGTCTGCACATGACCGCTCGGTGGTGTTCCATGTGGCGCACAGCCCGGTGCGCGAACTTGAAGTGCTGCACGATCAGTTGCTGGCTTTGCTGGCCCAGCCCCATCAGGGGCATCCACTCAACCCGCGTGACATCGTGGTCATGGTGCCCGATGTGCAAAGCATGGCCCCGGCGATCCGGGCCGTGTTTGGCCAATACGCCCGCAGCGACAAGCGCTACATCCCCTATGACATTGCCGACCTCAGTGCCAAATCGAGCAGCCCGGTCATTTTGGCGGTCGAATGGTTGCTGGGCTTGCCTGCACACCGCTGCGGCCTGAGTGAATTGATCGATCTGCTGGAGGTGCCCGCCGTGGCCCGGCGCTTTGGCATTGATCCCGAGCAACTGCCCCAGCTCACGCAATGGATGACGGGCGCGGGCATCCGCTGGGGCCTGCATGCCGCGCAGCGCGCCCAGCTTGACTTGGCCGCCTGCGGCGACCAGAACAGCGCCTGGTTTGGTTTGCAGCGCATGCTGCTGGGCTATGCCTCGGGCGTGCTCGACGGTGTTCAGGGTTGGCAGGGCATCGAGCCCTATGCCGAAGTGGGCGGGCTGGACGCCGAACTGGCGGGCAGCCTGGCGCACCTGTTGCAAACCTTGGGCGAATGGTGGCAGCGCCTGCAAAGCCCGGTCACGCCCGAGGTCTGGCGTGACCATGCCCAGTGGTTGCTGACCGCCATGTTCAAGCCGGCCGATGAGGTGGATACCCAGGCCCTGAGCGCCCTCAGTGATGGCCTGGACCATTGGTTGCGGGCCTGTGAACAGGCCGGTTTTGCCCACAGTGTTGGGCTGGCTGCGCTGCGCCACGGCTGGCTGGAAGCCTTGCAAGTGCCCAGTCTGGAGCAACGCTTTCGGGCGGGTGGCGTGACGTTTTGCACGCTCATGCCGATGCGGGCGATCCCGTTCGAGGTGGTGTGTCTGCTGGGCATGAACGACGGCGATTACCCCCGCCGCACCCATCGCAGCGACTTTGACCTGATGGGCCAGCGGGGCATGTTCCGACCGGGAGACCGTTCGCGCCAGCACGACGACCGTCAGCTCATGCTTGAGGCGTTGCTGTCGGCCCGTCGCGTGCTGTATGTCAGCTGGACGGGCCACAGCGTGCGCAACAACAGCGAACAGCCCCCTTCGGTGCTGGTCTCGCAGTTGCGCGATTACATCGCTTCGGCCTGGGGCGACGCGGCACTCAAGGCCCGCACCACCTCGCACCCGCTGCAACCCTTCAGCCGTCGGTATTTTGAGGAAGAAACAAGCCTGTTGACCTATGCCCGCGAATGGCGCGGGGCCCACGATGCGCAGGCTGATGCCTTCGCGCAGAGCGCCAGCCTGCACTTGGCAGCGCCCGACACCAGTGCACCGCTTGATCTGGACCGGCTGGTGCAGTTTTTGCGCAATCCGGTCAAGGCGTTCTTCAAAGAGCGGCTGGGCGTGGGCTTCTGGAGCCCCGAAGATGAGCCCGGCGACACCGAAGCTTTTGGCTTTGACGGGCTGGAGAACTACCAGCTCATCCAGTCACAAACCCGCCACTGGCCCGCGCCGCAGCAGTGCGAGGGGCTGGACGAGGTGATCCGCATCCGGCTGGATGCCCTGCAGCGTGCGGGTGACTTGCCCATGCAGGGCTTGGGACAGCGCAAAAAAACCGAACTGCAAGGCACGTTGACCGCCATGGCCCAGGCCTGGGCCGGGGTGGGGCAAGCGTTTCCCATGGCGGCCGAGCGGGTGGCGGTGAGCCACAGCCATCAGGGCGCGCAGTCCACGGTGGTGCTGCGCGACTGGATCGACGGGGTGCTGCACAACGAGGCCGGTGAACGCACCTGGGTCTTGCTGGAGCCCAGCAAGATCACCACCACCGTCAAAAAACAGGCTGTCCCGCGCCCGGACAAATTGTTGCGCCCGTGGTTGCAAGCCTTGTTGGCCGCCGCCGCCGGGCAAGCATTGCACGGGCGCATGGTGGGGCAAGACGGCGAACTGCACTTCAGTCCGATGCCGACCGACCAGGCCCGACCGGTACTGGACAACCTGTTGGCCGTTTGGCTGCAAGGGCAGCGCGAACCTTTGCCACTGCCCCTCAAAACCGCACTGGTGCTGGCCCAGGTCGCCGAGAGTGAAGAAGACCAGCAAAACGACCACCAGGCTGAAACCGCCTACGAAGGCGGTGGCGACGCCATGAGCGAACAACTGGCCGAGGTGCGCGACATGTGCTTGGCGAGGGTGTTCCCCGACTTTGAAGCCCTGTGCGCTGCCCGCACCGCCGATGGGCAGGACGCCAGCGCACTGGCCCGGCAGGTGTATGGCCCGCTGCTCGACTGGGCGGCGGCATGCGTCACGGCCCACCCTTATGCCGCAGCGGAGCGCTTTTGATGAAGCCCATGGCAGTGAACAATCTGAAGCCAAAAATGACCGATGCCCCATCACCATCCGACGCGTTGCCGCTGATCGCGGAGTGCTTTCCCCTCAGGGGCTCCAGCCTGATCGAGGCCAGCGCCGGGACCGGCAAAACCTGGACGATTGCCGCCCTGTATGTGCGCCTGGTGCTGGGCCACGGAAGTGCCGATACCCGCTTTGACCGGCCGCTGATGCCCGCCGACATCCTGGTGATGACCTTCACCCGGGCCGCCACCCGCGAGTTGTCAGACCGCATCCGGGCGCGCTTGCTCGAAGCGGCCCGCTGTTTTCGGGGCGAAGCCGCGCCCCGGGAAGACGACAGGTTTCTGAGCACTTTGCTGGCTGATTACCCCGGTCAGGCCGAACGCCAGCAGGCGGCCTGGCGGCTGGCCATGGCCGCCGAATGCATGGACGAAGCCAGCGTGCACACCATCGATGCCTGGTGCCAGCGCATGCTGCGTGAGCACGCGTTTGACAGCGGCAGCCTGTTTGACGAAGAGCTGGTGGCCGACGAACAGGCCTTGCTGACCCAGGCCGTGCAAGATTACTGGCGTCAGCAGTGCTATGGCCTGACCCCGCAGGCGCTGGAGGAGGTGCTGGGCATCTGGTCGGGTGTGGATGCTTTGCTGGCGGATGTGAAAGACCTGTTGGGCAAGGCACCCGAAGACAAGACCCTGGTCGGGGAGACTTTGGCGCAGCTGCTGGAGCGTGCCGGGCGCGAGCTGCGCGAACAACTCGGTGCGTTGCGGCAACCCTGGCAAGACCGGGCTGCGGTCATGCTCGATTTCGTGTTGTCACAAGATCCGCCCAAAGACCATGGATGGGATGGCAAGAAATTCTCGATCAAGAACATTTCGGGCTGGCTTCAAAAGCTTCAGAACTGGGCGAACGGCACAGACCCCGGTGTGGTGCCAGAACTGGCCATGGGCTGGTTGCGACTCACGCCCTTGGGTTTGGCTGAGATGCGCAAATTGGGGGCGGGCCCGATGGCATGGAGCCCCAGGCAGGCCGAGGCATTCGAGGCCTTTGCTGTCTTGCAGGCCGATCTCCAAAAACTTCCGACCATCGGTGCCGCCGCCCGCCGCCACGCAGCCGCCAGCGTGGCCGAGCGCATGCGCCGACTCAAACGCCAGCAGGGCACCTTTGGTTTTTCGGATTTGCTGGAGCGATTGCATGCCGCGCTCAAGGGTCCCAATGGCATGCGCCTGCGCGAGCGCATCGCCGCGCAATACCCGGTGGCGCTGATCGACGAGTTTCAGGATACCTCGCCCATCCAGTACGGCATCTTTGACCAGATTTACCGCACCGCCGACAACGCGCCCGAGTGTGCCTTACTGCTGATCGGTGACCCCAAACAGTCGATTTACGGCTTTCGCGGGGCCGACATTTACAGCTACCTGCAAGCGCGCCGCGCCACGCAGGGGCGTCACTATGCGCTGTCGGTCAATTACCGCTCCACCGACCTGCTGGTCAAGGCGGTGAACCACGGCTTTTTGCAGGCCGAGGGGCAGTGGCCCGCCGGGGCTTTCCAGTTCAAGGGCGAGAACACCGCAGGCCAGGGCAACCCCTTGCCGTTTGTGGACGTGAGCGCCAACGGCCGCCCGGAAACTTGGGTCAACGCCGGTGGCGCCATGCCCGCCATCACTCTGGTGCACGACCTGGAACTGCAAAGCATGGGCCAGGCCCGCAAGGTGTTTGCCGAGCGCTGCGCCGAGCAAATCGTCGGCTGGCTCAATAACCCGACCAATGGCTTTGCCCGCGAGGGGCAGCCCCTGCAACGTCTGCGGCCCAGCGACATCGCCATCTTGGTGCGCATTGGCAAAGAGGCGGCGGCTTTGCGCCGCGCCTTGCAAAAGCGCGGTGTGGCCTCGGTTTATTTGTCTGACAAGGACTCGGTCTACCAAAGCGACGAAGCGCGGGACCTGGTGCACTGGTTGCGTGCTGTGGCCACGCCGCAGGATTCGCAGTTGGTGCGTGCTGCGCTGGCGCTGGCCAGCGTGGCCTTGCCGCTTGATGCACTGGCTCGGCTGGCCACCGACGACGAGGTGTTTGACGGCCATGTGCAGACCCTGCGCGAGCTGCGCCAGACCTGGCTGAGCCAGGGCGTGCTGGCCATGCTGCGCCAGACCTTGCACCGCTTCGGGCTGGCAGCCCGTTGGTTGGCCCCAGTGGAAAACGGGGGCAGCGGTGGTGGAGAGCGCAGCCTGACCAACTATTTGCATCTGGCAGAGCTGTTGCAAAACGCCAGCGGCGAGTTGGAAGGCGAGCAGGCCCTGATCCGTTGGCTGGTCAACCAGATTGCCGAAAACGCCGAACAAACCGATGAGCAGGTGGTGCGGCTGGAGAGTGATGCCGATTTGGTCAAGATCGTCACCATCCACGCCAGCAAAGGGCTGGAATACCCGGTGGTGTGTTTGCCGTTTGCCACCAGCTTTCGGGGCTTTGATGCGCGCTTGGTCAAATCGTTGCAGTTGCCGCTGGCCGATGGCGGGCGCGAGCTGGTGCTTGACATCAACGACGAGGCCAAAGCCCGCTTTGAGCAAGAGCGCATGCGCGAAGACTTGCGTCTGTTGTATGTGGCACTTACGCGGCCACGCCACGCCTTGTGGCTGGGGTTTTCGTCGGTCAAGGTGGGCAACGGCAAGGCATGCAAAACCCAGCAAAGCGCCATCGGTTACCTGCTGGGCGGGTCAGACGAGCGCGAAGCCGCTGACTGGCTGCAGCCCTTGCAAACCTGGGCCAGCAGCGGTCACAGCATCGCGCTGGTGCCCGCCACCGACCCCACAGGGGTGAGCCGCCTGGCATCGCGTGGTCCATCGCCTGCGCTGCAAGCGGTGCCCGATTACCGGGCCGATTTTGACCGCCACTGGGGCATCGCCAGCTATTCGCGCCTGACGCGGGACCTGAAAAAAGACACACCGCAGGCCTCTCCGGTCAGCCCGCTGTCGCCCCTGCTGGTGATGCGCCCGGCCGATGACGAAAGCCTGAATGCGGCTGACGGCACCGACGCGGGGGAGGGCGCTGCGGCCCCCGGACTCGTTCCCGCCACCGTTCCCGCAACCTCATCCACGGTTGCCCCCATCTGGCACAGCTTCAAACGCGGCCCGATCACCGGTAACTGGCTGCACCTGCAACTGGACTGGTTGTCGGGCGAAGGTTTTGCGCTGCAGGGCAACCCCGCCCTGGCGGCCCGTTTGCTGGCCCGCTGTGAGCGTGACCACAAAGACAGCGCACCCGCCCTGGTGGGCTGGTTGACCGATGTGGTCCACACGCCTTTGCCGGCCCTTGGCGCTGCCCTGGCCCAGTTGCCCACGGTGCGCTCGGAGATGGAGTTCTGGTTGCCCGCCCGCCAGATCGAGACCGCGGCCATCGACGCGCTGTGCCGCCAGCACCTACTGCCGGGCGTGCCGCGCCCGCGCCTGCAAACCAGCACACTGCAGGGCATGTTGATGGGCTTCATGGATTTGGTGTTCGAGCACGAAGGCCGCTATTGGGTGCTCGATTACAAATCCAATGCGCTGGGTGCCGACGACAGTGCCTACAACGCCGACAGCCTGGCTGCAGCCATGGCCGAGCACCGCTATGACGTGCAGGCGGCCATTTATGGGCTGGCGCTGCATCGCTTGCTGCGCAGCCGCCTGGGCGCGGCCTACGACCCGGCGCAGCACTTGGGCGGCGCGGTGTATTTGTTCTTGCGTGGCATCCACGGCCCCGCAGGCGGCACCTGCACCTTGACACTGCCCCCCGAATGCCTGGAGGCGCTGGACGCCATGCTGGACCCGGCCCGTGTAACCGAGGCTTGAAACGGATGAATGCGCCCATGAACAACACGCTTGAAACCCTCAAAGCCTGGTCTGAATCGGGTTGGCTGCGCCGCTTGGACAGCGCGTTGGCTGCCTTTGTGTTGGTCCACGACCCGCAGGCCGACGCCACGGTGCTGGTGGCCAGTGCCTTGCTCGCCCACATGGAAGGCCGGGGCCATGTCTGCCTGCCGCTGGCCGATCTGGTGCGTCAGCCGCAGGCTGTGCTGGCCTGGCCCGACAAGGCCCAAACCGACCTGAACACTTTGTGGACCCGCCTGCCCACTGACCTGCGCGTGTGGACGGATGACCTGACGCGCAGCCCCGTGGTGCGCTGCGTCTGGACGGATGCCATCCAAGCCGAGGACAGCGGCCAGCCGCTGGTGCTGGGCGGCACGCCTGAGGCCCCTTTGCTGTATTTGCGCCGCTATTGGTTGTATGAGCAGCAGGTGGCGCAAGCCGTCAGCCAGCGCGCTGCGGCCCAGCCCGATGTGGACACCGCCACTGCAAAAGCCTGGCTGGACCGCTTGTTTGAAGCGCCACCGGCGAGCAAGGAACCCTCACAGCCGCCCCAGCCGCAATGGCAAAAGATCGCTTGCGCGTTGGCCCTGCGCAGTGGGCTGACGGTCATTACCGGTGGCCCCGGCACCGGCAAAACTTACACCGCGGCGCGTTTGCTGGCGCTGCTGCTGGCCACCAGCCCCAACCCGGCGCAGCTGCGCGTGGCACTGGCCGCGCCCACCGGCAAAGCGGCAGCGCGCTTGCGCCAGTCGATCGACCAGTCACTGGCCAGTTTGCAAAAAGGGCTGGGTACAGCGATCGATTTGCAGGCCCTGACCGAGCGCATGGGCAAGGCCAGCACGGTGCACGCCTTGCTGGGCATGCATGCGGGCAGCCGCCAGTTCAAACACAACGCGCAGCACCCGCTCGATCTGGATGTGCTGATCGTGGACGAGACCTCGATGGTGCATCTGGAGATGATGGCCGCCTTGCTGCAAGCCATGCCGCCACACGCCAAACTGATCTTGCTGGGTGACAAGGACCAGTTGGCCTCGGTCGAGGCCGGCTCGGTGTTGGGCGATTTGTGCGCCCACGCGCAAGACACGCGCTACAACGCCGCCACCTGTGCCTATGTGCAGGCCACCTGTGGTGACCCCTTGACGCCATCAACCTCCCCGGGCAGCGCGCTCGACCAGCAAACCGTGATGCTGCGCCACAGCCACCGCTTTGGCTCGGACATTGGCGCACTGGCCAAAGCCGTCAACGCCGGGGTGGCCCGTGCCGCAGCCCCTGTGGATTTGTTTGCGCCACCTGCGCCCCTGGGGGCCTATGAGCTGTTGGCCCGGGGCACGCAACAGGCCCTGAGCGGTGCCGTTGCCACGCCTCACTACCCGACCCCCGGCAAGGTGTATTCGGTGCCCGGGCCCGTCAAGCCCGATGCGGTGCTGCAATTGGCCCTGCACGGCCGTGCGCTGGCCCCGGCTTGTTATGCAGATTACCTGCGTGAAATTGAGGCCGGGCCGTCTGCGTTGGGGCCTGCGGATACCGCCGAAGAGGCGCATAACGCCTGGGTCAAGCGCGTGCTCAAGGCGTTTGAGGGCTTTCGCATCTTGTGCGCTGTGCACGAGGGCGAATGGGGTGACCGCGCCATCAACCAGCAAGTGCAGCAGGCGTTGGCCCGTCAGGGCTGGCTGCGGCCCGAAGGCGAATGGTTTGCCGGCCGTCCCGTGATGGTGACCCGCAACGACAAGGCACTGGGCGTGTTCAACGGCGACGTGGGCGTGGTGCTGCCCGGACACGCCAGCCCGGCCTTGCGGGCCTGGTTTCTGGACGGCGACCAGCTGCGCTCGGTCAGCGTGAGTCGCCTGGCCCATGTCGAGACGGCCTTTGCCATGACCATCCACAAAAGCCAGGGCTCGGAATTTGCGCACACCGTGGTTGTGCTGCCCGATGTGGGCGGCGACATCCTGACCCGCGAGCTGGTCTACACCGGCATCACCCGCGCCAAAGACCACCTGACCGTGGTGGAGCCCCGCCCCGGATTGCTGGGCGAGGCCATGGCTTGCCGGGTACAGCGTGCCAGTGGCTTGGGGGTGTAGGCGGTTGAGTTTCGTTAACTTTTGATGCCCAGACCCAGGCGTTCGATGACGGCTTTTTCTTTGACATACGTCTCGCGGATGAACCGGGTGTATTCCTCGGTGCCCATGTAGATCACCGACTGGTCGTATTTGTCGAAGCTGGCCAGCACGGCGGGATCTTCCAGCGTCTTTTTGAAGGCGTCGTGCAGTTTCTTGACCACAGCCGGGTCCATGCCTTTGGGGCCACCGATGCCAAACGGCGAGTCCGACACGGTGTCGTAGCCCAGTTCGTTGAGCGTGGGCACGTTGGGCCAGCGCTTGGTGCGCTTGCTGCCATAGGTGGCCAGCAGGCGAAGGGTGCCCGCTTCGACATGGGGTGCCCAGCCGGTGGCGTCGCTGTGGGCATTGATGTGACCTCCCAGCAGGGCTTGCAGGCCGTCCGAGCTGCCTTTGAATGGCACATGCGACAGTTTGATGCCCGCTTTACCGGCGAACTCTTCCACGGCCAGGTGCGGTGTGGTGCCGTTGCCGGTCGATCCATAGGTGAACTTGTCGGGATTGGCCTTGGCGTAGTCCACCAGATCCTTGATGGTCTTGAATGGCGAATCGGCTTTGACCACGATGCCGAAGGTGTAGCCGGTCAGGCAGGCGATGTAGGTGAAGTCCTTGAGCGGGTCGAATTGCATCTTTTGCATGTGCGGCAGACGCGCCACGCCGATGGTGAACTGCGACAGCGTGTAGCCGTCGGGTGCAGCGCGTACCAGCTCATTGGGGCCGAGCATGCCGCTGGCCCCGGGCTTGTTTTCGATGATGACCTGGCTGCCTAGTGCTTTGCTGGCGCTTTCGGCCAGGGCGCGCATCACGGCGTCGCTCGAACCGCCTGCAGGCCAGGGGCAGATCAGCTTGATGGGTTTGGCCGGAAATGCCTGGGCTTGGGCCAGGCCAGGCAAAGCCAAGCCTGCCACAACGGCACTGCCTGTTTGCAAAAACTGCCGACGCTCAGAGTGGAAATGGGTCATGGGGTCTCCTTTTTTGGGGTGTGGCCATTCCAAACAAAGTGCCGATGTCCGGCAAGAGGGGCAACCCGCAGGACCCGGCTTGCACCGTCACCTGAGCGACGTTCTCAGTCGCCCATCACGACGCCTTCACGGCGCGGGTCGGCCCCGCCAAACCAGCCGCTGGGCGTGCGTTCAATCGCTTGCAAGCCGCTGGTCATGTCCATTTCGCGCACCTCGTGGCCTCTGGCCTTGAGGGCCTCCACCGTGCTGGCCGGAAAGCGTTTTTCTTCGAGCAGGGTAGGGCCATTGAGTGAGCCGAAGTTGGGCAGGTTGACCGCCTGCTGGGCGTTCAGGCCCCAGTGCAGGGTGCCGGTGAGCAGCTTGGCCGTGTAATGGATGATGAGCGCGCCGCCGGGGCTGCCGCCGCTCATGAGCAACTGCCCGGTGGCCTTGTCAAATACCAGCGTCGGCGACATGGACGAGCGCGGGCGCTTGCCCGGTTCGACCCGGTTGGCGATGGGGCGGCCTTGTGCATCGGCGGGCGCAAAGCTGAAGTCGGTCAGCTCGTTGTTGAGCATAAAACCGCCCGGGCGGGCCGGGTCGGTGGTGACCATGCGGCGCGAGCCAAACGCGGCCTCGATGGTGGTGGTCATGGCCACGGCGCGGCCCCGGGCATCGACCACGCTGATGTGGCTGGTGCCGTATTCAGGCTGATTGGGCATGGGCGCCCAGGCGGTTTTGACGCCGCCCGGCTGGCCCGGGCTGGCCACTTTCATTGATTGGGCGCCGATGCGCTGGCTGCGTTCGCGCAGGTATTTTGGGGTCAGCAAGCTGCCCCAGTCGCCTGCGGGTGCCGTCACGAAATCAGGATCGGCCACGTACTGCGCCCGGTCTGCAAAAGCCAGGCGCGAGGCTTCGGTGTAGCGGTGCAAATAATCCGCACTCGGCAGGCCGCCAGTCTGTTCGTCGCCTTGCGCCGTTGTGTGACTGAGCATGCCCATGATCTGGCCGATGGCGATGTGCCCGGAGGATGGCGGCGGGAAACCGCAAATGCGCAAACTGCGTGCGGCGGCCGTGTGGTCAAAGCACAGGGCAGAGCGTTCACGCGGTTGGTAATTTTTCAGGTCTTGCAGGCTCAAGGTGCCGGGTCTGGGCGCTTGCGCGGCGCGGGCCACCATGGCCTGCGCCACAGGGCCTTCGTGCAGGGCGCGGCTGCCTTCTGCGGCCAGGCGGCGCAGCACATGGGCGTATTCCGGGTTGCGCAGCACATGGCCCACAGGCCAGGCTTGGCCTTGGGCATCGAAGTAATAACGCAGGGCCAGGGCGTCTTTTTTCAGGTGAGGATCGGCTTGCAGCAGGGTGTGCAGGCGCGGGCTGACCTTGAAGCCTTGTTCGGCCAGCGTGATGGCGGGCGCAAACAACTGCGCCCAGGGCAAGGTGCCATGCTGGCGGTGCGCCGCTTCGAGCATGCGCACCGCGCCGGGCACGCCGACCGAGTGGCCGCTGAGCACGGCCTCGTCAAACGGCAAGGGCTTGCCGCCATCGCCCAGCAGCATGTCGGCTTGGGCACCCGCAGGGGCGGTTTCGCGGCCGTCGAAGGCTTGCACGCGCTGCCCGTCAAAGTGCATCAGAAAAGCCCCGCCGCCGATGCCGCTGGACTGCGGCTCTACCAGGCCGAGCACCAGCTGCACCGCAATGGCCGCGTCCAGCGCCGAGCCGCCTGCGCGCAAGATTTGGTGCCCCGCGTCCGTGGCCAGCGGATTGGCCGCCGCCACGGCCTGCCGGGCGTAAGCCCAGCCCGGTTTGTCGGTTTGACCACTTGCAGCCTCGGGCTGCTCGGGCACGCTGTAGCGCCAGGCGGTGGCTGTGGGCTGGGTGCTGCACGCCGTCAGCAGGGTGAGGGCGATCAGGCTCAGATTCAGTGCGTTGTTCATGGGGTCTCCTTTGTTTTTGAACCCACATGCTAGCGGTCAAAATGAAAACAGGCCCCTAGGGGCCTGTTGTCTTTTGAAGCGGAGCGAGAAGCCGTCAGCTTATTTGGGTGCCAGGCGGATAGCGCCATCCAGGCGGATGACTTCGCCGTTGAGCATGTCGTTTTCGAAGATGTGTTTGGCCAGTCGGGCATAGTCTTGCGGTGTGCCCAGGCGGCTGGGGAAGGGCACGCCGGCGGCCAGTGCATCCTGCACTTCTTGCGGCATGCCAAACAGCATGGGCGTGCCAAAGATGCCGGGGGCGATGGTCATGTTGCGGATGCCGTTGCGCGAGAGGTCGCGGGCGATGGGCAACGTCATGCCGACCACGCCGCCTTTGGATGCGGCATAGGCGGCCTGGCCGATTTGGCCGTCATACGCGGCCACGCTGGCGGTGCTGATCAGCACGCCGCGCTCGCCAGTGGCTTCGGGTTCGTTCTTGGACATGGCCTCGGCGGCCAGGCGGATCATGTTGAAGCTGCCCACCAGGTTGACCATGATGGTCTTGGTGTAGAGCCCCAGGTTGTGCGCGCCGTTTTTGCCCACGGTTTTTTCTGCGGGGGCAATGCCGGCGCAGTTGACCAGGCCCATCAGTTTGCCCATGGAGACCGCTTTGGCCACCACGGCCTGGCCGTCGGCTTCGTTGCTCACGTCGCATTGGACGAAAGCGCCGCCCAGTTCCTTGGCGATGGCTTCGCCTTTTTCGGCTTGCATGTCGGCGATGACCACTTTGCCACCGTTGGCCGCCAGCATGCGGGCCGTGCCTTCACCCAGGCCCGATGCGCCGCCGGTGACGATGAAAACTTTGCCTTGAATGTCCATGGGTATCTCCAGTCAGGTTGATGTTTTGGTTGACGTTACGTAAACGTCAATTATGCCTGTGCGGTGACTGTTGTGGTGTGTTTTGTGGGGGCTGTGGCTCATGGTTTTCGAGTATCGCCACTACACCTTTGGCTTGATGTTCAGACGCGGGCAGCGTCTTTAGCATGGTCTTGTTCCGGTCCATGGGGGTCGGCGCTCTTGAATGGAGGACTGGCGCATGGACACTGAAATCAGCTGGCAAACGGCCCATCGGGTGCAGACCGATGACCACTGGCGCAGGGCCTCGGCCTTGTTGGCCACGGCAGGTATCGCGGTCGGCGGAGGCCAACCCTGGGACATGCGGGTTCACCATCCGGCCACGCTGGATCGCATTTTGATGCGGGGCAGTTTGGGGCTGGGCGAGAGTTATGTGGATGGCTGGTGGGACTGCGATCAGGTGGACGAGCTGATTGCGCGCATTTTGCGGGCGAGGCTGGACGCGCAAGTGGGCCGGGCAGGCTGGCTGTGGGCGTCGCTCAAGGCGCGTTTGACCAATTTGCAATCGGAGTCCCGGGCCTGGCAGGTGGGGGAGGTGCATTACGACCTGGGCAATGATTTGTACCAGGCGATGCTTGATCCGTCGCTGGCTTACAGCTGCGGTTATTGGGCACAGGCCAGCGATCTGGCGCAGGCGCAAGAAGCCAAGCTGGAGCTGATTTGCCGAAAATTGCAGCTTGAACCGGGCATGACGCTGCTGGACATTGGCTGCGGCTGGGGCAGTCTGATGCGGCATGCGGCCCAGCACCATGGGGTGCAGTGCGTGGGGCTGACGGTCTCCAAAGAGCAAGCCCGCCTGGGCACAGACAGAGCCCGGGGGCTGCCGGTGCGCTTTGAATTGGCCGATTACCGGCAGTTCAATCCGCAGGGGGCGCAGCGGTTTGACCGGATCGCTTCGGTGGGCATGTTCGAGCATGTGGGGCGTAAAAACTACCGCCGTTTTTTCAATATGGTGCGGCGTAGCCTGCATGACGATGGCTTGTTTTTGCTGCACACCATCGGCAAAAACCGTGCGGGTGCAGGGATCGACCCGTGGATCGAGAAGTACATTTTCCCCAACGGCGAGTTGCCTTCGGCCTCTGATCTGGCGCTTCATGCGGAACGTGATTTCGTATTGGAAGACTGGCACAGCTTTGGTGCCGATTACGACAAGACCCTGCTGGCTTGGCATGCCCGTTTTGAAGCGGCTTGGCCGGACTTCAAAGCGCAGTATGGGGAGCGGTTTTATCGCATGTGGCGTTATTACCTGCTGTGTTGCGCGGGTACTTTTCGTGCGCGCGACAACCAGCTGTGGCAGCTGGTGCTGTCACCCCTTGGTCAGACTGGGGGCTATCGCAGGCCCCTCAGCTGAGTGGGCCGGGGGCTTATTCGTTGGCGTTCATCTTGTGCACAAACATGCGCAAAAAGAAGCCAGCCATCAGCAGCATGAAGGCGATCACACCCACGCTCATCAGGCCATAGTCGGTGGAAAACAAATCGATCAGCATTTTCATGTCGGCTCCTGGTTGAAGGGTTTAGACAGTTTCCGATCTGTGAGTGCTGCCTCCATGATTTGCCTCAAATGCAGGGCGACAATCGGAGATCTTCTGATCTTCGTCAAACTTTTTACGGTCCTACTTCATGTCTTCCAGATTCTTTTTAATGACGGGTGCCCTGTGCGCCTGCCTGAGTGTGGTGCTCAGCGCGGCCTTTGCCCATTTGCCAGCTTTTGCCAACGGCATCCCGGCGATGGTGCAGACCGCGCTGAGCCAGCAGCAGTTCCATGCGTTGGGGCTGGTGCTGGTGGGCTTGGCCTTGCGCGGGCAGTCCTCATCGCGTTGCTGGCAGGCTGCGGGCTGGCTCATGGTGGTCGGCATGCTGCTGTTCAGTTTCAACATTTATGCCCGCGCTTTGCTGGGCTTTGACAGCCTGCGGGCGCTGGTGCCTTGGGGCGGCGGGGCCTGGATTGCGGCTTGGTTGCTGCTGGCGGTGGGCGCGCTGTGGTCACGCGACGGTCAAATGCCCCGGCTATAACCCTTGGGCCAGGGGGCTCTGGCCGAAGCTATGGCGCTCATTGAAACTTCCAATCGCCTCAGAGGCCCAACCGGCTCGCATTCGTTTTATGATTCGTCTCAATGAGTTTTCTCATTTGATAGTTTTTTTTAACCAACCCAAGGAAACACCATGTCCCTGATCAACACACAAGTTCAGCCTTTCAAAGCCCAAGCTTTCCACAACGGCAAGTTCATCGAAGTGACCGAGCAGAGCCTCAAGGGCAAGTGGAACGTGTTCATCTTCATGCCCGCAGCCTTCACCTTCAACTGCCCCACCGAAATCGAAGACGCGGCTGACAACTACGCCGCTTTCCAGAAAGCCGGTGCCGAGGTGTACATCATCACCACCGACACTCACTTCTCGCACAAAGTGTGGCATGAGACTTCGCCTGCCGTGGGCAAGGCCAAGTTCCCCTTGGTCGGCGACCCCACGCACGCTCTGACACGCGCTTTTGGCGTGCACATTGAAGAAGAAGGCCTGGCACTGCGCGGCACCTTCATCATCAACCCCGAGTTGACCATCAAGACCCTGGAAATCCACTCCAACGAAATCGCCCGTGACGTGTCGGAAACCCTGCGCAAGCTGACTGCTGCCCAGTACACCGCCGCCAACCCCGGCCAAGTGTGCCCCGCCAAGTGGAAAGAAGGCGCCA